>ENA-OXEB01000048-OXEB01000048.1-human-gut-metagenome-genome-assembly--contig:-NODE-48-length-72121-cov-11.5959_pt1 | contig 72121 bp, 81 predicted proteins | sample MGYA00249353_ERZ652239 | MGnify/ENA primary metagenome ERZ652239 (study PRJEB26925, sample SAMN05826586) | human gut metagenome | biome: ENVO:2100002; feature: ENVO:00000062; material: ENVO:00002003... | reverse complement strand
GGGTTACGGAAAGCTATTCAGGCGAGAATGTAGGTCATCGTCCCGGAGAACGTGCCGCTGTTCTGCCCCGCGCCACAATTGACATAACGGAAATTGCCATTCGTTTCCAGAATGAAATCACGCTGGCTGGCACCATCACGCCCCGACCACGTGCCATGCGTGACGACCGCAGGCCTCCAACCCTCCGGAATTGTACCAAACTGTCCACTGCCCCACGAGTCAGTGCTCGCGCTTTTCCAGTTGATGCTAATCTGCGCGATCTTGCCAGACTTCACGCCGGTCACGGTGCCATACTGTGATTTAATCAAAGTCTGGGTTACGGAAAGCTATTAAAAGTGGATTTCCACGATTCCGCCTGTGACAGCCACCTCGGGACCAACGAGCAGGTTGACGGTCCCGTCCGGCGCGATCGATACTTGGACTGACCGCTGCAGATATGACGGGTGAATGAATGGAATCGCCACTGTCGTCCCAGACGATAGTATGGCTCTGCCATTCAAAGCCTTAATCGCATTCGGATTGGGTATTTTCCCGATTGGATAGATTCCTCCGTTGCCATTGCTTTTCCCAAACGGCAGGGTTACGGAATCCCACAGCTGGCTCATCGGAGGCAACTGCTTGACAAGCATGACAGGAGTTCCGGCGGTGATGCCACTGATCGGGATACGGGCGATCGGAATCCATACGGTGCCGGAATTGTTCAGGATACTACCCGACGGTACCGTGGGGTCAGCCGCCGTGCCACTGGTGGCGGTGCCCTTCAGCACCGCGAGCGCGATCGTTTCGATGTTGTTCGAGCTTCGCGTGTATTTCACGCAGATTAGGTCGTTGCGGTTCCGTCCTGTGACTCCGCTTTCGATGGTGACGGTTTCCGCCGCGGTGACGCGTGCGTATCGTCCTTCGATCACAAGGTTGAGGACCGGGATGAGCGCTTTGTTTGCTGACTGCATGGTCACGGCGGGGAATTTGCCGTCGCTGCCTTGCAGCAGGTAGTTGCCGTTTCCGACCAGTCCGGCCTGCATGGCTCCTTGGTCGCTGGATGTGATGTGCGGAGCGCCGGCCTTGCCGGTGATGAGATTCATGGTCATGGTCATTCCTTCCTATCTGTTGTGTTGTTGAGGTATGCGGCGTAGGCGGCGTCCTGCGTGGCTGCCAGCGCTTTGAACGTCTGCCAGCATGCGGTACAGACGAGCGCGCCCTGTGCGACTCCGTCGACGGTGGTGTGTGTGATGTCGTGCCAGTCGCTGGAGGTGCGTGGGTCACCGTCGGCGAGGTATGCGGAGGCGTGGCATCGGTCGCAGGTGTATCTGGTGATGTTCGTGGTTCGTGCCATTGATGTTCCTTTCTCTTTCAGGCTGTGCGCTGGTAGATGTGTCCTGGAAGGATGGTGTTGCATTCCTTCCAAGTGCCGCCGTAGGTGGTTCCCGGATTTGTTGTGGCGGTGGTCCAGTAGAGGGAGCCGACCGGGTGGGCGGCGATGAACGCCTGGCTTGCGCTCATGCCCGTCTCGCCCTTGTCGCCCTTCGGTCCGACGAGGCTTGTGTTGGAAACCGGTTTGAACGTCACGTTTTTCCCGGTGGCTGTGATCTGCGCGTACATCAGGTTCTTGCCGCCATTGGTCATGGCGAAGAAGTATTCGCCTACGACCGGGGCACGGTTGAAACTGAGTGCCCGCCAGTCAAAATCCGAGCATGCGGACGTCCAGTATCCGGATAGTATGCGTGTGATGATCAAGGCAGGCAACCCGGTCTCGCCGCGTTGGCCGGCCTCTCCTTTCGCTCCGGTGGCCCCGGTCGCGCCAGTGGCGCCGGCAGGGCCCTGCGGTCCTTGCACTCCCTGCTTGCCTTGCGGTCCGGTGTCGCCTTTGGGGCCTTTGACGTTGCCGAGCAGAATCTTCGTCATATGCGCTCCTTACTTTCCGTCATTGATCATGTAGTACAGGTCGCCCGTCGCCGGATCGTAGGAGACGGGAGCCGCCGACGCGGTGGTCGTATCCGCGTACACGGCGTACAGGTCTCCGTTCGGGTCGACCTGCAGTGTGAAGAATCCGGAAGTTGGCGCCGTCACGCCGCTGGCACCCTGCGGTCCTGTCGGTCCCTGTGGGCCCTGCAGTCCCTGCGCACCTTGTATTCCCTGCTTGCCTTGCGGCCCGGTGGGGCCTGTTGCTCCGGTAGGTCCGGCAGGGCCGGTGTCGCCTTTCGGACCTTGCGGGCCGGTAGGGCCTCCTTCTCCGGCGGGTCCGACATCGCCTTTATCACCCTTGTCACCTTTCAGCCCTTCAGGACCTTGCGGGCCGGTAGGGCCGGCAGCTCCAGTGGCTCCTTTAGGCCCGGTCTCGCCGGTATCGCCCTTCACGCCTTGTGGGCCGACGTCACCTTTTGGACCTTGCGGTCCGACAGGGCCTTGCGTTCCGATGATGGATTGACGGGAAATCGTCTTTCCCGTGAATAGGCTGCCGGACTGTGAAACGCACTGCCAGACGATGCTGTATTTTCCGCCACCTGACAATGCGGTCGAATATTCGTTGGCGAGTGGTGTTCGGTTCAACCATTCGCTCACGTTCCCCGTGAAAGTGGATCCCACCGGATATTCGCCGACGAGGGATTTCTTCATCACGAGCGCCGGAAGGCCGACGTCGCCTTTAGCTCCCTGAACGCCCTGCGCTCCTTGCTTGCCTTGCGGGCCGGTGGCCCCGGTATCGCCCTTGTCACCTTTGGGGCCTTTGATGTTGCCGATCAATAGTCGCGCCATGTGTCACCTTTCCGGGATGTCCACGTACAGGTTCCCGCTCTCGGAGTCCCAGACGAACGAGGGTGGGTTCGTGTTGTCCGGATAGTTCACGTACAGGTCGCCGTCGCCTTCCATGCTGAGCGTGAAGAAGCCGTTCGAGGGGGCGGATACGCCGCTGTCGCCCTTGTCACCCTTATCCCCTTGCGGGCCCTGGATGCCTTGGGAACCTTGGATGCCTTGTCTGCCCTGGGGGCCGGTCGCTCCCTGTGGACCCGTGGGACCCTGCGGACCTGTGGAACCCGTCGGGCCTTGCGGTCCCGCCGCGCCGATCGCGCCGGCATCACCCTTATCGCCTTTCTCGCCGCGTATCCCCTGCAGTCCCTGCGGGCCTTCGGGACCGGCGACGCCTTGCGGCCCTCGCTCCCCGGTCGCTCCTTTCTCTCCCCGAGGACCGGTGGGTCCGGTCGCTCCGGTGGCCCCCTGTGGTCCTGCGTCGCCCTTGTCGCCCTTCTCCCCTTGCGGACCCTGGTCGCCTTTCGGAAGCCCCAAATTCAAGGTTTTGTCGCTGCCGGCGCCCGTAAGCGACGCGCTTGCCTGTGCACCGGGGGCGAGCGTGTCCACCGAACCGATTTTCAGGCCGGTGATGTAGTCGCCTTTCGGCTGTTTACCCGACAATGCGTTGTTGAGCGAGTCGATGTCGTTTCTGGTCACGTCGGCGCTGAACGTCCAGGCGTCGAGTTTGAGGCCGGCTCCAGCGTAGTAGGCGTGGCCACCATCCCCGATGGAGGATTCTCCGCTGTTGCCGCCGGCGCTGGCACCTCCGGATTCGTAGGTGACGGTGAGCACGCCTCCCGAAACCTTGACGATCTTCTTGGAGATCTCGGCAGTGACGACGAGGCCCGTGTTGTTGTCACGACCCGTGACCAGGTCGCCAACGTCCGCGTCGATGCCGTCGGGAATGTCCACGTCGATGGTGCTGGTGTTCCGAAGCTCCTGGAATTTCTGCCTGCCCTTGTCCTCGAGCTCGTCGGCTTCGGCGTTGGACAACTCGTATGTGGCGGTGCGTTCGTCAAGGCCTTTGAGGGTCTGCGTGTGGCTGAACGTGCCGTTCGCGTCGGCGTACCAGTGGATGACGGTACGGTCCTTGAGTTCGCCCTTGCCCAGGCAGATGAGATGGTTGATCGGGTGCGCCGCCTGTTTGGCGGTGAAGTCGATGAGGTCCGAGTCGATGCTGTCGCCGATCGTGCGGACGGGCATGGCGCTCATGGATACCTTGTCGCCGTCATTACGCAACCGGAGTTTGAGTCCGCTTGCCCTGAGCATCTTGACCAGACCGCTGTACAGGTCCACGTACCGGTCGAACTGGCAGGTGGTCTTGTGGTCGGCGCTTTCGTCGGTGACGGTGAACAGGCCTTGCAATCCCGCACGGCTGACGAGCGTGCGCATGATGACGGGAATCGTGCCGGACAGGGTGAGGTAATCGTTGTTCCTGTCCGGTTCGATGATCTTCGAGGCGAGTACTCCATGCCAGTCGCGGCCATGCCATGTGACGGTGGACAGGCCTCCGTCCACGTCGACATCCGTGTCGTCGATGATGCCGCCGTACTCGGTGCCGTCGATCATGATGCGGCTCCCCGCCTTGAGCGCGGCGTCTTCGACCTGCAGGTCGAAGTCGTTCTCCCCGCTACCGAACGCGAGGTCGAGCGTGTATGAGGCGTGGCTCGCCACGGGTTTGCCTGTGGCGTCGGTGACGATCAGGTCCATGGCGGTTCGCTCCTTTCCTCGCAGACCGTCAAGTCGAATTGGAATCCTCCCGGCCAGCTGATCGGCTGTGTTCCGGGCGCGAGCGGTTGGAACACGTACCGGCCGGAATCCTTGCCCGACCCTCGCACGGCCTGCGCGAAGCAGTTTGTGACGAGACCTGTGCCGCTGACCATGGTGACGGTCCTGACATCGCCGGTGCCGTCGATTTCCAGACGCGAGCCGGATGGCACGGTCACGTCGACCTCGTACCGGTTGTTTCCGATGATGACGTACGGTTGCGCGCATGGTCCGAATATCGTGAGCTTGACCGGCTGCGGGATGGATGTGTCGTTGACGATCTCGGCACCCAATGCCATGCCGGCGAAATCATGCGGATAATCATATGGATAGTCAAGGTCGGCGGTTCCGGAATCGTATCGCGGCGTGAAATGCGTCATGGTCGGACGGCGCCACACGCCATCGGTCAGCACGATGGTCAACTGCGTCTCGACCATCGTGGGCGTGATGGATTGCGGTTCGCTTTTCGTGATCCACGCTTTGGCTTCCCATTCGCCGTCGGCCACGAGCGTGCCCGGGTTCCCGGATGCCATGTCGGCGTCCGCGAGGCGGCGCAGTAGGTCGAGCGTGGCCGGAGAATCGTGGATCTTCACGGTGACTGTCGCCTCGCGTGCCTTGCGGGTGATGCCCGTCATGCCACGTGAGGCGAGGCTGTAGTCCCAGACGCGGGCTCGCAGTCCCGTGAGCGTCTCGCCGTACAGCGGCCCCTCGAAGCCGATGCGCTCACCTGTGGCGGCGCACACGTATTCAAGCGATTGCACTTCTCACCTTCCTTGCGAAGTCGCGGTCCCCTATCGTCGGCGTGTATCGGGCGATGATCGATCCGAGGTCGTCGTGCAGCGATTCGACGGCCGCGATGAGTTCCCGCAGATCGCCGTCGCCGGCATTGGCGCCGGTGCCGGCCGTGACGTTCAGCCTGCCGGTCTTCGACCAGTCCGCGTCGGAGAGGCTCATCGTGGAGACGAGCGAATCCATGGAACGGCTGACCACATGCGCGGAATCGTCGATGCCCAATGCCATGCCACGTCCGACCATCACGCCGACCTCGTCGCGGAACACACGCGACGGCGAGTGGATGCCCAAAGCGTTCTTGGCCTTGTCCACCAAGCCCGACAACGCGTTGGTGATGCTGGAATACAACGAGCCGACCATTCCTGTGATGCCGTTGATCAATCCCTGGATGATGTTGCGTCCCGCGCTGACGAGCCAGCTTCCCGCGCCGGACACCGCGCTCCGGACGGTTCCGCCGATCCCGCTCACGACGCTCCCGACACGGCCAACCATGTTGCTTACGGTGCCGACGATGCCGCCCCAGACGCTCGACACAATGCTTCCGACGCCATTCCACAACGCGGCCCACACGCTTCGGATTGTCGAGCATGCGGCGGATACCACTCCGCTGACCATGCCGACTCCCACGGAGACGACGCCTTGGATGCCGCCCCACACTGCCGACACGATGCCCTGGATGGCCGACCACGCGGCGCTCCAGTTCCCGTTGACGACCGCGAGCGCCAGTTGGATGATGCCTTGGATGACGGCGAGTGCGGTGCTGATGACTGTGGCGATGATGGTCCATGCGCCTTGTACGACGGTGGATATGGTGTTCCATAGTCCGTTCCAGACCGTGCTGATGATTGTGACGGCGGTTTGGAAGATGGTTTGGATGTTCTGTATTCCGGCTTGCAGGAGTGGTGTGATGGTGGTGATGAATGTTTGGATGCCGGTGATGATCGCGGTGAGCGCGGTCATGATGATGGGGCCGATCGTGTTCCAAACGTTTTGGAGGACGGTGGTGATGAGTGTCCATCCGGTTTGCCAGATTTGTTGGATTTGGCTCATGGTCTGGGTGATGAATATGGCGATGGCTTGCAGGATTGGCTGGCATGCGGTGCTGATCTGGTTCCAGATTCCCATGAACCATGTGGCGAAGCTGTTCCAGAGTCGTTTGCCCGTTTCGGTTTGGGTGAAGAACCATGTCAGTGCGGCGACGACCGCGCCGATGGCTACGACAAGCATGCCGATCGGATTCGCATCCAAGGCAGCGCTGAATGCCAATTGCACGGCGGTAGCAGCCTTGGTCACCGAGCTCCACGCCGATTGGGCGGCCTTGACGATATTGAACGAGCTGGCGAGTTGCTTCAGGCCGCCCGCCGCGCTTCCCACGTCGGATAATTTGCCGATCAGATCGAATGCGGCCGTGGCGGTCTTCTCCACGCCGGAGGCGGTCGCGGAGATGGCCTTCAGTCCGCCGGAAACTGTCTTCAGCCCGGTCGAGACGATGTCCCAGCCTTTGACCGCGAGCAATGCAATGGTGATGGCTTTCAGGGCGCCGGATACCAGTGCGCCGTTCTGCTGCGCCCACTGTCCGACCGACTGCAGCCAGCCTCCCACCGTCATGAGCACGCCGGTCAAAGTGTTCAACAGTCCGGCGAAGCTCTGCGCCGCGGAACTGGCGGTGCGCGCGCTGTCGTTGAAGCCGAAGGCCTGCGAGACCGCGGCCGCCAATCCGGAAACCAGCGAGCCCAATCCGGAGATGACGCCGGTCAGGCTTTCAAGGAACGGCTGCAACGCGCCCGTCTCGATGAACGTGTTGACGAACGTCTTCGCCCATCCCGCCGCGTTCGACAACGCCTGCGCGACCGAAGCGACCACTCCCGCGAGCGCGCCGGCGGTTGTGGAGAACATTGTGGCGGCTTCGCCGCCATTGTTGAGTCCGCCTATGAGTGATGTGATTGCGTTCCAGAGGCCAGTGAGTTGGCTTTTGAGGCTGGCCGTCGCCGAGGCGAGCATCTGGAAGCCGGGGATGTTGGAGATCGTGTCGCCAAGGTTTTTGAGTTTCGCCTGTGTGGCGGGTATCGCGTTCTCGAGACCTTGTTGGAGTGCCGCTCCGACTTTTTGCAGGGTTGGTGTGACGGCTGCGGTGAATGTGTCGATGAGTGGGATGGCTTGGTTGAACAGGCCGCGTAAGCCGTCGAGGACTGGTGTGGCGGCTGTTTCTCCGAGTCGGCTCAACGCGGCTTTCACGTTGGCCAGGGCGCCGGTGAATGTGGTGCCTGCGGATAGTGCGGCGCCGCCTAGGCCTTCCTGCATGGCGTCGGCGAAGGTTTGGAAGTCGATTTTGCCGTCCGAGACCATGTCGGACACTTCGGCGCTGGTCTTGTTCAGATGCTTGCCGAGCATCTGAAGCACAGGGATGCCGCTCGACATGAGCTGGAGCATGTCGTCGCCCTGGAGCTTTCCTCGCGCGGCGACCGACCCGAAGATCATGCCGATGTCGGTCAGGCTCCTGCCGCTGATCTGCGCGGTGTCCGCCACGGTCTTGAGGACCTTGGTGAGCTGGTCGCCTTCCTTGATGCCGGATGCCGACAGGCTGGCCGCGACGGTCGCGGCGTCACCCAATCCGAACGCGGTGCCCTTGACGGAGGCAAGCGCGTCGTTCATGATCTCGGTGACGCTTGCGCTGTCGTGGCCGAGGCCTTTGAGCTTGGCCTGCGCGTTCTCGATGTTGAGGGCGCGCGTGAAGCCGCCCTTGGCCGCGAGGGCGGTGATGCCGCCTGCGATGGTGGCGATCGCGCCTGTGCCGACCTTGCCGATTTTGCCGAACGCGCCGCCGATCTTCGAGATGAGGGTGCTGGAGCTTTTCTTGGAGGCTTTGTTGACGGCGTCGCCGATGTCGCCTTCGATGCTTTTGCCGAATCCTTTGCCGGATGGTTCGACGTGGACGTATGCGACGCCTATGTCCTGTGCTGCCATCGTGTTTCCTTATTCGTAGGTTGGGATTCCGATGGCGGTCGGAGTCAGAGGTCGTCGTTGATGTGGAAGTAGGCTTTGAGCCGTTCCCTGTCCTCGCGTTGACGGCGGGTGAGGTTGTGCGTCGGGGTTGGCGGGCGGAGCGGGTCGTGCTCGTGGTCGAACCATGGGCGTTTGCGTTGTCCGGACAGCGTCCAGACCGCCTGTTCGGCTCCGTCGGGCGCATAGACGGCGTTCTGCAACGCCATCCACGAGTGGCTTGTGTGGTCTTTGAGGATTTCGCGGGTCAACGCCCAAGCGAGTCCCCAATCGACTCGTGGACGTTGGCCTTCAACCCATTCCCGGAAGCGTACGGGCCTGTAGATCTGCCCGTACGCTCGGATCCAGTCGTAGGCTAGTGCCGCGCGATTGTTGTTCCAGAGGTGGGCGAGGTAAACGCTTTTGGGTCCAGTCCGGATTCCTCGGCCCACGCCTTGATGGTCGCGGTGAGGTAGGCCATCGGACGTTTGGTCTTGCGCAGCACGTTCCAGAAGTTCGGCTGCATCGTCTGGAAGTAGGCGAGGAACGTGCTCACGCAGGCCGTGGTTTCCTCGTCGGACAATACGGGCTTGCTTTTGATCAGGAGGATGGCCTGGACGAGTTCGATGGGCAGTTCCGCGTTGTTGAGGTTCGGCAGGTCGAGTTTGACGCCGGCGACCTCGAGGTGCACGTCGGGTTTGAGCTCTTCCGCTTCGGTCAGGTCTACGTCCACGACATGGTATTCTTTGTCGCTCATGTTGGCTCCGTTCTAATGGTTGGCGGTTGAATGGGTGTCCCGTGCGGCCGACCGCCATCGGCCGCACGGGAAGAATCAATGGGTCACTTGGCGTCTTCAGTGACGAGGCCCCATGCGTGGAACTGTTCGCCGTTGGTGCCCTTGAGCATCTTGAACGTCATGCTGAAGTTCATGATCTCGCTGGATTTCAGGCTCACGTCGTCACGGTCGCTCACCTTCGCGTTGGTGCCGTACAGGAGGAACGGACGGTCCTGCTGGTCGAGCGCGACCAGCACGAGGATCCACTCCTTCTTCAATCCGGCGCCCTTGATGCTGATGCCGCCGTCCGGATCAACGTCCACGTCGAAGTAGGCCGACACCACATCCTTGCGGCCCTCCATGGCGGCGAGCTGCAGGGTCCAGTAGCCCGGATCCGTGTCGGACAGCACGATGTCGCCGTTGTGGGCCTTGTAGTCGGTGCTGTCGCCCGGTTCCGGATGCAGTACGGCGCCGTCCTCCGTGGAGTAGCCGATCGGCTTCTTGCTTGCCGGCGGGGTCCAGGCCACTCCGGTCGGAGCCACGAACGTGCTGTCGCCCTTGGGGAACAGGAACAGCGCGTAGTTCTTGATCAGGCGCACGTTGCCTGCGGTGTTGCCGCTGGACACGTACCCGTAGTCGGTCGCGCCCTGCGCGGCGACGGTGGTTTTTCCGTTGTTGTCAGACATTCGTCTGCACCTTTCCGTTCTTCGCGTGTGGCGGCACGTTGTCTTTGGTTGTGTTTCAGTTGACGGTGACCTCGAGCAGGAGCACTCCGTACGCGCACACCAGCCTCTTGTCCTCGTCAGTCATGCGTACCGGCCCGGATTCGAGTGACGCGCTGATGAGCGGCGCGACGTTTCCGAGCCCGATGATCTCCCTCGCGATGTCGGCCCACAGGCGTGCGGCCTTGTCCCAGTCGCCCGTATGGTCCTCTCTCATGCAGCGCACGCTCAGCCGCAGCCGCACGTACTGCGAGATTGGGGTGCTCATGCCTTGCATGGAGTCGGCCAGCGTGGCTTCGGTGAAGGGAGGTTCGAGGTCGCTTCGTTCGATGGTGTCGAACGTCACGTCCGGGAACAGTGTCCTCAGTTTGGGCAGGAGCAGGGGTTCCGTGCGCCGGGGAGTGACCGGGATGCTCATACGCGCATCCTTCCGAGCGTGTCCTCTAGCGTGCCGTGCGCCTTCTCCACCGGTGCCGGGCAGATGATCGCCACGCCGCTACGGTTCTTGCCGTCATGGTCGCGGACCATGCAACGGTCATCCTCTACGACGGCCTCGGCCGCGTCCCTCATGCGCGAGCGCAATGTCTCGTTTTTGAGGACCTGTTGGCTGAACGCCTTGCGGTTGAATACGAATCTGCATCGTTTGGCCATGCTTATCCTTCCCGTTCGCCCACGGTGATGACGTCGCCGATGTGGCGTCCGTGGAGGTTGTTCCACACTTGCGGCTTTCCTTTGACGGGCAGGAGGATGCCTCTGACTTTGATCAGGTCGGTGGCTTGGATGCCTGTCGGCTGGCTACCGCGGATGTGGATCGTGTATTCGATGGTCTGCGGGCTGGCGTTCTCCTCGGTCTGGTCGGTGGTAGAGGTTGGCGCGATCATCGCCTGGAACGTGCCGACGCGGACGGGTTTGCCCTGGATGGGGTTGCCGTCCGTGTCGGTGGTGGACTGGCCGCGCCACACTTCGATGGTTTCCACTAGGACGTCTCCCCCGTTGCCATGTCGACGCTGAACGCGCGCTGAGCGTTGATGCCAAGGATGCGTTTCTCGTCGTCGCGCAGCCAGAGATCGCCGGTGGGCGCTCCGAAACTGTATTGTTCGCTGAAGCTGCCGGTGGTCTGGTTCATCTGCGTGATGCCGCCGGGAATGTCGTACGGGTCGGCCTGCATGATTCTGCGGACGATGTCGCAGGTGATCTTCGTCAGCAGGCGTGGCCGTTCTTTTTGGAGACGTTGCCAGTTCGGGGAGCGTTCCTTGATGTAGTCGGTCACGTCCGCGAGATGCGTGTCGGCCTTCTCACGTTCCTCGTCGGTGAGTTTGTGCCACCTCTGTTCGAGATCGACGGAGGTGGCGAACACGTCTAGTTCGACAGTCATGTCGGACTCCGTCAGGCGGTGAGCAGGACGAAGCGGTTGATGTCGCGGATACGGAAGCCGACCTCGATTTCGATTCGCACGGCGAACATGTTGTGCTCCCACAGGTTGACCTGCTTGCCGTCGATGGTGATGGACGCCTGGTCGGAGATGCTGGTCTGCATTCCTTCGACGGAACCCCATGCGGCGGAGGAGAATTCGCCGCACACGCCGAGGATCTCTGCCTTGGCCGGTCCCGGTGTCTCGGATACGGCGGGCACGTGAACGCCCTTGCTGATGTAGGTGCGGTTGCCGAGCACGGTGCTCACGTCGGAGGCGGCGGTGCCGTTGAGGAACAGGGGGCGTCCGTTGTTGTCGGTCGCCTGCCGGAGCACACTGCGACCCTGGGTGCTCAACGCCCAACCGTCCACGGTTCCATCCGCTTCGGACACGAGGTCGTCGGCTTTGTTCAGGTTCTTCCACACGTCCTTGCCGATGCTGACGGTCTGCGCGCTCTTCAGGGTGTCGAAGTCCGCACCCGGAGCGTCGACGAGACCCATGATGGTCTTGTCAAACGTGCGGGCGATGGCTCCCGGACCCTTCGCGACCACTTGGTCGTAGAGAGCGCCGAAGTCTCGGCGGAACTGGTTGGAGAACGGCATGATGACCGCGATGGTGTACGGCAGCATGTCCTTCTTGCCGAAGGTGACGCCGCTCTTCGGCTTCTCCGCACCCTCATTGACCCATGCGGCCTCCGGGTCGCCGATGATGATCGGCACGCGAGCACCGTTGCCGGGCAGTTTCATCTCCGGCACGAGCTGCATGAACGCGCTCTTGTATTTTGCGGTCTGCAAGATCTCCGCCTGGGTTTCAGGGGTGAGGTCTAGACCGTTGCTTTTTCGGGTCATGGACGGATCTGTCATGGTTTGTCCTTTCAAATGAATGTTGTTTGCTGGTTGGCTCACAGGAGCGTGTTGCTCATGGCGTTGACGAAGTCCTCGCGGCTGGAATGTTTAGCCTTGGCCTGTCCGGTGCGGGCGCTCTGGTCCGCAACCGTGCCGCGGGAACGCATGTCGGCGAACACCTTCATGAGTTTCTCGGCGTATTCGCCAATCTGCTTCTCGTCGTCGCCCGCGAGGACGCTCGGGTCGGTGATGCCGTGTTTGGCCGCGACGTTGGCGCGTATCGTGGAGAGCTCCTTCTCGTGTTCGGCCTGTTTGGCTTCGCTTTTGAGCTTCTCGTTCTCCTCGAGCGCCTTGGAGAGTTTCGATTCGAGGTCGGCAGTCTGTCCGGCCTTCTCCTTGAGCTCCTCGTAGTCGCTTTTCCTGCCGCGTTCCCTGCCGAGACGCTCGTTGATTATGCGGTCGACTTCCTCCTGGGTGAAGGTCCTCAGCTTCGCGTTGTTCACGTCCTTTGGGGCCGGAGAGTGCTGTTCCGGCTCCTGTTGGCCGTCCGCGCCGGTCTGGTTTTCTTCTGCCATGGTTGGTGGCTCCTTTGCTTGTTCTTGGTTTCCACGCCTGACGCCGGCGAGTTGACGGCCATTCTTGTTGGTTTCGCGCATGGCTGCGCCCCGCCCCATCGCTGGGGTGTGAAAGGTAAAAGAAAAGCCATCACGTTTCGACGTGATGGCTTTCTGGGATTCAGAGATTTCCCAGCGCTTTTCTTCGCGCGTATTCGGACCGCAGCTCGTCGGTCGACACATAGTCGCCGACGGACCAGCGCTTCTTTCCTTCGTTCCTGACCCATTCATATTCGTCCTGTGGCATGGAGATATCGCCATACTTGCGTTTGATTTCCGCAAGATGGCGCTCATCGGTGACTTCCTTCAAATCACCGGGCATAAACGTGAAACGGTCGGAACGATCCATAAGCTCAATCATAGCAGTCTCAGATAAACGATCGGTCTGCCGTCGGATGCTCCAAGCCCTTCGAAACGAAGAGCCCTTCCTCTCGGCAGAAGAATTTCGTATTCTCCCGGATGCTGAGTGATCGGCTCCACATACACGCCGGCGCTTCCCGGCGGTACCAGGATTCTTGTGGCGATGCGGTCTTCCCCATCAACGTCAATGCCTCCCTCCTTGATGCTGGTGGCCATGTAGCCGATGTGTTCGAAGGTGCGACCGGTATTCAAATCGAAAAGCGACTCCATGTCGTTGACGTGGAACGTCGACAACCGCATCTGCCTGTCAACCGTGAAACGTTCTCGGGTGATATGGTCGGATATCGCTTCGTCGATGCATTCGACCTGATGGATGACGTCTTTCGACGGGTTTCGTCCGCCGAACAGGTAGCCGTTGATACTTTTGTAGCTGTCTCCGGTCCAATCCATCAAAGCCGCGATCTTCTCGTCGTTGGAGAATCTATCTCCAGGCATCCTGACGCTATAATCCGACAATCTCGATAGTTCGGAAGCGCTGATTGGAATCGATTTGCCGCTCCATCGAATCGTCGGTTGGGCAGTCACACCATCATTGACCTCATCGTGATAGATGCGTCTCAATTGGGCTAGCGTGTCACGCCAGTCGCCGTCATCGCCGGCCGCAGCCTTGGCTGCCTGGTACATTTCACGATACTTGTCCGGATCGTATCCTTTGAGTTTGCTGCTGCCCCAGCTTGGCACGATGTCGCAGTCGCAGTCCGTATGGTATTGCATCTGCCGTCCGGCGGTGTCCTCGCTCAGGTAGGCGAAGCCACGCGAGGCGAGCATAAGGCAGAACGCGCATGTCTTAGCCCCTCGCGGCACACGCGCCCAGCGAGGCTTGGTGGGATCGTTGGCCACAGCCCTCTGCATGGTCAGCCGCCCGACGGTCTGAATCAGATTCTGCACGTATTCCAGCGCCTGCTCCTCGTCAGCGAACGTGGGCCACAGGTCGTCGATGGTTCTTCCGGCGTTGTTGTGAACGGCTCCGTTTTCATCTGGAATGACATCCTTGTAGTGCAATCCCATGAAGTCAGTGTTGTTGAAACCGCCTTCCATCTGCCAGACCGCGCGGTCGGCGGTGATGGAAGGCGGCTCGTATTCCGGCATATCGATTCCGCCGTACTGCGCCCACAGGTCGCGTACGTGGCCGTAGTAGTCGGATGCGAGCCTGCTGGCGGCGTCGGCATACCGGTTGATCTCCGCTTTGATGAGCTCCTGGCTTTCACCGTCCCAGACGAGGCCCGAGACACTGTTGCCGGCCTCCTTCTGCAGGCGGCTCATGGTGTCCGTGTAATCCTCGTACAAATCATTGAGGTCGAGTTCAAGCCTTCTGCGTCGTTCCGGCGGCAGGTTCAGACTGTTCGGGCTCATTCATACCGCCTTCCCTCGCCGCCGTATCGGTCTGCTGCTCCGTCTGTTGGCGCATGCCTCGAATCTGATCGAGTACCTGACCGGCCTGGGCCTTGCGCTGGTCGGCCTTCAGCCGGACGATCTCGCTTCGGCTCAATCCGGCGCGTGTCATGCCGACCTCGCTGTTGGCGAACGAGTCGATGCTTCCAGCGAGCTTGCTGAATGCGTCGGCGCTCATGGAGCTCGACGGCGTGTTCGGGTTCTTCCAGTCGACCTGCAGTTTCATCAGCTCCTCGTCGGGCACGGATGGATCCTGCATCCGTGCCACAAGACGGGCTGCCTGCAGGATCGATTCACCGAAATCCCGGTCGCAATGGCGCGCCTCGATAATCAGGTCCTCACGTTGTGCCTCGGTCGCGTCGGCGGACGTCGGGTTCGCGTCGGACACGATGCCTAGCGAGCTGGCTGGAATGTTCATCGCACTGGCGAACATCGCCGCCCAACTTTTCAGCATCGTCAGATGCGGGTCCATACTCGACGCGGCCAGTTGCGTCACGGTCGGGGACTGCCCGTCGATGTCCTTGCTGATCATGTTGTAGCGACCCATATAAAGCTTTAACGCGTCGTCCGTGCCCAACGAGGCGAGTTCTTCGGAAGTGCCTGTCAGCAGGATTTTTGGGAACGCGTAGAATTCGGCATTCGCTTCGGCGCGCACGATGGTGCGGTTCGCGCCGTCGATGATGGCCATAGCGTCCCGGCTGATGCGGGAGCGTCCGAACGGTTTGACCTCGGTAGCCTTGTAGGCGAGGCGGAACACGCTGCACTCGTTGTCGATGGTGGGTTGCTCATCGTCCACGCGCCACCAGTAGCCGAGACGGCGCTGCACGCTGATGTTGCGGTCGGGCATGTAGAGCACGAGTCCGGTGGCCTCGTTGTTGTCGTCAACGTCGGTGATGGCCATGCACGCCCTGACCCGCCGGTTAGGGTAATCCCAGACGGCGGCCGAGCTTTCCGCGGTATGCGTGCGGATGAGCGGTCTTCCTTCGAAGTCCCGGACGACGCTGAGGAACGAACAGCCGTGAATGAGCGCAGTCTGGATGGCCTGCTGCAGAACGCTAGTGAATCCGATGCGGCTCATGAAGTCCTGCAGTTCGAACGGGTCGTCCACGCCCGGCGAGACGAATCCCTCGAACACGCAAAGCTCAGCGAGCATATCCACAGCCTTGCGTGCCCACCCAAGCGGCGTGTAATGATCCTTGATGGACTTCGGCACAGTCAGTCCAAAATCAACCAGTGGCTCCTTGGCTTCGTAGTAGGCGGTGAGTGTTCGGTTGCGGCTCGCGTGGCGCGTCCATACCTCGGCGAGTTCGCGCAGCAGCGCGTTCTCCTCACCGGAGAGTCCGTCGATGTGCGTCGGCACGACGAGTTTCGGCACCGTTCCGGCTCCTCCCGTAGGTTTCCACCCGTCCGGCGCTGCCGTTGTCTGGATGTCGCTCATTTAGATTCCTCCGATGATCTGTCGTCTTCCGGGATGTCGGAGCGTCGTGAACGCCCCGTACAGGGCGAGCGTGGTGGACACGAGCGGCGTGATGTCGACATCACTGCCGAGTTTGTTCCAAGCGATCGCGCCGGACTGTCCCAATGGACGCGTGGTCGCACCCTTGACGGCCGCGGCCAGCTGCGGCTGGTATTCGTCCCGCGGGTGCTTGAGCGTTCCGGCTTTGAGCATGTCGAGGAACCGGCCGCATGCTCGGCCCATCTCCTGCATGTTCGTGACCGTGACCTTCACATGTGCTTTCTTCAGTTCCGGCAGCAGGCTCATGGCGGGCGACTGCGCGTCGATGACCACGCTGGCGGTCTTCGGCCAATGTTCGGCGAGCCAGTCCACGGCCCACATGGTTCCCGCCTGCCGCGCGTCCTTGATGTTCGCCATCTGGACGATGGCCGAACCGTCCGCGTATCGTAGCGCCGCTCCGATGGTCAGCACGCTCCTGTCCGGAGGCATGTCGATGCCGAAGCTCACCGTGCCGCCCTCGGGCACGTCGTCGACGGCCGCGGCCTGCCACAGGTCGGGACTGATGGCGTATGCGGTGGCGGTCTCGTCCCATATGCCAAGCGCCTCACGACGGAATGAATCGTCCGACAGGTTGTTGCGCATGCGCATGATTGCCTGTTCGCTTGTACGTTTCGGATAGCTGGGATTCGCTTTAGCCCACTGTTCGCGGTCGTCCGGATCCGCGTCCTTGTCGGCGGCGAGCTCCACGTAGAGGAGGTTTCCGTCATGGTTCAGCGCGTGCATGCGTTTCTCCGTGAACGCATCGCACTGGTCTCCCGGCTTGGGTGGATTGCCCATATACACGACCAGGGGGTTAGGACTCGTGTTCAAAACCGGAATCATGTTGTCCATCGCGCGCACTGTGAGGATCTGCGCTTCGTCGAACACGGCCACGTCCACGCTGTGCAATCCTCGGCCGAAACCGTTCTCGCGGGCGCCGAACATGATGCGGCTGCCGGACGTGAACGTGATCTCCTGTTGGCCGTTTGCTCTGCGGATGCGTTCCACGTACCGGCCGAGCACTGGATTGTGCTCCATCTCGCACATGTCCGCGAATGTCTCGTCGCTGGTGCGCGTATGGTGGGCGGTCCAGATGGCTTTCAGGTTCGGTGTGAGTATCGCCTTGAGGAACAACGCGGTGCCGACGGTGAAGGTCTTGCCGATCTGCCTGCAGCTGGACAGCACGGCGCCGTCCGCGCCACACGCATACTTGCCTTCCGCGTTCTTGGCGAACAGAAGCCACAAGAAGCCCTGCTGCCACAAGTCGAAACGGATGCCGGCCTTACGCGCGGCTTTGTTGATTCGAGTGAACTCGCTGCCGACGATGCCTTCCGGCTGGCGGAGGACCTTGGCGATTTCAGACAATCGACGCTCCGACATCGTCCGTCACCTCGTCTTCCTCATCGTCCAGCAGGTCGGTCAGACCGCCGCCTTGGAGCGCTTCGATGCGTTCGCATACGTCGATGAGCTGGCGGCTGATCGCGGGCAGCGCGTTCGCCGGCGTCGTGGGATCGGCCATGGCCTTGAGCAGCAGGTCACGGTTGTCTCGCAGTATGTCCAGCATGCTGCCGTCCATCATCCGTTCGAAGCTCCGCTGGTCGAGATCCTGCTCCGGCTTCTGTTTCGTTTCCACGGCTTTGACGGGCGGCTTACCGTTCCGGTCCCGTACGGGCCTGTTCTTTTTCCGACGATAATCGGCTTTCTGGCGGCAGGACTTGGAACAGTACTTCTGCGGCCGCCCATGGCCGGATGGCTGGAATTCCTTGCCGCAGAGCTCGCACTTCATCGGCGCCTCCCTCGCTTTCCGACCTTTCGTTGTTTCCCCTGTTTCCGACGTTTGCATTCCGGGAGGGATATCGGCACTGCACCCGAGGCTACCCCAAGGGGGTATGACCGGGTACCCTGCCCTGGTATCGGGTCAGATGCCGAACGTCTTGAACGGCATCGAGCTTGGTTTGATGGTCTGCTTGCCGGCCAGCAGCGCTCGTGCGTGTTCGTCTGTCTTGTCGCTCTTCATCCTGTTGCAGATGCGGTGCGTGAGCCTGCAGTTGGTGAAGCTGTATGGATCACCGCCGCGTGAGACCGGTATGAGCTCATCCACTTCGGCGCTCATCGGATGTGGTGTCTTCAATGTCTTGTCGACTGGCTTGCCGCAGATGGCGCACACATCGTATGCGGCCAGCACTCTTTGCCTGAGCATGCGCCGCCGGTATCCGTTGCTGACCCGCTCGTTGCGTCGCTTGCTCATGGTTATTCCTTCGTATGAAGTCCTAGCATGGCCGACCACGTGTCGACTAGGGATTCCGTCATCTGCGGATATCCCCTCCCGAGGTTATTCATGGAGCGCCTTCGGCGGGAGTCGAACCCGCGCATACACGCGGCCGCAAGGAAGAGGATCCGAAGATCTGCGACTGGTGCGATCTGCCACTGATTCCTACGAAGGCATGGACAGGCGGTTTGAGCATCACCGCATCACGTAAGCGCGGGATTGGCTTGCCTGCCACTGTTGGTGTATGCCCACTCTGACGCGGAGCGGGCGGAGCGTGTCCGATATGCCGTTCGGACAGGACGGTGTTACGCAACCCAAGGAGTTAGGAGAATCCAAGGTGGATATGAAAAGGGTTCAAACCGCATGTCTTCGGTTTGAACCCTCTAATCCACTGACAATTGTGCGTTGCACTTTCGATTTTGTCAAATCGAGTCGCGTCGCACGACCTGTCCATGCACGTCGGAAAGCCTGTACAACGGCTGCCCCTTCACGTTTTCACCAACCGGCTGGAGCCTGCCGCGCTTGCGCCATGAGCGAATCGTGTTCGCGTTGCACTGGAATCCGCATTCGCGCAGCAGCTCCGCGCACTCCCCCGCCGTGAACGCGCGTCCCGACCGAACGCATTCCCTCAGAAACCCCAACCGCACATCCGCCACAAGGTAAGTGTTGCCGCACACGGGACATGCAACGCTTACCGCGCCGACCGCCGCTGTCAATTCGACTCCGCACAGCGGGTTCGGGCATCTTCCGATGCCATGTTTCGCAGGCGGCACGTCGATGATGTCCAGCGTCTTTCGGACCATCGACTCCCACTCATGGTAGAAGTCGGCGATGTCAGGCATGCGGCGCAGTCGAGGACTGCCGGCGCAGACACGCAGCATGTCCACCAGCGGCGGATGCACGCCATAGGTCGCCCAAGGCATGGCGGGCGGAGCGTACAACCGGCGCCAGAGTGCGATTGCGGCATCCTCGATGTCCTGCATGTGGTCGAGCACCGGCAATCGGATTGGCGTCGGCGCGGCTGGAAGGTTGACGCGTCCAGGCTGGCGGCCTCCGTAGTGCGCGGTAGAGTCCAGGAACTCATGCAGCGAATCCAACCATGATGGATATTCCCGCAGCCAGCCGCGCATCAGCCCATCGCATCTCGCGCACATGGTGTCGCCGACAGCGCATTCTCCGCCGCAGACGAGGCACACACCGGCGAGCGCTGGTGCTGTTTGGCTGGTGTTTGTTGTGGTGTTGGTGGTGGTTGGTTGGGATTCGTTGGTTGGTTCGTACATTTGTTCGATTCCCTCCGGCGTGGTAGTCTGGTTTGTGGTAATGCCAGAGCCCGGCCGGAAGGTCGGGTTCTTTGTTTATTCGGTGGCGGAGTCCTGTTTTTCGAGGTGGACGTGTTCGATCTTGGCTCTATGGCGGAGCAGATTGGCGTATTCATCCATGACGTCAAGCTGCCTGCTCAACAGGCTGATCGGACAGACGGGCTCGAAGTCAAGCGTGCCATCCGCATACCGCTGCAGCATGTCCCTGAGCTTGTCGGCGCGGCCGGTGAGCTCTTGGTATTCGACGCGCATGCGCTCCTTGTAGTCGCTGGCGGTGGCGCCGTCCGCTTGGTCGGCCGCGGATAGCACTTCGATGGCTTGGCGCAGGTATCCGTCGCGGATCCATTCCGGTGCGGTCTGCCATTCCTTGTGGATGCTTTCGGTGGAGTCCTTGCGGAGTGCCCATTTGAGCCCGAACAGACGTTCGGCGGCGGCTTCGGTGCGGCCGTCGATTGGTGGCAGTGGCGGTTTGAGTGTTTCCTTACTCATGGTTTCCTCTTTCCTTGGTGGGATGATTTTCGGCCGATTCCCAGATGCTGTGCCAGAGCATCCGGATGATCCATTCGGGCATTTCGGTCCAGATGGTCAGATGCGTCGAGACGGCTGTGGCTTTCCACCACCTGCTGCAGACGACGCAGTGCTGCAGGCGGTGGCGTGGGAAGGTGCTACGCCCTGGTCCGATGCCGTTGCTGGCGCAGATGGCGGTTCCGAGAGCGTTCCGGCACAGATGTGGCGTCCGGTCTTTCATGCGTCGGCCTCCGATTGGGACAGGCGCCACCGCTCGAAAAGACGGTAGGCATCCAGCGAGATGGTCCGGATAGGACTGAATTTCAGCCGCCACATGCAGTCGGCGCACACCTCCGAGGCGGTCTTTGCCTGATCCATATAGGCAAGATGCACGGCATAGACCGGACTGGACACCCGCCTGCGACACAGATCGCACGTATGCATATCCTGCGCGACCAACTCATCACGCTGACACTGGAACGGGTTCCGCGCGTCCCGCTCCTCCACGGCATCGGCGAGCGCCTCACGAATCTTGTCCCTGGCGAAGGTGTAGGCGTTGGATCTGATCGTCGCGCATTCCTCGAGGGGCCTATTGCCATAACGCTGCCCGGCGCTCGCGGCCTCGAGTTCCTGGGCGATGAGTTTGTTGAGCACGTCGATGGCGATGTCTGCGTCGCTGTTTCTCATTTTGTTTCCTCCTTGGCTTTGACGCATTCGGGGCAGAGGCTGTCGTTGGGGTCGGTGGAGTTGAGCTGCCATCCCTCGTATTCGAGCCGATGCAGCGGTCCGACGTCCCACTTGCGGCATTCGCGGCATGAGAGATGGTGGTGGTTCGGGCAGAGGCTGTCGTCTGGGTAATCGCGGTCGATGTGCCACCCATCGGCTTCCAGTTCGTCAGGTGCTCCACTGTCGGTGATGTCGCAGTCATGGCATTTGACGTGCCAGTGGAGCGGGCAGTAGTGTCTGCCTTGGAGCTCGTCGCATTGCCAGCCGTGGTCGGCGGCCTCGTTGTCGGCGTCCTCGTAGGTCGCGTCATAGACGGAAAGGCTTGTGTGGCACTCGTCGCAGACGACGAACAGCTCATGGATTTCCTGGTAGCTCATCGCTCAGGATCCTTGTCCGCTCCGCTCACATGGGCCCAGTCGCAGGACAGGCCGGCCTGCTTGCCGTTCGTCGAGTAGACGATGCAGTCCACTTGCCTCGTGTCGGTCAGGGTGACGACGCATTCCGTGAATACGTCGGCCCCGGCGGAGCACTGCGAGTCGACGGACCTGACCGCATGCGCTGGCGTGGAAGGCTCCGACGCGCTCCCGCATCCTGCGAGCGCGGTGCAGAGGGTGAGGGTGATGGCGGTAAGTGTGGCGCAGATGGTGTTTCTCATTGTTCGTTCCTTTGATGGTGGCTGGCGTGGTGGTTCCAGAGGCGGATGGCTTTTTTGAGGTTTTTGCCGTCGATGTGGAGGATGCATTTGTGCCGGCAGTTGGGGCAGATGCAGCCGTAGATGGTGTTGACCGGTTGGCGGGTTCGGAGGTTGTAGATGGTGCCGAGGGTCAGGATGAGCGGCCGGGACTTGCGGCATGCCGGGCAGGGTGCAGGTCTGCGCCATTTGCGTGGGTTGGTGGCGATTCTGACGGTGTCTGTGTGGTGCATTTCATTCCTTTCCGTAGATGGCGAGGCTTCGTATGCCGTCGCTCATGCTGTTGGAACATGTGTTCGGATCGTGGGAGATGATGTCTTTCTCGATGCCTTTGAAGCGGAGGCTGGCGGTGCCGTCGGGATGTCGGATGAGTTCGAGTCGTCCGTCGATGATGACGTCCTGGTCTGTTTGGGCGATGCAGCGGCGGCCGATCAGGATGGCCGGGTCGGCCGACCGCCATTTGTGCAGCGGGACGTTGACGCTCACCGCGGCTCCTCGCCTTCGTTTTCGCCTTGGGCGTCCTTTTCGGCCGCCTCGTAGCCTTCGTCGTACACGTCGTCGAGCAGCGTCTGGAACTCGGGAGAGGCGAAGAACGTTCTGATGGCGTCCTTGGCCACGCGCCTCCATGGCTCTTTGCCCTCCATGGGCATCTCGTTCCATGGGCGTGGATGGCGGGCCACGTTGCGATACCAGCGCAGGTAGATGGCCTCGGCCACCTTGTTCTGCGTCTCCAGACCGATCGGTATGTTCTCCTGGTCTGCCATGATGGCTCCTTCAATATGTTTCCGGCGGTTCCGGCGCGGTACGGTCCGCGATGATGTAGGCGGCGAGCGCGACGCATAGGGTGAGGATGATGAGCATGGCGTGCAGGGCGAGCCATTGGATGGGGATCCAGTGGTGGAGGCCGTAGCCGATGATCGGCCGGATGATGGCGTGCGGCACGAGTAGCAGCGCGGTGAGGGTGAACAGCGTGGCGAACCAGTCGCCGATGCGGTTGGAGATGTGGTTGATGGTCTGTTTCATTCCGAGGTTCCTTTCGTTGTTGGTACGGTTCATGGCCTGTTGGCCATCCAGCCGATCAGGATGGCGGCGCATAGGAGGATCACTGCCGAGATGCTCATCACCTTGCTGCTTCCGTGGCGACGTATCGGACCGGATGGTCGGAGAGGTGGCGGATGATGCGCGCGTATTGGCGGATGTCGCGGTCGAGGCATGTGCTGGTGCGGTGGGCGCTGGATGCAGGCGTCTCCTCTTCCGGTTTCACATCCCAGCCGGCGGCTTCGAGACTGTCGCGGAGGGTGGCCATGTCGATGCGGTGGTAGTGCAGCGGGAGGTTCGGGCAGAGTCGGCCGATGAAGTCGAGGTCGAACTGCGGGTTGCTGCCTGCCGGATGGAGGATGAACGATTGCGCGAGGCTGTCGACGTATTCCTCAAGCGCGTTCGCCGTCGCCGCTTCCGTATATCCGGCGTCGAGTGCGCCTTCGAGCAGTCCGTTGGCGCAGTGCATGCGCCACGCCTCGAGGTTCCCGTCCGTAATGGACGCCTTGCGGCCTTTCAGTCCGATGACGCGGCGGAAACCTCCGACGCACCGCACGCCTCTCATGTCGGTGCAACGCATTTCCACCTCGAGGATCCTGTCATGGTCCGGGTCGAGCCCCGTGGTCTCCACATCCATCCACAGCAGCATGTCGGGCTTGTCAATGGTCATTCCGTTTCCCTCCCATCGATGTCGAGTGTGGCGACCTCCATGGCTGTCAGACGGGTCGCGGTGCCATCCTGGTTGAGGCGGAGCCATATCCCCTGCCAGTCGCGCACCGGGGTGGTGCGCGGATCCCTGCCGAACGGGACTATCAGCCCGAGGCGTTCGGCCTCCTTCACATGCTGATGGACCCACCCATGGCAGCCGGTCGTGCCCGAACCGCACAACTCGACGATGTTGGCCGGACTGTGCCTCACATCCGGATCCGCCGCACGCCGCAACTGACGGTGATGGCCGGAGCGTCCAGGCCAGCATGACGGATCATGGATGTTCGTCCCGCAACGCAGGCAATGCCAACCCTGCCGCTCCAAAGCGGCACGCTTCGAATCAGCAAACTCACTCACAACGCACCCCCTCCTGCATCAGACCGTCAACCAACACCAAACACGAAGTGCAATTGGCCCTCAACCCGGCCGCCAACGCCACAATGCCGTCATCCGCCCTGCCACCGGCGAGCGCTTGCAGTTCGATTGTGCTGGCGGTCTGGGCGGTGTCGGTGAGGAGTTGGGCGAGTCTTTCGAGTTGTTTCCTGGTCATTGGTTGTTCTCCTCGTCTTCTTCGTTTTCGTCGGAGTCGGCTTCGCTGATGGCGGCGATGAGCTGGTCGAGGTGGCTGGTTTCGTCGTCGGTGGGCGTGTAGCCGAGGTCTTGGAGGATCTGGTAGTAGCCGGGGATGCGTCTGCCGATGTCGTTGGCGATGGTCCAGTCGGCCGGGTCGATGAACCATTCGATGCGGGCCGCGAGGATCATGACCGCGTATGTCGGCCAGTCCGGTGAGTCGAGGTGCGTGTGGAGTTCCGCGAGCGCCCGTTCCGGTTCGATGCCGCTGATGGTGGCGAATTGTTCGCCACCGCATGCGGCGTCGTTCCATGTGCTCAGCGCCTGCGTGTAGCCCTGCGGGTCCGGGTCGATGATCTGCAGGAGTCCGAGCTGGGCCGTGGTTTCGACGAGCTTGTCGCGTTTGATGCCGTGGAGATGGCCGTGGAGCCATGCCATGCGCTTGTCGGCGGAGGCGGCGGCGTATTCCTCGAGCGCGTGCCGGCGGGCGTCGCGTTCGGCTTGTTCGGCGGCGCGTCGGGCTTCCTTTTCGGCGTCGGCGGTCTTGTCACGGCGGGTCCAGAGGTAGACCTGCTGCGAGACCGTGTGGATGGATACGGCTGCGGGGTTCAGTTCGCGGATCTTCTCGATGGCTTCTTCGGGGGTGCCGGTGGATGGGAACATGCAGCCGATGTAGCGCCATTCCGGGTCGCTATAGGGCTTTTCGGGGTCGGGGATGAGGTTGATGCCGCTGTCGGGCTCCACGAGGAGCGCGGCGACCGATTCGACCCATTGCCGGTCGCGGTCGTCGCGTTCGATGCGGCGGAGGGTGTAGTCGAAGTTCGAGGTGCCGGCCGCCTGCGCGAGCTCCTTCTGCCTGTCCGGCTGGCCGTCATATCGCGCGATGGCCACGAGCTGACCGATGGAGATCTGGCCGAAATCGTCGCGGGATGCTCTGACCTCGGTCTTGATGCTGGCGGCCTTGACGCGGTCACGCACATAGTCGCCGCTTCGGCCGAGCCTGTGCGCGACGCTGGCGGTAGTGGCTCCGAGGTCGAGCATGCCCTGGATGGCGTCGGCCTCCTCGAGGACGGTGAGCTGTTCGCGCTGGCAGTTTTCGGTGACCATGGCCTCCAACTGCTGCAACGGGTCTAAGTCAAGCACGAAACACGGCACGGCTCCGGTACCGGCCTGCTTGCATGCGGCGAGACGACGATGGCCGGCGATGACACGATAGCGCTCGCCGTTGGGTACGACGGAGAGCGGCGAGAGCAGGCCGTTGGCTTTGATGCTGGCCGCGAGGTCGGTCACGTCGCCGATGTTTTTGCGTGGATTGTCGGGGTGGGGGTCAATCAGGCTCGTGTTGATGAGCTTGATTTCGTTGCTTTGGTAGCTGCTCATTGCTTCTCCTTGCTGGTTTCTTGATTGTTGAGTTCGTCTGCGCACGCCTGGCATGCCTTCCACCATTCGCTTGGGTTGCCGTTGCGGAGGCTTCCGGTGTGGTCGTATTCGTCCTCGTGCGGATCCATGAGCTGGTGGACGTGTTCGCAGTTCCAGTTGTGCTTGTGGATTGGTGTTGACGGGACTGGTTCGGGCGCCCAGGTCTTCCACTGGTCGCGGAGCCATGTGTTGAGCCGTGGGATGTGGCCGCTGCGGATTTGGCCGTCGTTGACGGCGTGCTTGTAGCGGCGGAGCGCGGTCTGGAGTCGGGTCAGTTCGACGGGGTTTCCGGCGATGGCCGCGTACAGGGCTCTGGCTTCGACTTCGGTCTTGCGGCCTTTCGCACCGACGGATCCGGGATAGGTTTCGGCGAAATGGTCGAAGTCGGATTCCGGCGTGGCGGGTTGCTTCGGTTTGCCGGCGGGAGGGGTCGGAGAGGGTATATCGGTATCGGTATCGGTTTTATGCCATGTTTTTGCTTGGCTGTCCCCTAGCAACTTGCTAGAAGGTTTGCTACCGTTTTGCTCTCCGTTTGCTTGGCTGTTTTCCGGCAAGTCGCCCGACGTTTGCTTGGCCTTTTGGTTGGCGGCCTTACGGCGGCCTCCCTTGCTTCCGGCTTTTCGGCGCGCCTCGCGCTGTTCCTCGGTGAGCGTCTTGGGTTCCTTGCAGATGCCTTCGGCGTAGACGGGCCTCCAGCCGCCGCCGTGCTCCTCCATGAGCCCCATGTCGATGAGCTGCTGGAGTTGTTTCATGGTGCCGCCGGCGTCCTTGAGGTCGAGCTTGTCGAAGTGGCCTGGGTACGCGGTCGGGTCCTTGGCCTGCATCGAGATGCCCTTGGAGTGGATGACGCAGAGTTTGACCCACAGTCCCACGGTGGCGAGAGGCAGGCGGCGGATGCGCCTGTCGTCGGCCATCTGGTCGTCGATGATGAACCACATTCTTCTTCTCCTTCCGTGGTTCGGGTTCCTTGGAGGCTTAGCCGATCTCGCCGGTGTCCGGGTCGATGGACGCCTCCACGTCGCCATCCTCCATGTCGAGACTGCGGCGCAGGTCGTCGATGAGGATCATCTGCCGTGACGTGGCGGGCTTGGCGCACATGTTCTCCATGGCCAGGCCGGCGTCGAGGATGCGCTGAGCGAGGTCCGCGCAGTCGTACACGGCTTCGGTGATGGCGTGGATGCCGCCCCACTTATCGATGTGCTCCTGCTTGTTTTTGGTGTCCATGACGTTGCGGCATGCCTTGAGCACGACGGCCGCGGCCTTGGTGACCTGCTGCGTCTTGCCGATGATGTCAATGAGCGTGGCCGGTGTCGCTTCCTGCGGGATGAGCACCTGCTGTTCGCTGGCTTTCATTGCTTCCTCCTTTAGAATTCCGGTTCCGGATCCGGTTTGCCGAAGTCCCCAAATGACGATTGGTCGGCCGCCGGCGCGCCCCACGGATCATCGGCCGGCGGCGCGGCGGGTTGCTGTGTCTGCGCCGACTGTTGCGGCCGTTGGCTCCAGCCACCGACGCCGGTGTTGACGGTCGGCTGCGGCGATGCGGGGTTGCCGTAGACGGGACCGCCCTGGCGGCTGATGCGGGCGACCTGCGCCGTCGCGTACCGCAGCGATGGCCCGATTTCGTCGACCTGCAGCTCCACGACGGTCCGATTGGTGCCGTCCTGCGCCTGATACGAGTGCTGCTTGAGCCTGCCTTGGGCGATGACCCGCATACCCTTGGACAAAGATTGGATGCAATGCTGCGCGAGGTCGTTCCATGCCGAACAGCGGAGGAAGAGCGCGTCTCCGTCCTCGTACTGTCCGGTCTGCCGGTTGTACTGGCGTGGCGTGTTGGCGATGGTGAAGCTGGCGACCTGCGCGCCCTGGCCGGTGGTCCTCAGTTCCGGATCCGCGGTGAGGTTGCCGACGATGGTGATGACGGTCTCCCCTATGGCCATGTCAGGCTCCCTTCACATATCCAGCCGGTTCCGGGCCGAGCTGGCTTGGATCCTTGGCCTTCCACGCGCATTTCGCGCGCAGGCATCCGGCCTCGCGGTCGATGACGATCTCGCCGAAGCGCGCCGGCGCGACCATGGTGAGGTTCCAGCCACGGTCGCGGTTGAGCGCGCTGATGGTCTCGTACAGTTCGCCGATCAGCTCGGCGGACGTCATGCCGACGCTGGCGGGCGTGAGCGGCCATTCGAACCACTTCTCGCCGTCCGGCCTGCTTGGTGTTTTGCTTGGCAACGTTTGCCTCCTTTGGATTGATGTCGTGCCGGGACGCGGATTCGAACCGCGCATCCATCCGCCGACGTGACCTCAACACGCCGATCCATGGCGCCCGCATCCTGTCGCGGGCCCCGGCGAAGGCCGGACGGGAGGAGAAGAGAGAAGATGACCCGTCCGGCTGGTTTTAACGTCTTTTCCTTGACGCGCGGGCGGTTCCGGCATGGCCGCGCATGACGAACCACGTCCATGCCGCAATGTGTGCGGAACCGTCCAAGTCCTTCACTGCCGTTGCTCGTCCAGCCAGCGCGCGAAGCGGGGGTCGGAGCACAGGCGACGCATGATGACGGCCGTCGGAATGAGCACCGCGAACGGCGCGGCGATGAGATGTTCGATCGGATGCGTGCACGCCGGCGTGCAATACAGCACCCACATGGCCAGCAACCACACCGCGAACAGCAGCTGGTGCAGGATGACGTGGGCAAGGGCCTTCATCACATCAGCTCCTTGTTGATGGTGTCGATAACGATGTCCACGAGGTCGGCCACGTCGAGGTCGACGTATCCGACGATGTGACCGAGCGAACGCCTTGCTTCGATTTCGTCCCATAAGTCGCCATAGGCCGGACGGATGGCGTCGCCATGGTCCTCAAATTCCCTGAATATCGCTTCGACGCAGGCTTTGCGGATGTCGTTCATTTGTTCTCCTTTTCTTCCCATGGATCCGGCCACGGGGTATCGGTACGCCAGTCGTTGTCAGTCATCACGCACCCACCTCTTCCTCGTATTCGGCCGTGCACTGGTACAGGTGTTGCGCGAAATAGGCGATCATCTGCTCCTTCGGATACATGACGATTCGTCCCACCTTCACGAACTTCGGGCCGATGCCCGCGCTACGCCAGTACGCCAGGGTGCCTTCCTTGATGCCGCAGTTGTCCGCGATGTCCTTCGTTGTATTCATCGGCTTCAACGCCGCCGCCAATGCGGCGAACACCTCTTTGTCATCCATCACGCGCCTCCTTTGCGTGTGTGATGCCGGGCGGCGTTAGGAGAACCGCCCGGCCCTCTCCTAAAATCGGTGTCATCCCGCATTTGCGACGTGCGGGCCGAACAGTTAGGAGAAGAATCGATGAATGGGTTATGGGTGACCATCGCTGGATGGGTGGTGACTATCGGCGTATCCGTCGCCGGTTGGGTCATCACCGGGAGAAGGGCCGCGAATAGTGGGAAGACCGATACGGAAAGGTTCGAAAGACGTCTCTCGCTGTTCTCGGAGCAACTGGACGCCATGCGGGACTCTTCGGATTCGCTGCATAGGCAGGTCGATCTATTGGAACGCAAGGTGTCCGTTCCGGACTGGATCATCGAGCATCCAAGTCCGAGACCGAACAACGTCATGTTCGTGATCAGGAACCGCAACACGTTCGACGCGTATGACGTGCGCTTGGAGGCCGATGGGTGCGAACCGGTTGTGTTGGGCGACATAGCAAAGGGGTCGTCGCACAAGTTCGAGTTCGTCGCCGCCGTTCTTGGGCGAGCGGATAATGTCATCATCAGTTGGCTCGATTCCCCGCAGGCGACGGAACGTATGAGCCTGCCGATGGCGATGCCGGAAAGACGATAGCCAGGAAGTGGCGCAGTGTGTCGCCTTCGAGCTCGATCATTTCAGACAAGGTCACGTATGCCTTGCCGTTCCATATGTCCACATGGATCGGATGCTCACTGGGATCGAAGAGCGTTCTCCCGCTCAAGCCCAGAGCGTCTTCGAGTTCTTTGGGCGTGCAGTCGATGTCGGTGATATCGAACGACGTGTTCATTTCAGTTCTCCTCCTTGCTGTTGGCATTGTTGGCTGTCGCGTTTTCCAGCGCATCGGCGAGGCTGGCTCCCGCGCAGACGATGGAAAACCAGGTCGCTATCGTTTCCATATGAGAACACCTTCCTTTCGATTCATGATTTGGCGAGCGCCGATTGCGGTTCTTTTTCTTCTGAATTTGCTGCAATGAAGATGTCAAGACCGTCTTGCCATTTCAATGCCGGAGCAATCTTGTCGAGAACGCGAATCGGCCATTCCCGTTGATTGCGCATGTATCGATTCATGACGACCCGATTGATTCCAACTGCGTCGGCGACGTCGGATTGAGTGATTCCAAGTCGAGCCATCCTGACTTTTATTGCCTGTGTCACGTATTCATTGCTTGTCACATCACCTCCATTCCCCGAATATTCGGGACTTTGTTCGACGTTTACCGGATATTCGGTGAACATGCTTTCAATGTACTCCCGAATATTCGGTATGGCAAATTCGACACGCCGAACGGTGTAAAGATGTAACTTCCCGAAAATTCGAATACAGTCATCGCTATGGATAGCAGCACAACACGCACCGATCTGGTGATTTGCAAATATATCAGCCAAGCAATGGAAGCCAATGGCATTACCCAGGCCGACCTCTCCAAGGCTCTTGAAGGACGATCAAAAGGTTATGTCAGCGACCGAGTACTCGGTAAAAGAAGTTGGGCAATCAGCGAGTTAGACAGACTCGCTCCACTCTTTGGGCTTCCGGACGCTCTTTCACTGGTCGCGGCAGCCTGTGGGTCAATCTCCATCGAGGCCGCCCGCGCCTACGAAGCCCGCGAGCGCGAGTCCCAGATCACCGATGATCTCATCGACCGTATCGCCGCGCACCCCGAAGACTACGACGTGGCCGCGAACAAGGATTCGAACGCACGTCTCGAAGCCGAGACGCCTGACGAGTGAGGGGAATGACAATGGGTTTCAGGGTCAATCGCAGGATCAGCCTGGGCAAGAACGTCCGGGTGAATATCGGTAAAAGAGGTGTCAGCACGTCCGTGAAGATAGGACCGGTCACAGTCAATTCGAGGGGACGCAAGACCGTGCATGTAGCAAAGGGCGTCTCATATACCATCAATCCGAAGACGAAAAGAAACACCGCTCCGCAGCGGAGGTCAACTGTCGAGAGCAATCAACAGGCGAGTTATACTCCCTCATCTGCAGGCAGCACGCCACATCAGCCCCGCCCAAAGACTTTGAAGCAGCTCGAAATCCAGTACAAGGCGTATAACGTCCTTCTTTGGGTGATGTACGCGCTGACCGCGTTCACCATCCTCATGTGCTTCTTCGGCCCCGTCATGCTCACCTTCGCCATCCCGTTCACGCTGATGTCAATCGGCTTCACCAAACTCAAGACACCACTCAGGAAACAGCTAGAAGAGAGACGAGCCGACGACGCGTCTCCGAAGGCCACAGACATGGAGCCACGGATGAGTGAAAGGAACGCAAATGACTGAATACAACCTGTATTGCGATGAAAGCTGTCATCTAGAACATGACGACAGCGACGTGATGGTCCTTGGAGCCCTCATTATCCCCAAGGATAAAAGGCAGGAAATCACAGAGAATATTCTCCAGATCAAGGCACGTTACGGTGTCAAGGCACGCACGGAAGTGAAGTGGACGAAGGCCAGCATGCCGAAAATCGACCTGTACAAGGATTTGCTGAACTGCTTCTTCCTGGATGACGACATGAGGTTCCGTGTTCTGGTGGCCAAGAAGACACGTCTGAATCATGAGGCATGGTCCCAGTCACACAACGATTGGTACTACAAGATGTATTTCACCATGCTGAACAGGCTGTTCGATTCCACGAACACCTACAACGTGTACGTGGACATCAAGGACACGCACTCCGCGCAACGTACCGAGAAACTGGAGGAAGTGCTAGCAAACAGCCACTACGACTTCAACCACGAATGCATCAAGAAAGTGCAACCAATCCGTTCAGACGAAGTGCAAATGATGCAAATCACCGACGTGATCAACGGAGCCGTATGCAGGGCGAACCGGACGACCATCCCCCAACCATCAGGCGCGAAAGCTGAAATCATCGACTACATACGCATGAGATCAAAGCTCCGACTCACCCAGTCAACGACCTTGGGCACGCGCAAGTTCAACATCTTCGTCTGGGAAGGACGGAACGCATGACACCGCATTGGACACCGGAGCTCGTAACCAAATCCCCGATAGAAGACTTTGCCGTATATGAGGATAGGATTTATGCAATCTTCAGACATGACTTCATAGATTCACATCCATCATTCGACGGCCTCAGAGTTTCCGTACGCCGCCAGAAAGAGGAGACCGACGGAAAATGGGCTGGGTTTTTCCACATCACCAGCGTCGAAGACTACACAACCGGCGAGAGGAATGTCGATCTGCGTAGATGTGAGCGGATCAGGTTTCCACGGAAGACGATTGACAACGCAAAGGATTGTCCGCAATGCCATTATGAGGTATGTGATGCGCCATTAATCTGGAGGAAGCATAAGCATGGCCGCGATAGGTTATATATCCTCATTGAATCAGAACGGTATCTAGTCGTGCTGGAACCACATAAGGACAGAGGCTACTGCATGTTGGTCACCGCCTACTACGTCGACCATGATCATAGCTTCAACAAACTTCTGAAAGAATATGATCAGTCAAGTTTGAACGGGAATTGCGTTCAATAAAAAGCAAGGGCCGCCGCAGCGACCCTGGAGACTCCTTCTACAACTCGGTAGATGAGCTGATTCAAGCATCACATACGACACTCCAACTGTCAAGCAGAACTTGACAAACAGCAAAAAAGTACTTCTCGAAAAACAATACTTTCGGAAGAGAGGAATGTGGATAACAAGACCATCGCGGAGCTTCACCGGAACGCGGAATCCATGGGTCTGTCAGTCATGTCACGCGACCTTCCCCGTGACATATGCGGCCTATACGACGATCGACACAAACTCATTCTGCTGGCCGACTGGCTCAACCAGCGCCAGCGCCGTTGCACGCTGTGCCATGAGCTCATCCACGCGAAACACCACGATCCAGGCTGTGGTAGCCAATACGGGTTGAAGTGCGAGCGCCGGTGTCGCAGGGAGACCGCGCTGGCGTTGATCAGTCCCGTGGACTATGGCATGGTGGAGCAGATATACGAAGGCAATACGTGGATGATGGCCGTGGAATTGGGCGTCACCATCCAAGTACTGTCGGACTATCGGCAGCTGTTGTACGATTCCGGCGTGTGCGTGCAATAAAAGAAGCTCAGCGTCCACATACCGCGACGGGAAACAAAAAAGGGTCCCGCCCGAACACAGTCGGACGGAACCCAAGGAACCAACAATCAGCATTTCCGTTTTCACCAAAATGAGGTTCCACGCACAGTGTAGCGCGGATCCTCGGAAAGAGACAACCATGGCCAGAGCGTTCGTAGACGACAGATGGCTCAAAAACGACGAGGACGGCAACCCGCCCAGCAGGGCCGCGAAACAGTCGCTGGCCAATGCGAAGGATCCGATGAAAGCCAATGTGCCCGGCAAATGGCGGTCCGCGCTGTACGGCCAAGGCTCACGGTGGAGATGCCGCTGGTACACGCTTCGAGACGGCAAACGCGTCCAGAAATCACGGAACTTCGCCAAGCTCCGTGACGCTGAGGAATACGCAGCGGCCATCGAGGACGACATCAGACGCGGCAAATACCGCGACCCGCAGCAGGAACTACGCATCTTCCGGGACGTTGCCTCCGAATGGACGGACGGCAAGATGGATATCAAACAGGGCACTTTGGGCAGATACCGCCGCGAATTGCGCGTTTATATCAACCCCAAGTGGGGCGATCGCACACTGAGGGAAATCCAACGCGACGAACTGCAACAGTGGGTCACGCAGCTCACCGAAGGCGGGTATCCCGCCGAACTGCAGGACGATCGCGAATCGAAGCCATTGAGTCCACGCAGCATCCGCAACATCGTCAAGGTCGTCATGGGCGGTGTCATGGAATTCGCTTTGGAGCACGGCTGGATCGGAGAGAACCCCATTGAAAAGGTCACCGTGCCGCGCATCACGCAATCCGATGACGACATGGTGTTCCTTACCGTCGAGGAGGTGGAGTTGCTGGCCGGCATGGCCGAACGGGCAGGACGGCCGGTAGACGGGCTGATCGTCCGCTGGCAGGCATACACCGGTGCCCGCATTGGCGAGACGCTGGCACTCAAATGCGGCGACGTGGATGTGGAATCACGCAGGGCGCGCATCCGCCGCACTTGGACCGACGACGGCAAAGGCAGGCTTGTGCTGGGCACGCCGAAGAACGGCAAACCGCGCAGCATCGCCATACCCAGATTCCTTATACCGTCCATCGAACGGCAGATGGAGGGCATGGGCGACGACGACTGGCTGTTCCGCGCGGCAAGAGGCGGGAACCTGTGGACGAACACGTGGCGGACGCGTGTCTGGCGAAAGGCCGTCCGACTGGCCGGCATGGAGGACGAGGGCGTGACCATCCATAGTTTGAGGCATAGCTATGCGAGCTTTGCGATTGCTCAAGGCGCGGATGTGAAGACCCTACAGATGCAGCTCGGCCACTCCTCACCCAGCATCACGCTGAACACATACACGGCTCTCTGGCCGGAACGATTGGACGATGTGGCGGACGCGATTGGCGAGCTGCGCGCTGAACAGTTGAAGACCGTCTAGACGCGGAGGTTGCGCGGTCATCGTGTCGAATCGTGTCGATAGCCTACGGCCAAGAAAAAATAAAGCCTTGGAAACGTAATGTTTCCAAGGCTTCCGGTCGGGCTGACAGGATTTGAACCTGCGACATTCTGCTCCCAAAGCAGACGCGCTACCAAACTGCGCTACAGCCCGTTCATGCACTCCCGCACGTGGCAGGTGAACACGAGTTTCCATTGTAGCGTATGGTAGGACAACGACAGGCTAGAATGGCAAATACTGGAGGGAACGCGCATGGGACGTCATCAGCAAGCCGAGGCTTCAGGCATCATTTCCTTCATGGCATGCGCCACTCTTGCATGGATCGCCATGGACCTATATCTGCAATTCGCTCCCGCCATCTGGCGTGTCACCCAACGCCTGTTCACCGTGTGTGCCGGAATCACCGCGGGATGTGGAGTCATCTCGTTCACCTTGGGGTATGCGCGCAACTCCAGGTCGATGACGTTGAAACATGGCTGGACCATTCCTATTCGCCGTATCTTCGAGATACTCGCTTTGTCCGTGGTCTACGCGTCGACCATTTTCGTCACGGCGTTCATGCTGCTTTCCATTGCCAGCAACATGATGGGGTTGCGCACGTTAAAAGGCTATCTGACTGCGCTCTGCGCCGCGATCTCGGGGGTCGTAGGCTATGTCACGTTCGTACAGGCGGAACTCATGAATGCCAAGACCATCGCATCCTTGTTGCCGTTCTTCGTGGTTTCCGGTGTCAGCATCGCAGGATTGACGTCCGATGATCCATACTGGTACAACAACAATTTCTCCCAATTGGGCGATCGAACCACTTTTGCTGCTCGTATGTTCAATTCGACATTGATGTTGGCCGGCGTCTGCATCGTCATCATCAGCTATTTCGCGATTTCGGAGCTCATCACCACGCACCGTCTGCAGATGCAGTATCTGTCTGCAAGCGATGAAAAAGAAGCTCCCAAACACTTCAAGGCGCGGATTCTTCTGCTATCGACCATGCTGACGCTCGCAGGCATCGCCTTCATCGGCATCGGCATGTTCCGTTACACGCCGCATCCGATTCTGCACAACGTATTCGCCCGCGGTCTTCCCTGCCTGATGAGCGTGCTGATGATCGCGCTGCCTTGGCTGGCCCCGCAGCTTTCAAAAGTAGTATATGTGATTTCAGACCTAGCTATCGTGATCGGGGCTCTTGCCGGGTTCCAGTGGTTGGCGGGGCGTAACACGTTGACGAACGTCGAGGCTCTTGCCGGCATGATGTTTCTGGGCTGGTTCATCATCTTTTCACGGCAGATTGCGGCCATCGAATCCGATCGTGTGCAGACGCAGCTTATTCTGGCGCAAACCAAGCGGCCAGAATCCGTCGAGGATCTTGCGGAGGTCAGCGAAACCGTTCCTGGAACCGTTTCCCGACTCTCGTCGGAAGTCTAATTCTCGTAACGGTTCACGAGCACAGTCCACAAACAATACGGCGAGGTGTCACCCGTACGGATGGCACCTCGCCTGTTCTCATGGCTATCAGAAATCGTAGTTCTTTGTGGTGGGCTTTCTATCGCTCATCAGCAACAGGAAGCTTCTCGACTGCGCCGTGATCGCGAAGCCGGCCTCATAGTTGAGTTCCGGACCCTTCGGATTATGCGTGTCGACGACCAGACGCCATTTCTTGCCATACCGCTCGTCCGGCAAGGTGAACATAATCGGCTCGTAATGCGCGTTGAAAATCAGGATGAAGTTATTGTCCACCATCTGGTTGCCATACCAGTCGGCTTCCGGAATATCGGAACCGTTCAGATAGATCATCACCGAGAACGCGTGGGTATTGGACCAATCTTCCATGTCCATGATGGAACCGGTGTGGTCCATCCATTCGACCTGCGGAATCTTATCGTCCGGGTCTCCTGGCTCGCGGCCGGTGAAGAAACGACGACGGTGGAGCACCGGGTGCTCGAGTCGCAGATGAATCAGCTTCGAAACGAACTCAAGCAGATCCTTCTGACTATCGTCAAGATCCCAATTGGTCCATGAAATGGCGTTGTCCTGGCAATAGGCATTGTTGTTGCCCTGTTGCGTGCGTGCCACCTCATCGCCGCCGCAGATCATCGGAATGCCCTGACTGCACAGCAGCGTCGCGAACATGTTGCGCATCTGCTGTTGCCGCAGGTCGTTGACGTCCTTGATGGTGGTCGGGCCTTCGACACCGCAGTTCCAGGAACGGTTGTTGCTTTCGCCATCCCTATTGCCTTCGCCGTTGGCGTCGTTATGCTTCTCGTTGTAGCTCACCAAATCGTTCATGGTGAAGCCATCATGTGCGGTGATGAAGTTCACGGAAGCCACCGGACGGCGGCCGTTCATCTGATACAGGTCGGAGCTGCCCATCAGACGGCTGGCGAATTCCGGTAGCGTCGATGGTTGCGAACGCCAGAAGTCACGCACGCAATCACGGTAGCGGCCGTTCCATTCGGACCAGCTGGACGGGAAGCCGCCCACCTGATAGCCGCCGGAACCCAAATCCCAAGGTTCGGCGATGAGCTTGACACGGGAGATGACCGGATCCTGTTCGACGATGTCGAAGAAGGCGGACAGCTTGTCGACTTCCTGGAACTGGCGGGCCAGCGTGGCCGCAAGATCGAATCGGAAACCATCGACATGCATTTCGGTGACCCAGTAGCGCAGGCTGTCCGTGATGAGCTGCAGCGCGTGCGGCGAGCGCATCAGCAGGGAGTTGCCGGTGCCGGTCGTGTCGAAGTAGTGGCGTCGGTCGTTGTCGACCAGACGGTAGTAGGCACCGTTGTCGATGCCTTTGAAGCTTAGGGTCGGGCCGAGGTTGTTGCCTTCGGCGGTGTGGTTGTACACCACGTCGAGGATCACTTCCATGCCGGCGCGATGGTAGGCCTTGACCATGGATTTGAATTCGTTGACCTGCTCGCCGCGTTGTCCGGAGCTTGAGTACGCGTTATGAGGCGCGAAGAAGCCGATGGTGTTGTAGCCCCAGTAGTTGCTCAGGCCTTTTTCCTGCAGGAAGCTGTCGTTGACGAACTGGTGGATCGGCATAAGTTCGATGGCGGTGACGCCGAGCTTCCTCAGATATTCGATGACCGATGGATATGCGAGGCCCGCGTAGGTTCCACGGATGTCCGGCGGCACGTCCAGGTTGAGATTGGTCATGCCACGCACATGGGCTTCGTAGATTACCGAATCATGGTAGGAGATGTTCGGATGTTGGTCGTTGCCCCAGTCGAAATACGGATTGACCACGGCCGATTTCATGGTATGCGGCGCGGAATCCAGCGTATTCATGCTGGTGACGTCCTCAGGGCTTTTGAACCAATACGAATAGAGGCTTTCGTCACCGTCGATGTTTCCCTCGATGGCTTTTGCGTACGGGTCGAGCAGCAACTTGTTCGGGTTGCACCGCAGGCCCTTTGCTGGATCATACGGACCGTACACACGATAGCCGTACCGTTGCCCGGGTTGTATTCCCGGCAGATAGTTATGCCATACGTAGGAGTTCTGCTCCGTCATTTCCACTCGGGTCTCACGGTCTTCCTCATCGAAAAGACAAAGCTCGACTTTCTGGGCCACTTGAGAGAAGAGGGCGAAATTCACGCCGGCGCCGTCGTAGCTCGCACCGAGTGGATACATCGATCCAGGTCTGATTTGCATAATTCAAGTATCGCACGTTTTGCGAGTTGAATTCGTTATTTCGTTTATTCCGGCGATTGTTTTTACAATTCGAAACCTGCAGGCCGCTATTGTTGCCGCATTCTGCGAATTTGCTCATGCAAAATGGCGATCTCCGAATTGGAGGCCGTGATGTGCGTGTCTCGTAGCTGCTTCCACGGGATCCAAGCAGATTCGACATGCTCGTCGGCGTCGAAATGCCGTTCGACGGCCTGCCAGTGGCGCAGGTGCACCACCATGATGTTGGCCAGTTCGTCGGTCATGCCTTCGGATGAATAGAATTGCCCGACATGGTCGATATCGCAACTGTTTTCGTCGATTGGCTCGACGCCGGTCTCTTCGCGCAGCTCACGCAATGCGGCCGCATCGACGTCTTCCCCGTCATCGATGAGTCCTGCCGGCAGACCGTAGGCGAAGGCGTCGCAGCCGACACGGTATTCTCGTTCGACCAAGTACAAATCCTGCGCGCAGTCATGCACCAGCATGACCACACAGGGCGCGTGCCGCATCACCTGTCTGCGGATCACGGTTTGTCCGCCGTCTCGTGTCTGCAACGCGATACGCATGTCCTCCACGCCGAAAATCGCGCCTTGATACACGTGCTCTCTGCTGAGTACTGTGGCCGGTCTGGTCATGTCCACGCCATCGCTGGATTCGTTCAGCGACATATCCATGCTGGTCGTATCGGACATCGTCGTTCAGCGTTCCTGCCCGCAGGACGGCAGTACCAGATTCCAGGGATCGGTGTTCATGGAAATCCAGCGGACGGTGGGGATGTCTCCGGTCGCCTCAGATACGGCACGAGGCACATCGCCCATGGCGTATTGGAACCATATGGATTCGATGGCGCTGTGTGGCGTGTTGATGAACATCGGACGAACAGTGGCGTCGCCTCGGCCGAGTTCGATGTCCGCGGCACGCATGGACGCCTCATAGCGCGCCTGCTCGATGGCATCGGTCACCGGATGATGGCGCAGATCGCTGGTCACATACACATCGACGCCTGCGGCACGCACTTCATCGAACAGGGAATCGCCCGAGCCCGGCAATACCGCCACCGTGCCGATCGTCGCGTCAAGGTCGCCGCACACCTGCACGCCAAGTTCGGTGTATGGCAGCGCGTCGGCCACACGACGGGCGAAATCACGCAATGCGATCGGCTCCTGCAACCGGCCGACACGGCCCAATCCGACCGGATGTTCGGCTTTCGGATCTTCGATGGGTACCAGCGGACGCTGTTCGATCAGGCCGAACGCGTCGGCGGCGGCCATGCTGACTCCTCGGTAGGAGGCATCGGCATTGGTGTGCCCAACCCACAGCGCGCAACCGGCGAGGTTGAGCTTCCGGACGATCTCACCACGGAATCCTAGTCCGGAGACCGCATGCACGGAACGGAAGAACAGCGGATGGTGGCAGATCAGCAGGTCGATGCCTCCGGCGATAGCCTGGTCGATCACCGCCATGGATGGGTCCGCCGCGAACGCGATGTTGCGCACGTCGTGGCGAAGGTCTCCCACGATGAGTCCCGGCTCATCCCATTGTTCCGCGTATCGCAGCGGATACAGCGTTTCAAGCACATCCACGACCTGCTTCAGCGTTGCCACAATCTTCCTTCTTTCTTTTTTAATCAGCCTTCGATTATCCGACGGGAACGGATCAGTGGGCCGCCAATTGCCAATCGGAACCGATGCCCGTCGATACGTCCAACGGAACGGCCATGGTGACGGCATGCTCCATGGCATCCTTCACCAGCGCGGTGGCCTGCTTCTCCTCACCGGGCGCGATCTCCACCACAAGTTCATCATGAATCTGCAGTATGAGGCGACTTCCAAGGTTCGCTTCCTGCAGTGCGTCATACGCACGAATCATGGCGATTTTCATGATGTCCGCCGCCGAGCCTTGGATAGGCGCGTTCAACGCGGCGCGTTCGGCCGCGTCCCTCACGGCACGGTTCGGCGATTTGAGACCGGGGAAATACCTGCGCCTTCCGAAAATGGTTTCGGTATATCCTTTTTCGCGTGCGGACGAGACAAGCGATTCAAGGTATTCATGGACTTTGCCAAAAGTGGCGAAATACTGGTTTTTCAGCGATTCGGCTTCTTTGGGCTTGATCTTGAGCTGCTGGGCAAGTCCATACGTGCTCAGACCGTAGGCAAGTCCATAGCTCATCGCCTTGACGTGGCTACGCTGATCGGACGTGATGTCGTCAACGGGAATGCCGTAGACCAAGCTGGCCACATACTTATGGAAGTCCTTGCCGGAGCGGAAGGCCTCTATCAACGCCTCATCACCGGAAAGGTCGGCCATGATGCGCAGTTCGACCTGCGAGTAGTCGGAGCTCAGCAACGATTCGAAGCCCTCTCCCGGCACGAACGCGGATCGAATCTCACGACCTGCGGGATCCCGGTTCGGAATGTTCTGCAGGTTTGGATCGACGGAGCTCAATCGTCCGGTGGCCGCCACCGTCTGTTCGAAAGTGGTGTGGATGCGACCGTCATGACGGTTTGTGGCGTCGATCAACGTCTGCACGATCTGCTTGAGCTTGTTCTTTTCACGATGCATCAGCAACGCGTCAAGGAACTGGCATGCGCGGTCGTTATCGTACGAGCGGTCACGCAAGGTCTGCAATGCCGCGGCATTGGTGGTGTATGAACCGGACTTGGTTTTTTTCGTCGGTTTCAATCCCATGTCTTCGAACAGGATCTTCTGCAGCTGTTTGGGGCTTTGCAGGTTCACCTGCTCCCCCGCGAACTGCCACGCCGTTTCCTGTGCCTGGGCAGCGTCGGCGGCAAGTTGGTCGCGCATCTGCACCAGACGTGTCATATCCACTTGGGCGCCGACCTGTTCCATGCCATGCAGGACCTGAGAGACCGGAAGCTCAATGGATTTGAGGAGACCGAATTGTTCGCGCTTATCCAGCACACCGGCCAAATATTCGGCCAAAAGCCCCACGATTGCGGTGCGGGTGAGTATCAGCTCGTCGTTCTTGGAATCGTTTTCCTCAGGCTCGTCGAAGTCCAAGGTCCCCTGTGTCGCGGCTTCGGCTTGTGCTTCGATGTGCAGATCAAGGAAATGGGCCGCAGCCTGTTCCAGCGTGTCCGCGTGGAAATCCGGGTGGACAAGATATCCGGCGAGCTTGGTGTCGAACAATGGTTCCGGAAGTTCCACGCCGATGCTGCCCAGCAGATGCGCATGTTCTTTGTAACCGTGCACGACCATGGAATGGTGATAGCGGTCGAACAGCCTTTGCAGGCATTGCACCATATCCGGACTGAATACGTCGATGCGAATGGCTTCGCCGTGCACGGCGATCATCAATGCCGAAAGAGAGGCTTCTCCGGGTTTGCTCGTGCCTTCGGCGTAAAGCGTCCAGGACTGTTTCACCTTGTCCGTGCAACGGGTCGAAGAATCGATTTCGAAGCCGAATTCCGGAATGTCGTTGGAGGAGCGTTCATGGCGTTCGTGCAGATGTTCCTGCACCACGGGGAAATGGTTTTGGACCCATGTCTCCACCACATGCGGATCGTTGACGTCTTCGACATGTGGCAGCCCGAGCTTGCTGGATTCGTGCACGTCCCCGGATGGTTTGTCCGCATTGAACGTTTTGAGCACGCGATTCTTGGTCCGAACACCGAATTCGAGCTTGGTGAATAGATCGTCGAGTTGACCAGCGTCGACTTGTCCAAATGTCAGGTCGGATACCGACACGCCAAGATCAAGGTCACGAACCAAAGCGTTCACGGAACGGTTCAGTTTGACCTGTTCGATGTTTTCGCGCAGGGCTTCGCCTTTTTTGCCGCTGATCTCGTCGGCGTGTTCGATGATCTGCTCAAGTCCGCCGTACTGGTTGATCCATTTGGCCGCGAATCCGTCGCCGACTCCGGGAACGCCGGGGATGTTGTCAGCGGTTTCTCCGCGCAAGGCGGCCAAATCCGGGTATTGCGCGGGAGAGACATGATATTTCTCCTGCACGGCATCCGGGGTCATATGTTTGAGGTCTTTGAAATGGTGGCCGGGATACAGCACGGTGATGTCGTCGTTGATCAGCTGGAAAGCATCACGGTCGCCGGACAGCACCAATGTGCGGTAGCCTGCCTGGTCGCCCATGCTGGCGAGCGTGCCGATCACATCGTCACCTTCGTAACCGGGTTTTTCGATGTATGTGACGCCCAAGGCCGTCAGCATCTGCTGGATTAATGGCAGCTGGCTGAGCAGTTCCTCGGGGGCCGCGTCGCGAGTTCCTTTGTACTGCGGCAGCATCTGGTTGCGGAACGTGCCGCCCTTCACATCGAATGCGACGGCAAGATGGTCTGGATGTTCGGCATCGATCACCTGCGAAAGCATGGTGGCGAATCCCCAGACCGCGTTGGTGGCCTGACCTGATGATGTACTGAAATTCTCTACGGGTAAGGCAAAAAAAGCGCGGAACGCCAAAGAATGGCCGTCAACGACCAATAGCGTTCCGCGTGAAGTGCCTTCCACAGTTGGTGTGTTAGCGCTCATCCTCTGCTTCCGACTTCTGTTCGCCATACTTGGCGATGATGGCCATGGCCAGACGCTTCTTCGGAATGCGCTGGTCCATGGAGGTCTTCTGAATCCAACGGAAAGCGCCCTGTTCGGAGAAGTCCGCCTTGTCCATCAGCAGGCCCTTGGCGCGGTCGACGAGCTTGCGCTCCTCCAGCGTTTCTTCGGCCTTCTTCAGCTGCTCTTCGGCCTTCTTCAGCTGTTCCTCGGTTTCCTGCAGTTTGGACTCGCTACGTTCGACATTGTCAAGCAGATCGTTGATTTCGGCGAAACGGCCCATGGCGACTTCCAAAGCCGGCAGCAGCTTGGATTCCTCATACGGCTTGGTGACATACGCCATGGCGCCAGCGCCCGTGGCCTTTTTGACCAAATCAGACTGGGAGAATGCCGTCAGCATGACGACCGGAGCGATGTTCTCATCACAGATGATGCCAGCGGCCTCGATGCCATCCATGCGAGGCATCTTGACATCCATGCACACCACGCTCGGGCGGAACTTACGGGTCAGTTCAACGGCTTCCTCACCGTTGGCGGCCTCTCCGACGACCTCATAGCCGTTATCCTCAAGCATGGCGACCAAATCCATGCGGTTTACGGATTCGTCTTCGGCAACGACGACGGTGCGCTTGTGCGCCTCGTTATTATTGGCAGAATCCGGCTCGGGAGCCGCAGCAGCTTGGAGCTCCTCATCAGTGAGTACTTCGTCCGGTTCCGTGGTCTTCTCTGCAGCCATGTCGGTCTCTTTCCACTGTCACACCCAAAGCCGGCCTAACATGCCCCAACCCGGGCCTGGATTGATATTGATTTCTTACGTGCCCTCGGTGGGACTCGAACCCACACTGCGCAGATTTTGAGGCTGCTTCCTCTACCAATTGGGATACGAGGGCTTGCACGCAACTCTGGAAGAATACCACATGATTGCGATTTGCGCCAAATCTCGGCGTTGTCATCATTCGGGGACATCGCGTAAAAACAATAATCCTCCCATCGGGAACCAATGGGAGGATTATGGAATCAGCGTTTAACGCGACGATTCAAATCTCAGTCGCAGGCACCAACGGTGTGGACGTAGATGGAATCGGTGCGACCCGGCTGGTGTTCGCCCTGGGCGGAGCTCAGCACGACGATCTTGTCGCCATCGGAGACCTTGCCGGCGTCCTTGAGGACCTTGTCGGTGAAAACCATGAGGTCCTTGCGGGACTTGTCATGGTAATCCTCGTCGACCAGGAAGGACTCGGTGCCCCAAGACAGGGCCAGCCAGTGGAAGGTGTGCTCATTGTTGGTGATGCCGTAGATCGGGGTGGCCGGACGTTCACGGGACACGCGGTGCACGGTGGAACCGGTCTGGGTGTAGGCGACGATGGCCTTGGCGTTGAGCTTGTCGGCCAGGTCGACGGCGGCGGAAGAGACGGCACCTGTGGAGGACATATCCAGGTTCTTCAGCTCCGGGATGCGGTCGAAACCATGCTCGGTGGCGAAGGTGGAGATGCGGCTCATGGTGTTCACGGTGACTGCCGGGTACTTGCCGACGGCGGTCTCGTTGGAGGTCATGGTGGCGTCGGCACCGTCGAGGACGGCGTTGGCGCAGTCGGATGCCTCTGCACGGGTCGGGACCGGGGAGCTGACCATGGAGCCGAGGACTTCGGTGGCCACGATGACCGGCTTGGCGTACTGACGAGCCAGCTCGATGCAGCGCTTGGTGGCCAGCGGGACCTCTTCCAGCGGGCACTCGACGGCCATATCGCCACGTGCGACCATGATGCCGTCGAACGCCTTGACGATCTCCTCGAGGTTCTCGAGGGCCTGCGGCTTCTCGATCTTGGCGACGACCGGGATACGGCGGCCTTCCTCGTCCATGATCTCATGGGCGCGATCGATGTCGGTGGCGAAGCGCACGAAGGACATGGCAATGATGTCGGCGCCGGTGCGGATGGCCCAGCGCAGATCCTCTTCGTCCTTCTCGGTCAGAGCCGGCAGAGACACGGCGACGCCCGGAAGGTTGATGCCCTTGTGGCTGGAGACCGGTCCGGCAACGACAACCTTGGTGTACACGTTGTTGCCTTCGACCTTGGTGACCTCGAGGCGGACCTTGCCGTCGTCGATGAGGATCGGATCGCCTGCATGGCAGTCGCCCGGGAGACCCTTGAAGGTGGTGGAGGTGATGTGCTCGTCGCCTTCGATGTCATCAGTGGTGATGACGAACTCCTGGCCTTCGGTCAGCTGGACCTTGTCCTCGCCGTCGGCGTTCTTCTTGAACCAACCGCAGCGGATCTTCGGACCCTGCAGGTCAACCAGAGCTGCGACGTTGCGGCCAGTGGCCTTGGCGGCGGCACGGAGGTTGTTGTAGACCTTGAGGTGGTCTTCCGGAGTGCCGTGGGAGCGGTTCAGACGAGCGACGTCCATACCTGCTTCGACAAGGCTGGTGATGCCTTCCAGGGACTCGGTAGCGGGACCGATGGTATCTACGATCTTGGCTTTACGCATGAATGCCTGCCTATTCTTGTTGATATTGATTTTGGATCTGACGACCCTGTTTCCAATGGCATAGCTTACTAGCAAAAAGCGCCCACTTCCACCTCAGAACTAGGTGTGTTGTGAGCGCTCACAATTTCGTAGGAGAATAGAAAAGCTCTATTCTCCCAACGTTTGCCGGACTGTCACTTTTCGTTCGCTTTCATGGTGCGCATCTTAATAACACTTGCCAAAGCCGCACCACCAATCGCAAGAACGATCACGACAAGCGACAGCCATGTGGGCACTTCCGGAACCCAGGAAATCGGCTGGCCGCCATTGAGGAACGGCAGCGAATTGCCATGCAGGGCCTCCATGATGAGTTTGACGCCGATGAAGCCCAGCACCACGGACAGGCCCAGCGGAAGATAGACGAGCTTGTCAAGCAGCTCTCCGAGCAGGAAGTACAGCTGCTGCAGACCGAGCAATGCGAACACGTTGGACGTGAACACGATGAACGGATCTTTGGTCAGGCCGAAAATGGCGGGGATCGAATCGAAAGCGAACATCACGTCGGTGGTGCCGATGGTCAGGAACACGATGAGCATCGGGGTCCAATGCTTCACACCGTTCTTGATAGTACGCAGCTTTTCGCCGTCGTATTCATCGGTGATCTTGATGACCTTGCGCAGTGCGTGAATCAACGCGTTCTCATGGTATTCCTCGTCCTCGTCTCCCCCGGCGACGAGTTTGATGGCCGTGACGATGAGGAACGCGCCGAATAGGAAGAACACCCAAGTGAAGCGCGAGATGATGGCAGCGCCCACCAAAATGAACATGCCTCGCAGTACGAGCGCGACGGTGATGCCGACTGACAGCACGAATTTCTGTAGTTCCTTCGGCACCGCGAAATTCGACATGATAATGACAAACACGAACAGGTTGTCTATGCTCAGCGAATATTCGGTCAGCCAACCTGAGTAGAACTCGATGGCAGGCTTCGAGCCGGCGAAGAACCACATGAGTCCGCCGAAGATCAACGCCATGACCACGAAGAACGCGATATGCTGCACGCATTCCTTGGTGGAGGGCACATGCGGCTTGCGCCCGATGATGAACAGGTCCACCACGAAGAAGACGGCAAGCACCGCAAACGTGGCGATTTCAAAAACAAGTGGTGTTTCAGCCATAATCCACTATGGTACGGATGCCGTATGACCGGTCGAGAACTATTTGCTCGCCTCCGTCATCTGCCGAAGTTCCTTTTTCAGGTCACGGATCTCGTCACGCAGACGAGCCGCAAGCTCGAATTGCAGTTGTTCTGCGGCGGTATGCATCTGCTCGGACAGTTGTCGAATGAGATCAGCTAGATCCTGTGCGGGCAATCCGGCCTTGAGAATCTCCTCGTGCCGCCTGCCGGATTCCTCCTTGCTGGTATGTGGCACGCCGAGATGCGAATTGCCGGCTTTGTCCGCGTTTCGGTATCCGGTACCGAGCAATGTCTGGGTGTCGACGTCCTCCTTGGCGAGCATGTCGTTGACATCGGAGATCTTCTTGATGAGCGGCTTCGGATCGATGCCATGTTCCTTATTGTAGGCGATCTGGATGTCACGGCGGCGGTTGGTCTCGTCGATGGCCTTGCGCATGGCTTCGGTGATGTCGTCCGCATACATGACGACGGTGCCGGACACGTTTCGCGCCGCACGGCCGATGGTCTGGATGAGCGAACGGTAGGAACGCAGGAAGCCTTCCTTATCCGCGTCGAGGATTGCGACCAATGACACTTCCGGCAGATCGAGGCCCTCTCGTAGCAGGTTGATGCCGACGATGACGTCGATCTTGCCTTCACGCAGTTCACGCAGCAGTTCGACACGACGCAAGGTGTCCACATCGGAATGCAGATATTCGACTTTGATGCCGCGTTCCAGCAGATAGTCGGTCAGATCCTCGGCCATTTTCTTAGTGAGCGTGGTGACCAGCGCACGTTCGTTCCTTGCCACGCGGTCTTTGATTTCGGCAAGCAGGTCATCGATCTGCCCTTCCACCGGCCGCACGTCGATCTGCGGATCGACTAGTCCGGTCGGACGTATGATCTGTTCGACCACGCCGTCGCTCAAACCGAGTTCGTAATCGCCGGGCGTTGCCGACAGGTACACCGTCTGACCGACGCGTTCCTGGAACTCCGGCCATTTGAGCGGTCGATTGTCCATTGCCGACGGCAGGCGGAAACCGTGTTCGACCAGCGTGCGTTTGCGGCTCGCGTCGCCTTCGTACATGGCACCGATCTGCGGCACGGTGACATGTGATTCGTCGATGACGAGCAGGAAATCATCGGGGAAAAAGTCAAGCAGCGTGTGCGGAGGCGTGCCCGGCGCGCGTCCGTCGAAATGCCGCGAATAGTTCTCCACGCCGGAGCATGTGCCGACCTGCGAGAGCATTTCCAGATCGTATGTGGTGCGCATGGTGAGACGCTGCGCTTCAAGTTCCTTGCCTTGCTTATGCAATTCGGCGGTACGCTCGTCAAGTTCCTGTTGGATGGTTTTGAGCGCCCGTTCCATACGTTCCGGTCCGGCAACGTAATGCGAGGCCGGGAAGATGTGCACCTGCGATTCGTGCGCGATCACGTCGCCGGTCAGCGGATGCAGCGTGGAGATGCGGTCGATTTCGTCGCCGAAGAATTCGATGCGGATGGCCAGTTCCTCGTATACGGGGATGATCTCAACGGTGTCGCCGCGCACGCGGAATGTGCCTCGCGTGAAGGCGATGTCGTTGCGCTTGTATTGCATGTCCACGAATTTGCGCAGTAAATCGTCACGGTCGATCTGCTGGCCTTCCTGGAGGAACAGCATACGGCCAGCGTATTCTTCCGGCGTTCCCAAACCGTAGATGCAGGAGACGGTGGCCACGACCACGCAATCGCGACGGGTCAGAAGGTTCGCGGTGGCGGCGTGGCGCAATCGCTCCACATCGTCGTTGATGTTGGAATCCTTCTCGATGTAGGTGTCGGTCTGGGGAATGTACGCTTCCGGCTGGTAGTAGTCGTAGTAGGAAACGAAGTAGCTCACCGCATTGTCCGGCATGAGTTCGCGGAATTCGGCGCACAACTGCGCGGCGAGCGTCTTGTTCGGCTCGATGATAAGCGTCGGTCGCTGCAGACGTTCGATCAGCCACGCTGTAGTGGCGGTTTTGCCGGTGCCGGTGGCGCCCATGAGCACCACGTCGTTCTCGCCATTCTCGATGCGCGTGGCCAGCTCCTCGATGGCCTTCGGCTGGTCGCCTGAAGGCTTATATGGAGATTTGACCACAAACGGCTTGTTCACTCGTTCAATGTTGAATCCCATGGTTCCGTCTCGCTTCCTTACGCCACTGTTCCATCAGCCTATCAACACAGTCGAACATGTGTTCTACATCCTGGGATGAGTCAATCACCGCATCGGCTATGGATTCTCGTGCCGCACGCGTGGGCTGATGCGCGATACGCGCCTTCGCCTGTGCCTCACTCATGCCACGGGTGCGCATCATACGTTCCACACGCGTCTGTTCCGGTGCTTCGACTGTTACGATATGGTCGAAACGCATGGGTATGTCATCGATTACTTCCGCCAAAAGCGGAATATCATGTACGACCACGGCATCCGGATTCTTTTCGACCGCCTGCCGTTCCTCCGACAATGCAAGATCGTAGATCAACGGATGTTCGATATCGTCAAGGATTCTACGTTCGGATTCGGCATTCGGATCGGAGAAGACGTGTTCGGACATCCATCGCCGATTAAGACCACCTTGCGCGTTCATCGCATCCGGCCCGAAATGTTCCACGATTCGTTGCAGGCCCACGCTTCCGGGTTCCACGACTTTTCGGGCGAGCACATCATAATCGACAAGCGTCGCGTCCAGTTCACGCAGATGCGTAGCGACGGTGCTTTTGCCGGCGGCGATGCCTCCGGTCAACCCAATTCGAATCATCACAACCGCCATTGTAATGTTTGAGGACTCGCAACATACGCAAATGGCCCCACACCATCAGGTGCGGGGCCATTTATCAGCGGTTTACGCGAATCAGTTTATTTTGATTCGTCGAAACTCACTTGCCGAGCAGCTGGTCGCGCAGAGCGGCGAGCTGGTCGGAATCGGCGAGGGTGCCGTTGGAGGTGTTGTCGGAGGAGTAGTTGGACACCTCTTCGACCTTCTCTTCCTTCGGAGCCTGGCCGTCTTCGGCTGCGGAAGCCTCGGCGTTCTCGAGTTCCTTGGCAACGAATTCCTTGTGCTGCTCCCACAGATCGTGAGCGGTGGCGTACTGGGACTCCCACTCCTCACGCTGCTTCTCGTAACCAGCGATCCACTCGTTGGTTGCCGGGTCGAAGCCTTCCGGATACTTGTAGTTGCCCTGCTCGTCGTACTCTGCCGGCATGCCGTACAGAGCCGGATCGAAGTCCTCGGAAGCCGGATCAACGGAGTCGTTGGCCTGCTTGAGGGACAGGGAGATGCGGCGACGATCGAGGTCGACGTCGATCACCTTGACGAACACGGTCTCGCCCGGCTTGACCACGGTCTCCGGGTTCTCGACGTGACGGTTGGCGAGCTCGGAGATGTGCACCAGGCCCTCGATGCCGTCCTCGACGGAGATGAAGACACCGAACTGGACGATCTTGGTGACCTTGCCCTTGACGATCTGGCCGGGAACGTGGGTGCGAGCGAAGCGCTGCCACGGATCCTCCTGAGTCGCCTTCAGGGACAGGGAGATACGCTCACGGTCGAGATCGACGTCGAGCACCTCGACGGTGACCTTGTCGCCGACCTTGACGACCTCAGACGGGTGGTCGATGTGCTTCCAAGACAGCTCGGAAACGTGGATCAGGCCGTCAACACCGCCCAGATCGACGAAAGCGCCGAAGTTGACGATGGAGGACACCACGCCCTCACGAATCTGGCCCTTCTTGAGCTGGGACAGGAAGGTCTCGCGGACCTCGGACTGGGTCTCCTCGAGGTACTGGCGACGGGACAGGACCACGTTGTTGCGGTTCTTGTCGAGCTCAAGGATCTTGGCCTTGATCTTCTGGCCGATGTACGGGGAGAGGTCGCGGACGCGACGCATCTCAACGAGGGAGGCAGGCAGGAAGCCGCGCAGACCGATGTCGACGATGAGGCCGCCCTTGACGGCTTCGATGACGGTGCCCTCAACGACGCCGTCAGCTTCTTTGATCTTCTCGATGTCGCCCCAGGCGCGCTCGTACTGGGCACGCTTCTTGGACAGAATCAGACGGCCTTCCTTGTCTTCCTTGGTGACGACAAGGGCCTCGATGGTGTCGCCGACCTCGACGACTTCGTCAGGATCAACGTCCTTCTTGATGGAAAGCTCGCGGGAGGGGATGACACCCTCGGTCTTGTAGCCGATGTCCAGGAGGACTTCGTCGTGATCGATCTTGACGACGGTGCCCTCAACCAGATCACCATCATCGAAGTTCTTGATGGTGGAATCGACTGCCTTGATGAAGTCCTCTTCGGTGCCGATGTCGTTGATGGCGACCTTGGCGACTTCGTTATTGTTCTCTGCCATTAATGTGGTTTCTTACAAAATAGTGGATGGATAAAATCGTTCTTCAGTTATACGTGTGCGCAAATACACACAAGGCGAAAGTCTACAAGAAGCCATGCACAAAAATCGGGCGTGTCGCATGTCACGACACGCCCGAAAGCACTATCGCGAAACTCACAACTGACGTTCGGCCATCTCCACGACATTCTGCAACAGCATGGCACGCGTCATCGGCCCTACGCCTCCAGGATTCGGCGTATATGCCAAAGCCTTCTCGTAACAGGCTTTATCGACATCACCCTTGACCTTGTATCGGCCGGATTCCTCGTCGAACACGCGGGATACTCCGACGTCGACGAGAATCGACCCTTCCTTGATGTCTTCCGGTTTGACGAAACCAGCCACTCCCATGGCTGCGACGATCACATCGGCCCGTCGCATGTGTTCACGCACATCCTTGGTTCCCGTATGGCACAGCGTGACAGTGGCGTTGACCGCCTTACGAGTCAACAACAGACCAATGGTACGGCCGATGGTGATGCCACGGCCCAGCACGCACACCTCCTTGCCATCCAAATCGATGTCGTAGGCGCGCAACAGCTCGATCACGCCGCGAGGCGTGCATGGCAACGGCGTGGCAATGTCTCCTCGGGCATGCAGCACAAGTTCGCCGAGATTATACGGATGCATCCCGTCGGCGTCCTTCTTGGGATCGATCAGATCGATGATGGCGTTCTCGTCGATTCCCCTTGGCAAGGGCAACTGCACGATATATCCGGTACAGGCGGGATCCGCATTGAGCTGGCGGACCGCATCGGCGACCTGATCGAACGTCGCATTCTCAGGCAGCTCGCGCTTGATGGAATTCACGCCGATTTCGGCGCAATCGGCATGTTTGCCGGCGACATATTTCACGGAGCCGGGGTCTGATCCGACCAAAATGGTACCCAACCCAGGTTGGATTCCCCTCGCCTTCAGCAGTTCCACGCGTTTGGCGAGGTCCGCCTTGGTCCGTGCCGCCACCTTTTTGCCATCAATCCTTGTTCCCATGTGGTCCACTTCCTCGCTAAGTCGCTTGTCGTATTGGCATTTGCAAGTATCGTAGGCTATCTTGGTTTCAGTCGTAAGTCGCGCATGTGCTATATGAGATGGACGCGACCGAAACGACGGACGACCCAAGAGGAAGGCAATCGACATGCGCTCTCACCAGCGTCCATTTTTCCGCATCCTTGCCGCGGGAATCACATTGTGCACGGTGCTGGGCACCGCTTCCTGCTTTGGCGCTTCTTCGGAGCCCGATCAACCAACGGCACCCGACACACCAAAGGAGCAGACCACCCCGATCAACGTGGTGGCGTCGGTCAACCAGTGGGGGGCTTTGGCGGAGCAGATCGGCGGCGTGCACGTCAAAGTCACCTCGATTCTGTCCTCCACAACAGAGGACGCCCACACGTTCGAACCGAAGACCACTGCTGTCGACACCCTGCAGAAGGCACAGGTCGTCGTGTCCAACGGAGCGGGATACGACTCCTGGGCCACAAAAAACCTGGAAAGAGACACCGTTTCCGTTTCGGCCGCACAAATGGTCGGAGCCGTTGAGGGAGACAATCCCCATCTCTGGTTCTCCAGCGACGCACGCAACGCCATGGCGAAGGAGCTTGCCGACACCTACAGCCGCATCATGCCCAAGCAAAAGAAATACTTCACAAACAAACTCAAGGCGTGGAACAGACGCGAGACGGTAATCGAGAGAAGCATGAAAGAGTTCTCCGATACACATAGGAACGTCTCCTACGCAGCCACCGAGCCGGTCGCATATTATCTGCTCAGCGACATGGGCCTATCCGATAAGACTCCCGAAAGCTACACGCAGTCCATCTCGGAAGGCTCGCAACCCTCGTCCAAGGAACTCCAGGACTTCCAGAAGATTCTGGAGGGGCATCAAGTGGATATGCTGATCAACAATGTTCAGAAGGCGGATGATGCCACAAATATTCTGACCGGCACCGCACACAAATCCGATGTGCCGGTCATCGACGTCACGGAACAGATGCCGGCCGACAGCAAAAGCCTGATCTCATGGATCGCGCAGCTCATCAAGCAAATGAATGAGGCGGTTTCCTCCAAAGATGATGCGACATCATCAGATTCGGACGCCTCTCCCTCTGAATCGAATGGCGAGCAGCCGTCGAACGACAATCCCGACTCCGATTCCGACGCCGCAACGCCGGACAACACAGGGCAGACGGACCCCGGTAAATAAAGCCACGGTCATCCTCCCTCCCCCGATTCGCCGATGTCGAGTAATTCCCCGACATCGGCGGACTCTTTTTTCCAGCAACGGTTACGATCCAGGCGGATTCATCACGAGACTTTTCATCGTCCATGCATGCTTCTTATTGAGAATGATTGTCAACACCGTTTGTGAGAATACTATCGTTGACTTATCAAGGGAGCGAGCCATGCACGACAAGGCATCATTCTGTATCGAATTCGACGACGCAGGGGTCTCACGCGGCGGACACATCATCTGGCAGCATGGCACCTTCCGTATCCCGCAAGGCTCGGTGACAGCCATCGTCGGCACCAACGGAGCCGGGAAAACCACCATGATGAAGGCCGAACTCGGATTGATTCCCATCGCCCACGGCGGCATAACCGTGCTCGGCAAGCCGGCCGGCGCCATGAATCACCGTATAGGGTATGTGCCGCAGAGCTACGCATCCGACATCGAATCGAACATCACCGCCGAACAGTCGGTGCTGCTTGGCCTGACCGGGGCAAGGTTCGGCATTCATCCCATCACCCGCCTGCAAAAAGACAAAGTACGCAATGCGCTGGAATTCGTCGGCATGCAGGACAAGGCGAGATACCGGCTGTCGGAACTCTCAGGAGGCCTGCGGCAACGCGTCGCCATCGCCCAAGCGCTGGTGTCGGACCCCCAACTACTCATGTTGGATGAACCGCTCGCCAATCTTGATCTGGCCAGCCAACGCGCCACAGTGCACGTGCTCGCCAAACTCAACCGAGAACTCGGCATGTCCATTCAAGTAGTGGCGCACGATTTGAACATGCTTCTGCCGATTCTCACCGGAGCCGTATATCTGCTCGACGGGCATCCGCATTATGCGAAGATGAACGAGGTGCTGGATTCGAAGCTGCTCACCCATCTATATGGCACCACGGTGCAGGTGGTCACCACTCCCCAAGGAGATATGTTCGTCACTCCAAGCGAGGATGAGCCCGATGACATTGACGTCGACGCCCACGCGCCGGAGGAAATCGCAAGATTCCACCAACACAACCGCATTTCGCAGGAGGCATGATCATGAACGAAACCGCTTTCTCCTTCGATCCGGATTGGATGGGCACGCTGACCGCGCCATTCATGACAAACGCTTTCCTCGCCGGCCTGTGCATCGCCTTGGCTGCTGGAGTGATGGGTTACTTCACCATCGCCCGTCATTCCACGTTCGCCGCGCATGCGCTGGCGCACATCGGACTGCCAGGAGCGACCGGAGCCGTGCTGTTGGGTCTGCCGGTCAGTGCCGGTCTCGGCGTGTTCGCTCTCGGCGGAGCATTGGTGATCGGCGCACTGGGCAAAAAGGCATCGCAACGCGAAATCGCCACAGGAACCGTATTGGCGTTCGCCACAGGCATGGGTCTGTTTTTCGCACGCTTGTCCAGTTCCGCCTCGCAGCAGATGCAATCGATTCTTTTCGGCTCCATCCTGACGATCACGGACGGGCAGATCGTCGGATTTGCGGTTTTCGACGTGTTGTTGCTGGCCGTTTTGGCCGTTATCTATCGACCGCTGCTGTTCAGCTCGCTTGATGAACAGGTGGCGCAGGCAAAAGGCGTACCGGTGAATCTCATGAACATCTGCTTCATGGCCATTATGGCCGGTGTGATCACCATCGCGGTGCCCGCCGTGGGCACATTGCTGATATTCGCTCTTGTGGTCACGCCCGCCGCGACTGCGAACATCATCTCACGGTCCCCATTCGCCGCGATGGTCGTCTCCACCGTGATCTGTTTGATCTCCATTTGGGGTGGACTGTTGGTTTCCGCCATGTTCCCCGCTCCCCCAAGCTTCATCATCGTGACGATTTCCACACTGTTCTGGATTGTCGCCAAAATAATCGAATCGGCACGCCGCAGGTAGCGAAAGTATCAGCCGATCGGTTCCACCAAGGCGCTGGCGATGGCCGCGATGCCCTCGCCCGAACCGGTGAATCCCATGCCGTCGGTAGTGGTGGCCGTCAGCGACACTTCACAGCCGATGGCATGGCTCAACGCCTGTTGCGCCTCGTCACGACGCTTGCCGATTTTCGGACGATTGGCCACGACGACCACGCTTGCGCTCACCGGCCTCATGCCATGCGCACGCAAATACGCAACCGTCGCGCGGAGCATCTCGTCGCCGTGCTTGCCGGCACCGGCGGAATCGGAACCGACACCGAAAAGCATGCCTATATCACCCAATCCGGCTGCGGAAAGCAACGCGTCAATCAACGCATGGGCTGCGACATCACCGTCCGAATCACCTTCGATGCCGTCACCATCCCAACGCAAACAGGCAAGCCATAACGGCTTGCCTGCATCATGGGACGCGAATCGATGGGCGTCAAATCCCTGACCGATACGCATGGAAATTCCCTTACTTCTTCTTGGACTTCTTGTTCTCCGCCTCGACGCGCGCCAAAGTGTCCATGGCCGCCTCTTCAGGAGCTTCGGTGTGATGATCCTCGTCGCCAGGGCGCGGCGCTTCATAACCAAGGTTCACGTCAAGCAGACGCTGGGCCTCATTCTCATCAAGATGCTCCGACAACGCGATCTCGGAAGTCAGGATGCTGCGAGCCTTGGTGAGCATGCGCTTCTCACCGGCGGACAGCCCATGCTCGTCGACATCACGCTGGGCGAGGTCTCGCACGACTTCGGCGATTTTATTCACATCGCCGGTGGCGATCTTCTCAACGTTCAGCTTGTACCGGCGGGACCAGTTCATTTCCTTTTCGATGATCGGAGTACGCAGAATCTCGAAGACCTTCGCGACCTCCTTGGCGCCGACGATGTCTCGGACACCCACTTTCTTGGCGTTCTCCACCGGAACATTGATGACCAGCCCGTCGGACGACAGCACCGACAGCTGCAGATATTCTCGGGTCACACCCTTGACCGTTCGCTCGGTGATGGCCTCCACCTTCGCTGCGCCGTGACGCGGATAGACGACCATGTCGCCGACCTTGTAACCCATGAATCCTCCGTGAAAAGCTTACACAAAACCCGAATTATTGTGCCATCAGGGTTGGACTTGCCTAAAAATCCGCCAAAAAACCAAAAAAAGACGCGACACGGGCCAATTTTCAAGCATTTCATGCTTACACTTTTCCCATGGCTACAGAATCCAAGATCAAAGAAGATAGCGTTGCCGTTCCTGTTGCACAGGGCGACCTGGATGCAGTAAGCAACGGTACGTTCTACAATCCACACGAGGTGCTCGGCGGGCATCTCGGCCCCGACGAGCATGAGGATGTCGTCACGATCCGCGTGCTTCGTCCGTTGGCGAAATCCGTGACGATCATCACCGAAAATGCCCGAACCCAGGCGGTGCATGAACACAATGGCGTTTTCATGGCACTCATTCCGGCCATCAAGACCGATGACGGCTTCGACGTGCCCGATTATCGCATCAGCACCGAATATGAAGACGGTTCCACCGTGGTGTCCGACGACCCGTACCGTTATCTGCCCACCATCGGCGATTTGGACATGTACCTGTTTGGCGAGGGACGCCATGAGCGCCTTTGGGAGGCTTTGGGAGCGCGCGTGCTGCGCTATGACGATCCGTTGGGCTCCAATGACGGCGTCAAGGGCGAACAGCTGGTGGGCACCGCATTCACCGTGTGGGCTCCGAATGCCCATGCGGTACGTGTGGTGGGAGATTTCAACGGCTGGAACGGACGCACCCACGCCATGCGTGAACTGGGCTCCTCTGGAGTCTGGGAGCTATTCATTCCTGGTGTCGAAGCGGGAACGATTTACAAGTATGAGATCCTCAACGCCAACAACGAATGGGTCATGAAGGCCGATCCGATGGAGCGTTCGCATGAGATTCCGCCGCGCACCGGTTCCATCGTCGTTGACTCCGTCCATGCGTGGCATGACGAGAACTGGATGGACCAGCGAGCCAAGACCGACCCGCACAACGGTCCGGTCAGCATCTACGAGGTCCATGCCTCTAGCTGGCGCAAGGATGTGAAGAACTATCGCGAACTGGCCGACAAGCTGGTCCCCTACGTCCAGAAGGAAGGTTTCACCCATGTGGAATTCATGCCGCTGGCCGAGCATCCCTTCTCCGGCTCGTGGGGTTATCAGGTAACCGGCTATTACGCGATTGATTCGCGCCTTGGCGGCCCTGACGACTTCAAGTATCTCGTCGAGAAGATGCACGAGGCCGGCATCGGCGTAATCATGGACTGGGTTCCGGCGCATTTCCCGAAGGACGCGTTCGCCCTTGGCAGATTCGATGGCACGCCTCTGTACGAGGATCCGGACCCGACCCGTGGCGAGCATCCGGATTGGGGCACCTACGTGTTCAATTTCGGACGCCGCGAAGTGCGCAACTTCCTGGTGGCCAACGCCTGCTTCTGGCTGGACGAGTACCATATCGACGCGCTGCGCGTGGACGCGGTCTCCTCGATGCTGTACTTGGATTACAGCCGCAAGCCGGGCCAGTGGCATCCGAACATCTACGGTGGACGAGAGAACCTCGAGGCCATCGACTTCCTCAAGGAAGCCACGGCGACCGCGTACAAGAACAATCCGGGCATCATGATGATCGCCGAGGAATCCACCGCGTATCCCGGCATCACCGCACCGACCGATGCCGGCGGTTTGGGCTTCGGCCTCAAGTGGAACATGGGTTGGATGCACGACACCCTGCAGTATCTGCACGAGGAGCCGATCAACCGTAAGTGGCACCACAACGAGATCACCTTCTCCATGGTGTACGCATACTCGGAGCATTATGTGCTGCCGATCAGCCACGACGAGGTCGTGTACGGCAAGGGCTCGCTGTTCGGCAAGATGCCGGGCGATGACTGGCAGCGCTATGCCGGCGTGCGCGCGCTGTTCGCCTACCAGTGGGCCCATCCGGGCAAAAAGCTCTCCTTCATGGGCAATGAGGTGGCGCAGTACGGCGAATGGGATCATGACGGTTCGGTGGATTGGGATGCTCTCAATTGGCCTGACCACCGTGGCGTACAGAAGCTCGTCGCCGACCTGAACACCCTGTACAAGGCGTCTCCCGCATTGTGGAGCCAGGACTTCGATCCTGCCGGATTCCAATGGCTGACCAGCGATGACGCCGACCATAACACGCTCAGCTTCGTGCGTATCGGCAAGGATGGCGAGCAGATGGTCGTTGTCGTGAACTTCTCGGGCGAGGCATGGGAGGATTACCAGGTTCCGCTCACCAAGGGCGGCAAGTGGACCGAAGTGCTGACCACGGACGATAAGAAGTACGGCGGTTCCGATATTCACAACGGCACCTTCAAGGCGGTCAAGGGTGAGTATCATTCCCGTGATTGGTCCGCGAAAATCACCGTTCCGGCACTGGGAGCAGTATTCTTGAAGCCGGAACTCTGAGAAAGGCGGAACGCTATGCTCAATTCATCAGCACAATCCACAGTAATTCCACGTACCGTTCTGGTGGTCGAAGATGAACCGACCTTGGCCACCGCCATCGCGCAGCGCATCACTGCGGAGGGTTGGACCGCGCGCGTGGCTTCCGACGGCGCCAGCGCCGTCCAGGCCGCTTCCACGCTCCGTCCGGATCTGGTCATCATGGATATCATGCTGCCCGTGATGGATGGTCTTGAGGCCACCAAGCGCATCGTGGCTGAACGTCCTGTGCCTGTGCTGATTCTGACGGCGCGAGACGACGAGGCCGACAAGGTCATCGGTCTTGGTGCCGGAGCCGACGATTACATGACCAAGCCGTTCTCCATGCGCGAGCTCATCGCCCGGTGCAAGGCGCTGCTTCGTCGTGTGGACAGGGCGAAGGTCATCGCCAAGAACTCCGAAAACGAGAAACTGCTTGATTTCGGCTCTCTGGTCATCGATCCGGCCCAGCGTATCGTCACCGTCAATGGGGAGCAGGTGCATTTGACCCCAACGGAATTTGATTTGCTGGCCACTTTGGCCCGCAAACCGAAGTCCGTGCTCACTCGCGAGAAGCTGCTCGAGGAAGTGTGGGATTGGGTGGATGCGTCCGGCACCCGTACTGTGGATTCGCATGTCAAGGCGCTACGTCACAAGCTGGGTTCGAAGACCATTCGAACCGTGCATGGCGTAGGCTACGCGTTCGAACCGCCGGAAGAATAGTATGATGCGCTAAGATCCGGAAGAATAGTATGATGCGCTAAGATTTGGTGGTATGCGTACCACTGATTCAAAACCAGGGCGTTCGGTCAATCCGTTGGATACCGAACGCCCTATTGGTTTGTTCTCTTCGCTCAAAATGGAATTGAGCGTGCTGATCACCATTTCCACCATCATCGCGTTCATCATGGCTTGGTTCCTGCTCAAAGTCGGATTGAGCCTGTGGATAGCCATGCCGATCACACTTGCCGTGGCTTTGGGCATCACCTATTTCTTCTCTAGAGGACTCACCTCTCCCCTGCGCGAGATGCGGGATGCCGCGGAGGCTATGGCGGACGGCGACTACACCGTCCGGGTGCATGTCGATGCCAACAGCCGCGACGAAGTCGGACAGCTGGCTTTGTCTTTCAATGAGATGGCGGAGGAACTGCAGCATGCCGACCAGATGAGACGGGACATGGTAGCCAATGTGAGCCACGAGCTGCGTACGCCTGTATCCGCGTTGCAGGCCATGGTCGAGAACATGGCCGACGGCGTTGTGGAACCGACCCCATCGAATCTGGAAAGCATTCTCAACCAAACGCACCGTTTGTCGGATCTGATCGCGTTTCTGCTTGATTTGTCCCGCATGGAAGCCGGTGCGGCGAGCCTGCAGATCGATAAATTCAATTTCGCGGATTTCATCGACGAAACCGTGGAACCGTTGGAAATCGCCGATGCCGGGCATGCCCACAATATCGAAATCCACGTGCCCGACAACATCGAAATGGAAGGCGATCAGGATCGTCTGCGCCAGTTGTTCACCAATATCATCGCCAATGCGCTCAAACACTCCGCAGACAATACCGCGGTGCTCATCGAAGCGCATGAAAACAAGGATTTCGGCACGATTGTGACGAATGTCGTCAACTTCGGCTCGCAGATTCCCCAAGAAGCGCGGTCCGATATCTTCCGTCGATTCGTCAAAGGCAAGACGGGACCAGGTACCGAATCGGGAGGAACCGGTCTTGGACTGTCAATCGCCCGATGGGCGGCGCAGTTGCATGGCGGCACGGTACGAGTGGTGGATGATCCGCGCGGCGCCGATTTCGAAATCACTTTGCCGAAATATCACATTTCCGATGACGAGTGACGATTTACGCCGTCAAAGGTCTGCCGGCCGGAGTGTGTGCCAACGCCAGCACGGTAATGACCAAAGCTCCCTGTGAAGTTAGAGCGTCAACACAACGACGCATGGTGGCTCCAGAGGTGACGATGTCATCCACCAGAATCACCGCCTTGTTTTGAAGGGTGACGCCCGGACGAACCATGACATGCCCCTTAAGGCGTTGCGCCCTCTGTTCCGTGCCCTTGGTCTCGACGGATTTGCCTTTGATTCCTTTGTTCGTCAACGCATCGCATACCTGTACGCGGAAACCTGTCCGGCACCGTAGAAACGCCGACAACCGTTTTGCCAGCGGCATCATGTGCCGTCGTCCGCGCTGACGCATGGAAGCAATCGACGACGGCGCGGGAACGACCAGTATGGTATCGCAGATCTCACGAACGCCATCCATGGCATCAATCACACCGGCGCGTTCCGCAAGTCTGCACAACGCATCCGAGAACGGACGGTCGCATTCCTCGTCTCCGTGGTCTTTCCATGCCAGAATCGACTGTCTGGCGGCACCCCGATACCATCCGCACGCGAACCATCGACCCATCTCAGCCGTTTCCAATGGTTGGGACAGTTCGCAGTCGAATGACGCAAGACAGGCATCGCACAACACGTCATCAGGCTTGTCGCATCCCGCACAGCCTCGTGGGAACAACAGATTCGCCATATGCGCGAATGAACCCGCCATCAGATTCACGCCGGCTCCGTCATCGGGACAATCTGGCAATGATCTCGCCGCATAATTTCACGGTATCCGCGGGACCGTTCACTTTGACAGCCCTTGTGCCGGCCTTCGCCGCGGGATAATCATTGCCGTCGGGTTCCATCCGGTCTCCGATGAACACGATCTGGCCGACCTCGATATCGAGAATATCCGCGAGTTCACGGACGGCGAACGACTTATCGACGCCACGCTGCGAGATATCAACACTGCTGGAGCCTCCAGGTCTTACTTCAAGATTCGGTAGTTCGGCAGCAACCGCACAGGCCAATCGGTTCTTCTTCTCGTTGGTGGGGTCCCAAGCCTCCTTGGCCTCGACGGGGGCAAGCTGCCCCAATGCGGAAAAGGTGATCTGACTGCCTCTGTCCTCGATGCGCTCGCCCCAGACATGAGTGGCCCAAATGCCTTGCTCACGAGCATTCCGTTCCAGCGATTCCTTCGCCTTGGCACGGTCCTCGTCGCTTAGATCGTGGGAGAACACTTTCCCCCACCGTTGCCCGTCCCACCGGTAGTAGCGGGTTCCGCTGGTCGGCATGAGGTGAAGTTTCGACTTGTCGGCATGGTCGGACAGCCTGTCCACCACCTGACTTTGCAGCAACGAGTATTTGCCGCCGGTGATCACCGCGACGTCAATCAATGATGTCAATGCAGAGAAGCATTCGGCCATGTCCGCTTTCATAGGTTTCTTGGACCGCGCCAACGTGTTGTCGAGGTCAAACCCAATCAGCCGCGCGCCTTCGCACAGCATGTTGACATCAACGATGTTCCAATAAGGTACGGAAATATCCGCCATGATCATTTCTCCCCTTGTCGAGCAGCCCATACCATGGTATCGCATGTTTCGAATAAGCCCTGATAAGGTAGAAACCATGCAACAGATGCCTTGGGAGACCCCGATATACCGCAACCGCCATGGACGTGGCACGCGTACGCCCATGTTTGGTACCAGACTGCCCCGGTACCGTACCAGAAGCGGTATGTTCGACGATATGCTGGTGGCGCAAATCCGCAGACTCAACGGGGCATGGCCTGAGCTCATAGCTCCGGTCCAATTCGCTGTGGAGGATGTTCCGCCATCCGATCCCGCGCCTTGGGAGGACGTTCCGCATCTTGGATCGCAGTCATTTCCCGCCGGGCACGGCATTCCACCCCGTATCGTGCTGTACCGCATGCCGCTGCAATCGCATGCCCGTAACCGTATGGACCTGCAATTCGCAATCAGGGACGAGGTGGTCTCACGTCTGGCGGAAATCTACGGACGCCGTCCGGAAGAAATAGATCCTGATTGGGGCATGTGACTTTCAACGGACAACAGTCATATCCTGATTCGCCCAGACCTGCTCTCTGGCCTCCTTCAAATCGACGGCGCCGATGATGGCAAGTCCGGCGAGTTTCGCACCGGACACATCTTTCTGTCCGACACGAAGATTCCAGACCACGGCTTGGGCGGGATCCTTCAAACGGATGGCGGCGACATCGCCATCATTAATATCGGCGATGCGCACCGACGTCGAGGCCGAGGGACGGATGGCGATTTCACGCCTGTCCACTTGTTTGCCGTCCGTGTCGTAAGCCGTCACGATCGCGGTCCGATCCCCATCCGCGGTGTTGACGAAGCCTACCGTCGCGGTGGATTGGTCAGGAACCGCGATGGCGGAGATCTTCGCCGGAGCGGACGCATTGACTAGGGCGAAATCGGACTGCCCATCGGGGCCATCGTCTGAAATCTTCGCCGTGGCAGACACCGGTTCGGAAGCGGCTATGGCGATGCCGGTAGCGGATTTTGGAACGTCTCCAAGATCGATGGCGGACGCGCGGTTCGCCTTCAGCTCCTGCTGATTGGTCTGCTGTGCCCCCTTGGAGTCGATCCAGGATACGGTGACATCCGTTTTGCGGGACGTATACAGGTACAGTGTCGCATGGTCTCCGCCATTCAAGCCGTAGAGGGCCAGAGATTTCGCGAAAGCGTTATTCGGAAGCGCGTAATCCGATCCCTTTGAGGTCAATCCGTCCATGGAGACGGTGCGGACGATTGCGGCCACAGGAGTGTCCGTTCCAGTCACCGTGGCATACAGCGCGTCTTGGCCGGAAGCAGCTGCGGAAAGATTCAGTACCGTTTCCTTGCCTGAGGCCACGGTCAGCGTCGATCCGGTGGAGAGCGCCAGCGCGCCGGATTTGTCGGAGCCCCAGATTCTGATGGTCACCGATGTGTCCTTGGCGGAGGGATTGGCCACAACAAGCTGTTGCGTCAAGCCGGTCTTCGTACCGGAAAGCAGGAACGCCTGTTTCAGCGCCGGCACGACGCAGGAGGCTGCTGATACGCCCTTCAAATCACCGTCCGTGGCCCATGACATCACTGAGGAAACCGCGCCGGTACCGTTCGAAGCCGTCAGCAGACGCGTGTCTTGCAATCGGGAGCCGTCATCGACATTGCCGGAAGCCACAAAGATGTCATCGGACGAGTCGTCTTTTTTGTCCAGCATCGACACGGATGCCGTCATGTCGGCTCCCATCGAGGCGACGGATGAATGGAACACCGAACCGAAGGCGGCGTATCTCGCGGAAGACGCGATATTGCCGTTGGATGCCTGGTATTCGCTATCTCCATAGGCATCGGTATCGGCAATGGTCATGCGAGACGGGCAGTACGTCTGCCGCTGCCGGGGGCTGACGGTACGACCCACCGAGGAGCGTTCCACCGTGGGCGTGTCCGCATGCAGCCATGATGGCCGGTATATGAGCGTCACGGCCATCAGGACCACGATGAGCAACACCGAGATTACGGCAAGCGCAATACGCAAAGGCGTATTGGGACGAGAATGTCTGCTCATGCTTCCTCCAGACCCTGACGACGAATGCGCGGAAGCGCCACCAGGCAATACGCTACAAGAACGACGCCCATGCACCACAGCCATGAACGACGCCACACACTTGAGCCGGCCTTATCAAGCCCGCTTCGATCGATATGCTGCTTGGATAGATCCTGAACCGTCAAACGATAATACGTGCCATTATCCAGACTGACGACATTCTGTGTCCCGTCGGAGGCTCCAATGTTCGAATTGAGCTGGTTCGAGGCCTCTCGCTGCGCTTTGTCGCCGTTCTGCTTGATAACGTAAATGCCGCCGAAACCCAACTTGCCAAGCTCGTTGATGGCATCGGAATCGGCATTGGCCAGCAACTGGGCGCAATCCTGCGCAATGGTTCTGCTGGACCCGTCGGAACGTCCCGAAACCACTTCGACGCGTTGCGCGGGAGAGCTGTCAATCAAGTCGCCACGACCGGTACGCATCACACTGTAGCTGACCGATTCGGCGCTATCGGCACGCAAGGCAAGCACGCGACGTGCATCATCCTGCCCAAGGAAATCGGTCGCCACCATCGGCAGTCCAGCATCGCTGGTCTTTACCTGGCTGTGATCGCATTCGACATAGTTGAATCCCGCACAGGCCACGACGGAGACGGCCAGCAGGCAAACCAATACGGCACGACCCACATGCGAGGCAATCGACACTGCCTTCGAGCCGCGTCCTTCGATTTCGACGGCGCCGGTCTTCTCATGCTGTCTCAGCATGACGAAACGTCGAACCGCGCCGCCCGACATCATGCAGATGCAGGCGAGCAAGCCCATCATCGCATATGTGGTTCCCGGAAGCATGGAACCGGAGACCGGACCATCCACATCGACGGCCACCGCAATCGCCGCGGACAGCAAGGCCGTCGCCAATCCCGCGAACACGGCGACCCACATCATACGGGACACGCGCAGCACGAAAGGCAACACCAATGACACCGCGGCCAGCAATACGATCAACGCCAGTATGGAAACCGCCACATACCGCCATGCGCCACCGTCGGCGCCGATGCCGAACACCCGCAGCAACAGATCGGACAGATTCGCGACGACCGGTTTGCCATCATGCGCGGAGGAGGGCAGCATGACGCTGCCGAACAGCTGACGCCATGTACCGTCGGAAGCGAAACGAACGGCATTGACCAACGTCGGCGCGCATACGAACGCCGCCGGAAGCGGAATCAGAAGCAACGCGGGCTTATGGGAGCGGACGAACAGCAGGAATCCCAGGAAGGTGAGCATCAGCGGCAGCAACAACTGCGGCTGCGCGGCGACGACCGGAATGAAACACAGCGCCGCAACCGCCGCCGCCTGGACCGACGCGTGGGGATTGACCAGATCCTCCGTCCGATACATGCCGACCGCACGGAACGAGAAGGCGAAAGCGGCCGGAAGAAACACCATGACCGTCAGCATCGTGGCATCCGCGTCATCATAAAGTCCCATGGACAACGCCAACGCGAACCACGCCAACGCGACCACGCAGCGCACCGCATCCGAGCGGGTGAAGATGCCGGCCAGCGCCCAGAAGGAAAACACCATGAGCGGGGCTGCAAGGAAGAACATCAGTCCGACAGCTCCGGCAACATGTCCACCAGTGAGCACCGACGCCAGCGCAAGCACCAACAGCCATGGCGCGTTAGGCGCACTGATGCCCGTGCCTGAGGCATACGACCATGACGTGGTCGCGGTATGAAGCAACTGGGTGAAGCTCGCGCCCGTGGGCAACAGCTGTGCGGAATACATCGACGCACCCGAACATACGGAACGAAGCACGTCCCAATACAGCACGACTATCCATATGCCGGCAATCAGCGCCGCGCCGAAGGCCAATCCCCATCTACGCAGCAACCGTTTACGCAGATGGTCCTTCTCAAGAGGACTGAGCAGCACGACATCCCTCTGGTCGCGCAACGCACGGCGACGGTCGAGCCATTCCCTGACCTGCCGATGATTCGCAGACAGCGTGGATAGCGATTTAAGCGTGACCTTGCTTTGCCTGCGCAACCGCGCATGGGCGCGCCAAGCACCCCGCAGACGCAGCAGCGCACGCCACGGCATCGCCAGCTCGCAGCATGCATGATACGGCTGTTTGCGCGCCAAGCAAAGCACGGCCAATCCCAACGACTGGATGATGGACCACAGCCAAAGCAACGGCCACCATGAACGGTGCATGTCAGTGTACGCGTATTTGGCATTCGCCTCGCGTACGGCAAGATACGGATCGATGCGACCGTCCTCGTCTTCCACAGGGCGCCCGTTCTTGGAACGGATTCCTTCGAATCGGGCTCTTCTGTGGGCGATGCGAGCCTGGGGAACCACTACGACACGCCCACCGCCAAGACATATGCGGCGGCACAGGTCCGTGGATTCCGCGAAGGTGCCGAACCAGGGGTCAGCCCCTTCGAACGCACGCAACGTAGCCAACGGCACCAACGCGCCCGATAGGGAGACCGACAGCACATCCTGACGCCCGTCATATTGCTCCTGGTCAGGCTCGCCGTCGACCACCAAGGAAACGACATCATGGTGCCCGGCATACAAACCCACATTGTGCAGGTTCTTCGCCTGCCAATCCAACTGCTTGGCACCGAGCAGCGCGGCTGTCGGCGTGTTTCTCCACGCATCCAGCAACGTCTCGAAGCACCGGTCATCCGCCGGCCGCGAATCGTCATGCAAGGTCCACAACGCGCGGATGCCGGCATCAATGCCGATCTGATCCATCGCACGCGTTACAGCGTCCATGAAGGACGCCGCCTGCTTCACTCCCACCAGAATGACCCTCACCGTTTTGGCTTCCGGCACTTCCGTAAGCACATCCTGTGATGAGTGAATGACATCGAAGGTCATCTGCATGGGCTGCTCGATCTGCCCCGTGCAATCGGCGATAACGATCATTCCTGGAAGCATGCGCTGCGCAAGCACCGCTCCAACGGTAGAAGCGAGGAATCGAAGGTCATGCTGCGCGGTGATCACCGCAGCCACGGACATATCGACGTCCTGCCGATGCGTATACGGTCTGCTGTTCAGCACATCGGTCACGATTGTCTGGATATCGCTGCTGGCGTTAGAATTCATAATTTAAGTGTACGCACGGGACGCACCATGCCTTCAAGCCCGTTCCTTGTGCTCTTTTTTGTAGCGACGACGCTCACGCTCGCTCATACCGCCCCAGATACCGAAACGCTCATCATGGTCGATGGCCCATTTCAGACACTGTTCACGGACTTCACACTGGGCGCAAACCCTCTTCGCATCCCTGGTGGAACCGCCTTTTTCCGGGAAGAATGCTTCGGGATCGGTCTGCGAGCACAGCGCTTTGTGCTGCCAAGACACGTCATCATCCCGCTTGAACAAACCCCACAGTTCAGCAAGCGGATTCTCAGAAGACTCATCAGTCACGCCCCACATGAGTCCTCCCATAATTGTGTGCGCACCTTTTATGCGCATACTTTCACACCGCTTCAAATTACACACACGCAATGTAATTTTGTCAAGTTTCCCCGTGTCAATGCCTATATTTCAGAAAATCCATGCTAAAGTTCAGCCCAATCTGGGGTCTACAGTCGCAGAATCGGTGAAAATCGGCCATTAACCCTATAATTGCCCATTTGGATAGTGGTAGGTTCTAAAAGCATTGCGTCAAACGCGCATCTCAATCAGGAAGGCAACACCGTGGCAACGTCATCAACCGGCAATAAGCTTCCTAACATCAATGGTCTTCAGGATGCGAAACCACGTCACAGCCTGGGATATCGCGTGCAGCATCACGTCAGGACCGCAGTCGCCGCGGCAATCGCCGCGACTCTGGTGTTCGTCGGCACTGCAGCTGCCGCTACTTGGATGGACGTCAATGGCATCATCAAGAACAATTCGGTCGGCGTGATCGGCCAGGGTTCCCTGAATACGGACGCATCCATCATCGATCCGAACTCCGGCAAGCCGATCGAGTTCGTGCTGATCGGACAGGATTCCCGTGACGGCGCGGAGAACCAAGCCATCGGAGGCAGTTTCGATGACGTCATCGGCAACCATCAGGCCGACACCGCCATGATTGTGCAGATCTCCGCCGACCGCAAGGAAATCAACCTGGTCTCCATTCCACGAGATTCCCTGGTGGACGTGCCTCAGTGCGAAACGTCGAAGGGCACGATTCCCGCACAGTATAACGTCATGTTCAATTCCATCTTCGCAGGTGCCTACAAAACCGGCGGAGATCTCTCCTCGGCGGCCAGCTGCACGCTGAACGCCGTGAACAGTCTCACCGGGTTGAATATTCAGAACTTCATCGTCGTGGACTTCGCCGGCCTGGTCAAGATGATTGATTCAGTCGGCGGCGTGGACCTGTGCATTCCGCAGAACGTCAACGACCCGTACACCGGACTCAATCTCGACAAGGGCATGCACCATCTTGACGGCGTTGCGGCGACGCAGTACGCCCGGATCCGTCACGGCATAGGAGACGGATCCGACACCTCGCGTACCACACGTCAGCAGTATCTCATCAAGCAGCTGATGAGCGAGGCGCTCAGCAAGAATCTGTTCACTGATACCGCGCAGCTGTACCAGCTGGCGAAATCCGCGCTGAAATCGCTCAACATATCCCAAGGCATGGCTGATACCGCGGCTTTGGCGGGACTTGCCATGAGCCTGAAGAATTTCACCATGACCAACCTGCAGACCCAGACCGTCCCCGTGGTCCCAGCACCGTCCGACCCCAACCGTTCCGTCTGGACCGACGAAGCCGACAATCTCTGGGAGAAGATGCGAGCGGGCAAGCCGATTTTCGATACCGCCGATTCAAACTCGGGCGACTCCTCCGACACCAGTTCAGATAATTCAGCCAGCTCCGACGATTCCGGCACGACCGACAGCAACCAGTCGGACACCACTGCCGAGACTCCCGATCCCGTCACGGGACTGATCACCAAATCCGACGGCACGTTGGTCGATCCAAGCACTGGCGGCACCGTCGACCCGGATGACGGCTCCATTCATGACGCGACCACGGGCCAGTATATCGGCCTTGCGGATCGATACCTTAATGCGACCGTATGTGCCGTTCCGGCAAAGAACTGACGTAGACCACGCAATCACGTCCCCTTTCAACGTATGACGCAGGGACGAATCTTTTTGGAGGAACCATGAGTGAAGGCAAAGGAGCAAAAGAGCCTACGAGCGTGCCACCAAGTTTCATTCCGTCATCAGGACGCAAAAAAACCATGCCGTCCACGGATTCCTCCCGCTCGCAAAGCGCACCGAGCCAGCCAGCGAGTTTCGCACCGGCGAAACGTTCTGACCATGCATCATCTGTAAAACCGGCCAAACGCACGGCGCGTCCTTCTTCCTCGGTTCCGCAAAGCTTCCAGCCTGCGGCACGGGCAACGAGCGAGACAAGAAGAAACCCTTCATCATCTCCGGTGTCCTTCGCTCCAGAACATACCCGCACGGCCAATCCAACGCAGCAGTTCCGGGGGTCATCCTCCGTCTCCACGGCGCTCCGATCTGTTCCATCCTCTCCAGCGACGGCTTCCGTGCCAAAAAGAAGACCTCGCGTCGGACGTATCGTCCTTTCCATTTTCCTTGTACTGATTCTCGCACTGGGAATAGGGGTATTCTCCGCTTGGAACTGGGTCGATGACCAGCTCAACAAACAGACCTGGCTGACATCCAAAGCGGACACCGCCGGCGAAAGCTGGCTTATTCTTGGCTCCGACGAACGTGAGGGCACCATCGGAGACGCCGGCGACGTCGAAGGTTTCAGAACCGACACCATTCTTGTACTCACCAAGCCGAAGACAGGATCGTCCTCGCTGATTTCCATTCCTCGCGATTCCCTGGTGGAAATCGATGGGAGCTATATGAAGATCAACGCCGTGGCGCAGCTGTACAGCCGCAAACAGTTGGTCAACGAGGTGGAGGACATCACCGGCCAGAAAATCAACCATGTGGCAATGGTCCGCTTCGGCGGACTCGTCAAAGTGGTCGATGCCTTGGGAGGCGTGGACCTATGCTACGACCAGAATGTGAATGACCCTTATTCGAGTATGAACTGGACCGCCGGATGCCACACCGTGGACGGCAACACCGCTTTGGCGTTCTCCCGTATGCGATATGCCGATGTGCAAGGCGATTTCGGCCGTGCCGCACGTCAGCGCCAGGTGATCAACGCCATCGTCAAGAAGGGCGCTTCCAAACAGACGCTCACGAATTTCAACAAGACCAAAAAGGTCGCCGCAGCGGCGTTGAGCTCCGTAACCGTGGATGAGAAAGCATCGACTTCCTCTCTGCTTCGGATGGCGTTGGCTTTCAAAAGCGCCTCAGGCAAGGATGGCATTTCGGGAAGCGTGTATTGGACCGATCCGGACTATTACGTCGATGGGGTCGGATCGTGCGTTCTGCTGAATGACGCGAAGAACATCCAGCTTTTCTCCGAACTCTCACACGGCACGCATTCCGCAGGAACCGTGGGCACGCTGGCCGAACAGCAAAACTGACGACACGCCGGAGGATGTGGATAACCCACATCCTCCGACCACAACCCTCATATTGGCTTGCGGCATGCCGCCGCTCTTGCCCATGCTGGCCGTATGAACAAAAAGGCCCCTCACCGTATAAGCGAACAACATCTCACTGTATTGAGTTGGAGCGCGCCTTTGCTGGCGCAGCTCATCATGCTGATTGTCATGTGTATGCAACGTCATTGGCTCTATGCGGCGATGCTCGCTCCGAGTCTGCTCGGCAGCGCATTGATGCTCATCACCATGATCATGCGCGTCAGGCATGAAGAAACGAACAGCAACACCATTACTGGAAGCGATTCGCCGGTTCCAACGCATCATAACGGAAACGAAATCGACCATGCTCAGCTTTTCGCCGACATGCCGTCCATAAGTTTTGAGCATCTGCATGGCCTGGACAACGACCCGCTCATATGGCGCACCATCGTGCGTAATTGGCTTGTCCGTTCCCCAACGAACGGCATCGGCATGTCAGAACATGGCATATTCCATATAGATCTGGCATCATCCGGACCACATGCCATGGTCGCGGGGACCACAGGCTCGGGGAAATCCGAACTGCTGATCAGTTGGTGCATGGCATTGGCGATTCGGCATAGTCCTCAAACCCTCCATTTCGTCTTTCTGGATTTCAAAGGAGGATCGACCTTCAACGCTTTGGAGCGTCTGCCGCATACCGTGGGCAACGTCTGCGATCTTGACCTCGCCCATGCCGTCCGTGCGCTGAACGCCATAGAACAAGAATTGGCACGCAGGGAGGCCTTGGTAAGTGCCGAACGCGTTTCCAGATTCGACCAGCTTTCCCATCCCCCTGCACGGCTCGTGGTGGTCATTGACGAATTCCATGCATTGCGCGACCGTCTACCCGACTATATGCAGCGACTCAATCGATTGGCGTCGCTCGGACGCTCTTTGGGTATGCATCTCATCGTATGCACGCAAAATCCCATGGGTCAGGTCCATGCCGATATGAAGGCCAACATATCGCTGAGCATCTGCCTACGCGTCACCGACCAAATGCAATCGAATGAACTGATCGGCACCAAGGATGCAGCTTTGATTCCACCGGCCTTCCCCGGTGCCGCTTACTGTCATGACGGTCAACGCACTGTTCCTTTCCGCTGCAGCGCGGTCCATGACATTGATTCCTTGGTGCATGCCATCAACACCGCATCGGCATTCAGCGGCACCACCAATCCCTCCCCTTTGTTCTCCGCGCCGCTCGCACCACATGCAGGCAAAGACGATTTGACGGCGCCACAGCGAGAGGCATGGCACCATGTGCCTTTTGCTTTGAGCGACGACGGTGTACTCATCTCCACCGCATTCCTTGACGTAGGACACGGCAACATCGCCGTGATTGGCGCATGCGGAAGCGGCAAAACCAATCTGCTGCTCTGCTGCGCCAGCCGTCTCTATGAATCCGGTCGCTGCACCATCCGGTTCACACGCAAGACGAACAGCGAATGGACCACCGACGACGGCAGAATATCGCCGCAGCACGAACGCACCATATGGTTCGTGGATGACGCCGACGAATTGCTCTCCCCTTTCGCAGCCATGCCCGAAGCCGATAAGCTCAAGACCGCACTCGCCGATCCGTCCGTCACGGTAATCGCAGCTGTGGAAAAGCCGCAAAGCACCCTACTTGAACGTTGCCTCACACGTGTTGCGTTTCCTTGCGGAGAGAGAGCCACCGATGTGATGATGGGGATTCCCAGCGCGGTTCTCGACGGTTTCGGCGTCGATGACTATGCCATTGCCGGGCGTGGGGTCTTCATCCAACAAGCACGGGCATGTCCCGTGCAATGCGCGGAATTCCAAGGATTCTAAAAAAAACCTGGCTTCTTTTGCGAAAAAGTCTTGAAAAATCATCCGATTCGTGGTTATCTAAATAACGGATAGAACGCCACTTATGGCAAGAGGAAGGCGATTACATGAGCAGTGCTTTCGATTGGCGAGCCAAGGCCGCGTGCCGGGATAAGGATCCGGAACTGTTTTTCCCGGTCGGCAACACCGGTGCCGCCTATCAGCAAATCGAAGAAGCCAAGGCCGTTTGCCGTACCTGCAAGGTGATTGACGCGTGTCTGAAATGCGCGCTCGACACCAATCAGGACTACGGCGTTTGGGGCGGTCTGAGCGAAGACGAGCGGCGCGCGCTCAAGCGGCGCGCGATGCGTGCACGTCGCTCGCAGGCCATGCAGATGCAGGTCTGATTCTTTTCAGGGCATATGGAAGGGCCGGTCGGATTCGATGGAATCCGACCGGCCCTGTCTCTTATACACATCTCCGAGCCCACGA
>ENA-OXEB01000033-OXEB01000033.1-human-gut-metagenome-genome-assembly--contig:-NODE-33-length-83712-cov-37.55_pt1 | contig 83712 bp, 81 predicted proteins | sample MGYA00249353_ERZ652239 | MGnify/ENA primary metagenome ERZ652239 (study PRJEB26925, sample SAMN05826586) | human gut metagenome | biome: ENVO:2100002; feature: ENVO:00000062; material: ENVO:00002003... | reverse complement strand
GGACGGTGCCGACGGGATCGGCGGCGAGGGCGGCCTGGGCGGCGCCGGCGGCGAGGGCCGGCCCGGCACGCCGGGTGCCCCGGGCGATCCGGGACCTGCCGGGATGCCCGGACCGGATGCGACGCCGGCGCCCCCGGTCTCGCCGCAGTCTCCGTCGGGCCCGGTCCTGGCCTGACTTATCGATGCGTTGCCGGGTGGCGTCCCCGTATGGGCGGGGATCGCGCCCGGCCCTTTTTTCTTGTTTGATCGGAGGTTGCTGATGGTGGATGCCGATGGCAGGGACGACGGGGCGAGGGTGCCCACGGCGGCGTTCAGCCGCCTGTCGGCCACGAATGTCTTGTTCGGGTGGACATGGCCGCAGATCGGCGTGGGCCTGGCCGGCCTGGTCATGGTCGTGGGCGGCGCGGCGGCGGGCATGGTGCTGCCGTTGATGCTCGCGGGCGGCGTGGTCATGGCGTACGGGCTGATCCGTTACGAGGGGTTGAGCCTGATGGCGTGGACGTACGTATGGCTGGCGTGGCGGCGGCGTGTGCGCGACGGGTCGACCCGATGGTCGGCGAGCCCGCTCGCCTCGGGCCGGCCGGCGGGCGTGCTGGGCGTGTGGGGCCAGGTCGGGTCCCGGGCCCAGGTGGTCGAGGGGTCCGGCGTGGAGGTGGTCGGAACCCCGTTCCATGGCGCCTGCTACCTGTTCGACCCGGAACGCCGGCGGGCGACCGCGGTGCTCGCGTTGAAGGTCGAGGAGTGGACGTTGAGCACGGATGCGTCGAAATCGTCGCGCGCGGCCGCCTTGAACGATCTGACCGCCCGTCTGGCGGACACGCCGGGAGTGGTCGAGCTCAAGGAGACCGCGCTCCTGCTGCCGGGAGCCGCGCCCGCGCCGGATCTGCCCGACGATGGCGGGTCGCCGGAGTGGATGCGCCGCGACATGGCGGAATTGTGGGCCCTGCCGGAGGTCATGACCCCGTTGGCGAACGTGAGCTACGTGTCCGTGACCTGCGACGTGGACCGGCTCAAGGGCGTGGACCGCGCCCGGGGCCGGCTCACGGAACGCGATCGGGTCGGGGTCGCGTTGGGCGACCTGGTGAAGATGACCGTCGCCCCGGCCCTGGTCGAATGCGGGGCGCGTCCCGGTTCGGTGCGCTGGTGCGGACTGGACGACCTGCGCACGCTGATCCGGTCGGTTTCGGATCCGGCCGGCAACGCGGACCGTCCTCCGGTCACCCGCGACGAGCCGACGCTGGGCTGGTGCGAGGAGAGCCTCGACGGGGAGAGCGTGACCCTGGAATCGTGCGTGGCGCGCACCTGGTGGGTGACCCAGTGGCCCGACCGGCCCGTGCCGGCGGGCTGGACGCGCGACATCCTGCAGGGCGGCAGGATGATCGCCCTGACCCATATCTGGAGGCCCATGAGCATGGAGAAAAGCGAGAAGGACCTGCGTGACCGCGAGTCCAGCATCCTGCAGCGCGACACGTTGCAGAACCAGCGGAAACTGTCGCGCGACGAACGCCGTGAGCGCCGCGAGCAGCGGCAGCGAGAGGCGGAGCAGGACGCGAACTGGCCCGACACCGACCATCAGGGGTTCATCACCCTGTTCGCCCCGGACCACGACATGCTGGCCGTGTTCGAACGCGACCTGCGCGTGCGCGTCGGCAAGTACCATCTGCGCCTGTCCGGCCTGCGCGGCCAGCAGCGGCAGGCGTTGACCGCGGTCCTGCCGCTGGGGTTGTGACCATGGGCGCGCACGGCCAGGAGGACTGGTTCGACGAGGTCATGCCCGGGTTGGACGCCGTGCGGCCTGGTGGGAAACGGCGATTCCCATGGCCCGGCCGGCATGGGAAGGACGACGGGGACGAGGCCGAGGCCCGCACCAGGCCCCGTATCGGGGTGCGTGTGGGCGTGGCGACGGTGATCGTCACGGGTCTCATGGTCGGGGCCGGGCTGACTGCGGGCATGGTCTCCGCGAACCGGCGCGAACGGCTGGCCGACGCGTCGGCGGCGTGCGAACGATCCGCCCGGGCATGGTCCGCGGGATCGGCCGCATGGGGCCGTGACCGCGACCGGATCATGGGATCGGTCGACCTCGACGCGCTGCGCGCCACGGACCCCGATATGGCGGGCACCCTCGAACGGCTTTCCTCCGACCCCGTCACGCCGGCCGGCTGCACGGCCGGAGGCGACATGGCAACGCTCGACGCGGACGCGAAACGCATCTCCAAGGCCGCCGACATGCTCGCGAAACGGTCGGAACGGCTGGAAAAGGCCGTGGCGAAGGCCGGCCAGACGGTCGGCGACGCCGAATCGTCACGGGCCAGGAGCCGGCTCGAACATGCCGTGGCCGACGCGCGGGGTCTGCTGGCGGGGAGCACGGCGGACCAGTACAAGGTGCCGTACCTGTACCGTCGGCTCGGACAGCTCACGGAACAGGCGGCGGGGCTGCTCGACGACGGGTCCGCGTCCCCGGAGGACATGGACCGGCTCTCCCAGGGCATCGGCGCCATGGTCGCCTCGCTCGCCTCCGGCACGCGATGACGGGCCGCCATACGGTTATCGGCCCGGCGCACGCGTGTACGGACAAACGGATCAGGAAACAGGAAGGAATCGGTCATGCCGTGTCGGTCAGAGCGTTCCGGACTCATCGAACGCGCCATCCTCGCGCGATCAATGGGGGCGGGCCGATGATGCACCTCATACTCGTGATCGCCGTCGTTTTCGTTCTCGCCGCGTCCTATCTGCTGACGTTCGCCCTGTGCCGCGCGGCCACGCGCCGCGACATGCTTGAGGCCCGTTGGCGTGAGGAGTCGGCCGGTTCCGTGGGTGAGGAGAGCCATGAGAGCGCATGAAACGCTTGAGCGTGCCGGGCGTCAGGGCGGCTTCCCGGCCCGTGGTTCCGCTTCGGGCCTGTTGGCGGCCTGCCCGTCGGACGGCAGCCACGACTTCTACCTGTCGATGATGCTCGACGTTCCCGTGCCGCGCGTGCCCATGCTGCGCGCACGTCTGCAAGACTCCCGCCGAGGGGCGCAACGCGCATCCGACGTACAGGAAGCTGGCCGCGTGGTGCAAGTGCAGCGTGGGCACGGTCAAACGCCACTTGTCATGGCTGGAAGGGGGACGTGTGGTGATGGAGCAGCGGTTCCGTCTGCGTGACGGCTCGCCGGTCATGCCGCGCTGGCGCCGTTGACGATATAGGCGCCCTTCGTGGGTGTCGGCGTCGGCGATCATGTGCTTTTTCCGTTCAGGGAGGTTTCGTATGGCTGACAATCCTGCCGGGGTCCGTGCCGGCAAGGCCGGGGGTCCGCATGGGTTGCGGGTCCTGTCCCCGGCCGATCCGGGGTATGTGGAGTGGTGCCGGTCCGGCATGCCCCAGAGGATCCGTCTGCTCAAGCTCGCCGCCGAGAAACGCCGCCGGATCGAGCAGGGCGTGATCTGTCCGAAATGCCATAGGCGCCGGGTCCGTGCCGGCGACACGTTGTGCGCCCAGTGCCGTCACTTGGAGGATCTGCCCCGCTGCCGGGAATGCGGGAGGCGGACGAGCCGTCCCGTGGACGGGTTGTGCGCCCGATGCCTGAAACTGGTCCGGGAACAGGCCAGGCCGATGTGCCCGAAATGCGGCAGGTGCCGGTGCCTCGAGGGCGAGGACATGTGCGGCAGGTGCCGGGCGCACCGTGTGTTGCCATCCTGTTCTCGTTGCGGCGCGCCGCGGCGGAAGGGCTCGCCGGACGGGTTGTGCGGCCGATGCCGGCAGCTCCTTTCGGGGAAGGCGAGGACATGAACCCGATGGACGTGGCCTTGGAGGCCCTGTACTTGCTGGGTGTGGTGCTGTGCTGTGCGCTCCTGTCACGTGAGGAGGGCTCGCGCGAGGGTCTGGGTTCGCGTCGCGCCTGTCTGTTCATGCTGGCGTTGGCGGTGGAGGCGATGCAGGCGGGGTTGGGTTCGCTCGCGTTCCGGGAGCCGTGGGGCGCGCCGTTCGCGCCCTGGCAGGCGTTCGACCTGGCGGGCGCGGTACTGGCGGACCTGTTCCTCGCATGGGCCCTGCTGCGCGGCGACGGCGGGGCTCCCGGCCCGGACTACCGGTGACGCGTACCGCCGGTCATTCCTCCCGTTCGTGTTCGTGTTCCACCTCGAAGCGGATCTTGAGCCGCGTACGGCCGCGGCGGGCATGGCGCGCGATTCGGCTTTGTCTGCCCTTTCCACCCTCCCGGACGTTGTGGCGTGCGTGGCGTCCCCGCGCACGGACGCGGGCAAGAAGATTTCTTGCGGCCGCCATGACGCGCAGGAGCGACAGCGCCACAAGGCAGCCGATGGTGAGCAGCGCCACCAGATCGTGGTTCCGGGCGGCGGGCAGGTTCAGGATGATTTCGAGGATGTCGAGCATGGCCTCGACCAAGTTTCTGATGTATTCCATGTGCCGTGGTATGCGTTCGCTGGCCATGTTTATGCTCGCAGCCGATTCTGGTAGACCTTCAATCTGCGTACGATGCCCGGTGTCGACAATGCCTACACGGAATTGGCCCTGTCGTTGGTCGGCGACTGGCTCACCCATGTCTCCGAGAAGGCGGCGTGTTTCCGTCTTTGCCGAACCGACGATATCCAGACCGTATGAGTCTGGCTTGGTGACCCCCGATATGCGTGTTTCCGGGTGCAACCATTACGGGTATCATGCCGGGAAACGGCTTGTCATTGGGAATGCATGGGGATATGTTTAATCGGGTACCCCGATATATGTAGGGTGGGTCATAGGAGGATGGCATGAGAGAGAACACACTGAGGAACGCTCCTCTCGACGGGCTGAGCATCACGCTGACCTGGTCCATACCGGAAAACCCGCCCTCACAGGGTCCGGAGGATTTCTTCTCGAATTATCAGCTTCGTTTCAAGGATTCCCAGCCCGATAGTTCGATTATCTGCATCGTCAAGAACGACGGCTGGTCCACAGGCGATTACCCATACAGCTACCAGCTGCAGAACGAACGGGAAGGCATCAGCTTCGACCTGGACGTCGACCGGTTCCGCATCGACATGACAAGGCCGGATAACTATTCCAACTGGGATTCCTTCGCTCCCGTCATCGAATCGGGCATAGACATGCTTCTACAGGCATTGAATAAGACCGTGGGTGCCACGTGCTTCGATTCGGTTTCCATCCGGTATGACGACTGGTTCCCGACGGAAATCACAGGAAGGGATTCCTCCCATTTCATCAGGGACGTTCTTGGTTTTTCCATCGCCCTTCCCGACCGGATTGACGAAGGATTCCCTTCCAAAGGTGATGAATCGGTCCAGGCATACGTCAATCGGCATCTCGCCGGCTGCGGATTGGACGCGACCATCAAGGTGGCGGACATGACACGCATCGCCGGACGCCCCGCGGATCCCAGTCGTGCAGGCGTGGCCCTGATGATGCAGATCTCGAATCGCTCGTCCATCGACACGGACCTGCGTTCCGTGATGGATTCCCTGTCGGAGGAACATGACATCGCGCATAGAATGTTCTTCACCCTCATCGAGCCGATAAGGGACACGTTCGGCGTTGGGGAGGACCAATGAAAACAGCCGAACTCTTGGAGACGCTTCGGACGAGGCAGCCCCTGTCCTGGAGACAGGTGAGGGACCGTCTGCCGCTCTCGCTTCCCCGCCAATCGCGACTCGATCTGGCATCAGACGACAGATACCCGCAGGAATCGGACTACGGCGGCGGGTCGGCCATCGTGGATTTCCTGGACATGAAAGATGGCTGGGCCGGCCCCGGCACGTTCGCGCCCTCCCGGATGATCATTCGGAACGCGCGCGCCTTCCTGTCCCGGGTCTCCGCTGTCAGCCGTATCGTGCCATGCGTTTCCCCTTCCCCGAGAGGAACCATCAACATCACCTATTATCTGGATGAGGACAGGGACATATCCGTCGAGGTGGGCGACGACGAGCTGGCTTCGTCCACGAACCTTGACCGTGATGACCTGTTCCTTGTCTGGAACCGGGATGATGCCATCCCACGGCAGCTTCTGGAGGCTTTGGCCCAGGGACGCCCTTTGACCCGTTCCTGGAATTCCCCGTCCCGTGGATGGTCCGTCAGATGACGTCCGCGGAGGATTATCCGGATCATGTGGACGATGCGGAGCAATTACTTCGGGCCGTTCTGACCAGGCATCACATCGAACGTATCCCATTGCCGGACGGTACGTTACGACTCAGAATCTCCCGGGATTTCTTCCTGCCATTCAGATCCGATGAAATCGGACTATCCGCGTTCAGGGAGCTGGCCGGCAAGGATACGATTCGCAGGCATGCGGATTCCATGTTCAGCTATTGCGGATTCGGTCGCACCCAGTGCGCGGATATGCGAGAGATCGATGCGGAGGTTGAAGCCGCCCCCATTCCAAAGGCTCCGGAGCACGCGAACATCGATCTCAGCGGGCTGCTGACCGAAGAGGATATTCGCTTATATCAGGCGGCCTCCGAGGCCACGCCTCATGGAAAGATCCGTCCGGTCAATCCTCATGCATGCCGCAAGGTCTATGCCGTGCTGGATCTGTTGAGGGAACGATTCACCGTGGAATGGGATCCGGAATCCAAAGGTTATCGCAAGGCCATCCGTCGGCCCCGATGATTCCTCACGCCGCCGGCATGGACGGGATCCAGCGTACGCCGCCCTTCTGTGGCTCCTGGTTGCCGTGGCTTGCGTGTACTGGCATTTCGGGAAGGGGAGCGCCAGCCGTCCGGCTTCCCCTCCCGCTCCCCCGATATCGGCGGATTGTCGGGTGGATGGCATGCCACGGCCGGCGGGATCGCCGGCCGTGGCATAGGATGTGTTCATGCGGACCGTCCCTCTCTCCCGGAAGGGGGTGCCGGCGGCTGGTCCGATGATGGGAAAGGAACGAGGATGAGCGAAGAGGACAAGGTGCCGTCCCCGGACGGCGTGGGCGTGGTGCCCGAACCCGAGCCCGAAACGGTTCGCAGGCGTCCGAAGTGGCTGGCACCCGCGGCGGCGGGTTGCGTGCTGGTGCTGCTCGCCGTGGGCGGTGTGGCCGGCTACCGTATGTGGTCGGCGCGCGAACTGGCCGAGGCGAGGGAGGCTTGCGCCGTGGCGGCGGACGGGGTGCGTGGCGCGGCGAACGACTACAATGCGGTCGTCAACGGCCAGGCCGCCGACGCCTCGGCGGTCACCGTCGACCAGGTGAAGGACGCGAGGACCGTGGACGCGCTGGCCAAGGCGTTGAAGACCACGGCTCCCGAGTATGAGGGGTGCTTGGCCGGTTCCAAGGCCGGTTTGGACGAGGCGACGTCGAAGCTCGACAGGCAGGCCGCCTGGTACAAGACCCATGCCGCATCGCTCGGGAAGGCCGTCAAGGCGGTGGAATCCTCGAGGCTGGACAGGACGGTCGAGGACGCGGAGAAGCTGCTCGCCGATTCGAAGGGCAGGGTCGCCGACGAGAAGACCCGTAGCATGTTGGAGCAGGCCATCAAGGACAGGGACGCGGACGCGATCGGCGAGGCCGTGAACGCGGTGGACGGGTCGGTCAAGGCCAAGGCGAAGGCCGACGCCGACGCGAAGGCCCAGGCCGAACGGGAGGCCCAGGCGGCGGCCGACGCGGCGGCGGCCCAGGCGCAGGCGCAGCAGCAGGCCCAGTCCTATGGCGGCGGCTACTCGTACGGCGGCGGCACCGGCTACACCGGTGGAGGCTACACCGGCGGCGGCTACACGGGAGGAGGCTACACCGGCGGAGGCACGTACACGCCGCCCGCGACCGGAGGCGGCAACGGTGGGGGTTCCGCCTCCAGCGGACCAATCAGCGGAGGACACGGATGTACTACTGATTGTCCTCCACCATCAAGCGACGGTCTGATTCATCATTAACGACTATCAATAAAGTCCATAAGGGTCTTGCTCGAATTTCGGGCAAGACCCTTTTTATTTCCAAGTTCTCTTTTCCCTGTGTTTTTCCTGTGATATCGGTGTGGTTTTCCGGGGTGTGCGGGTGGGGGTCGTGGAGTCCGGCCTGTGGGACGGGTTCCGTGAGGGGCGGGAGAGGCCCGTCCTGTTGATCAACACAGGGAGGAGACCCTTATGGGTTTTCGTCATGATAGGGCGTCGGCCGGGCGGAGTCATGAACCGCTCGCGCGTGGCGCGCATGGGGCGGGGCCGGCACGCACGGTGCTTGCCGGCCTGGTGGCCGTGGCCACGCTGGCCACGGGCGGCCTGGTGGCGTCGACCGCGTATGCGGGCGGCGCGGGAGACAACCGTCCGGGCGGCCCGGCCGGCGGCCTTCCCGCGGGCATGTTCTGGCAGTACAAGGACGATGCGTCCGGCAGCTTCGGTCCGGCCGCGAACGCGGACGGCTCGCCGCGCATCGCGTCGGTGGAGGCCGCGTACAAGCGTGCCGGCGTGAGTGTGGTGAACGACGGCGTGTACGACGGGCCGGCGGCGATCCGCGATACGTTGCGGGGCGCGTTGTCGAAGTGCGTGGCCGGGTTCCGTCAGCGTCATCCGGGCGAGGGCGACGGCGACTGCCGTGTCGTGGGCGTGGGCTCGGTCGCCGGCCAGCAGGGCGGCAGATGGGTGTACAACGGGTCCGGCGGCTATTCGGCGTCCGAATGGTACTCGTCCTGGGACTCGCAGATCAAACCGTATACATATAACTATGCCGGCACACAAAGCTACCGTACCTCAGATGGCTTTGATGATGATCCGTCGACCAGCGTGGACAAAATCGCGTATGACAACATCGCGCGGGCCGGCGCGACGCCGAACCTGATCATCATCGTGCTGGACAAGTACCAGCCGAAGCCGCCGGAGACGCCTCCGGTCCCGCCGACGAAGAAGGTGGAGCAGGGCACGAGCGCTGATGGCATGTCGAACGAGACGGTGATCTCGACGGGCACTGGCGTGGGCGGCAAGAGGATGGTCGTCCAGGATGCGATCGATCCGAACGGCATGGCGTACAAGGTCACGGGCCAGAAGGTCACGGACACGACCACCGGCCAGGACGTGTCCGCGAAGTTCACGTTCAACACGGCGGACGGGCAGCCGGCCCCGAACGATGTGGCCACGGCCACGTGGAAGGGCGGCGACCTGCCGGAAAGGCACACATTCGAGTACCGTCTGACCATCACGGTCTCGCTGCCTTCCACGTCGAAGGTCACGGACACGCCGTCCGTCACGTGGAACGACAAGGGCACGGGCAAGGCCGACGGCCACGGGTTCCCGACCTGGCAGCCGAACCCGGACAAGAGCTGGATCCTGTACCGTGACGGCAAGTGGCAAGCCGTGGTCGATCCGGGCGAGACGAACAAGACCGGCGCGGACGACATGAAGTTCCTCGACGGGGACACGGTCGGCAGCGCGGTGAACGGCACCGTGGACCCCGGTCTGAAGGAGGCTCCCTCCAAGCTGGAGCTGACCGACGACTGGGCCGCCGCCGACTATCTGGTCGACCCGCAGGACGCGTCGAAGATCCGCGTGTTCGCGGCCGAGGCCGAGCCCGACCGCACCGACACGGTCGACGGCGCCACGGTGAAGCACTACACGCAGACCAGCGTCGCGGACATCGCGAACAAGGGCACCGACGTGACCGACATGTTCGACATCAAGGTCGAGGGCACCGTGGCGACCGCCACCGCGAAACCGGACTATTTGAAGACCCTGAAGGGCATGAGGAAGGGCCTGCAGCTGACCCTGCTCGTCCCGTTCACCGTGAACTTCGCGGACGGCAAGGGCGCGGCCCGGGTGCGCGAGGACTTCGGCAGGAAGCCGGGCGACGAGGTCACGTTCTGCACCTCGCCGGACGGCAAGGAGCTGACCAACAAGGGCAGCCAGACCGTGAACGGGCAGACCGAGCCGACCAACAAGCCGAAGATCTGCGGCTACGTGCCTCCGGTGAAGAAGGACGTGATCGCGGAATCCTCGCAGGGCGGCGGCCAGGAGAGCGTGGACGGCAAGGTCGTCCACCCGGGCCAGAAGGTCGAGTACCAGCTGACCACCGAGCCGAAGCTGCCCGCCGACCTGGCCACCATGGTCACGAGCGTGGCGTTCACTGACCAGTATGACGAGAACCTCGTGCCGGACAAGCAGACCGTCGAGATGATGGACCTGAACACCGGCAAGGTCGTGCCGAAGTCCAAGTACGCGACCAGGTGGGATGAAGGCAGGCACCTGTTCCAGCTGACCGTGAAGGACCAGTCGCTGATCGGCCAGTGGCGCGCCTCCTCCAGCCCGCGCGTCCAGATCCGCTTCGAGGGCACCGTCAGGGAGGATGCCCCCGCCGACCACAAGATCGGCAACAAGTGGGTGCTGACCCTGAACAACAGCCTGACCCCGTCGAACGAGGTGTTCAACCTGCCGCCCGTCTTCAACCCCTCGAAGAAGGACACCCAGTCCAAGGAGCAGGGCGACCCGACCGTCTCGATCGATGGCAAGACGATGCTGCTGGGCGACACCGGCCACTACACGATCGACCTCGACGCCACGCAGAAGGACCAGGCCTACAAGGTATGGCGATTGGGCCTGACGGATGATTTCGATGACGAGTACGTGAGCATCGACCCGTCGAGGATCGAGATCACGGGCGACGACGGCAAGGACTACACCAACGCGTTCAACATCCAGGTGAGGGACGGCGTCGCCTACGCGTACGCGAAGACCGTGGACACCGAGATCCCCGCGACCGGCGAGACCGTGAAGGGCGACCCGCAGCCGACCGATCTGAAGGCCTACGCCGGGAAGTCCGACAAGGACCACGACCCGTTGAAGGACCCGGCCATCGACCAGTCGCTGCTCGGCCAGCACTACGCGGTCACCCTGCCCTACACGGTGGTCAAGGTCACCGACGGCTACGTGGTGAAGAACACCGCGGTCCAGATCGTCAACAACGTGAGGAAGAAGACCAACACCGTCTCCAACCCGTTGAAGCCGATCAACCCGAAGAAGGACGTGACCGTGAAGGTCGGCGGCCACAGCGTCGACGGCAGGAGCGTCTACCTGGACTCCACGTTCCTCTACCAGCTCGACAGCTCGATCCTGCCCGCGGACCGCGCCTACCAGAAGATCGCGAACTGGGGCATCACCGACCAGCTCGACCCGGCGTACGACAAGGCGACCGGCCAGTGGGCCGTGTACGCGGCCCGCGACCTGTACCGGGGCGGCGAGGCCATCGCCAAGAAGGGCGAGAGAATCGCCGGCAGCGGCTTCGACAGCTCGAAGCTCGGCGGCGACATGTTCACCGCGAACATCGACCCCTCCACCGGCCTCGTGGACATCCAGGCCACCCAGGCGTACCTGGACCTCGTGTCCGCGGACGACGCGCACGAGCAGGGCTGGCGCGCCTACGTGCAGGCCACGCGAGTGAAGGTCACCGACCGCCACGAGAACGTGTTCACCGAGCACGTGAACGGCAAGGACCTGACCAGCAACATCGTGTGGACCCGCACCCCTGACCTGACCCCGGGCATCAAGCTCGAGAAGTGGGACAGGAGGAGCGGCTGGCCGAAGGGCGACCGCGACGACTCCAAGGACGCGCTCGACGGCGCGAGGGACGGCGACGTGATCGTGTTCACGATCACCAACACAAGCAAGGACGAGGACGGGCACGGCGCATGGTTCAAGGCCAGCGACCTGAAGCTCGAGGACCACACCATCGTCGGCGACGGCGAGGTGAAGGACCTCAAGTACCCGGACAACTGGTCCACGCTGGTCCTCAAGCCCGGCCAGAGCGTCGAGGTGACCGGCACGCTCACCGGATTCACCAAGGACAGGCACACCGACCGCGCCAAGGTCACCGGCACCCCGTTGGTCGAATGCCCCGTGGTGGACAAGGACCCGTTCGGCGACGCCTCCGGCAAGCCGTCCACAGGCGGCGAGGCCGGCGACGGCGACGGTCCCAGGCAGGTGACCGTCGGCGATCGCACGCTGTGCGAGGACACGCCAGTCGAGTCCAACACCGACGACTGGAACGGCCGCCGTTCGCTGCTGGGCGAGACCGGTTCCGCGATCCTGCCGCTCGGCGTGGGCGCGCTGCTCATGGCCGGCCTCGGCGCCGCCGTCGTGATGGTCCGCCGCCGCAAGTCGGCGCATGACGACAAGGACGCGGCCCTCATGCCGCGCCGCGCCGCCTGACCCACTGGGGCCCGTCCGATGCGCGTCGCCGCGTGGAAGGGCCCTTTCCCCGGGGCCGGCGTCCCGACCGGGACGCCGCCCCCATCCATGCAACGACATCGATCACTCCCCTCCCTGTCGGGGAGGGGAGGGCGGGCGCGGCATGCGGCCGCGCCCATAGGAGAAGGACACGATATGAGGAACATCATCCGCATCGGCGCCGGCACGGACCGCCGGAACCGGTTCGTCGCGATCGCGTTGGGCGTCGCCTTGGCGGTCGGACCGGCCGCCATGCTGCCCGCGGCGGCGCTGGCCGCGCCGGCCACGGACGCCGCGGCCGCGAGCACGACGGCCGGCGCGACCATCACACTGCAAGGCGCAGACGGAGCAAGCCTGGCCGGCCACACGTTCGACGTGTACCGGATCGGCACGTACACGGACCAGATCCTGAACGGCACGCGGATCGGCAGCCTCGGCGTGCGCGGCGACACGGCATCCAACGCGTGGGCGGCCGACGCGATCGGCATCGCCAACGCTTACGATCCAAGCACGGCCGACGACATCGGCAAGGTGTACGGCTACGATGACGCGGGCAACATCGCCAACATCAAGATGGACTCCCAGACCAGGCAGTTGCGCAACATCAGCAAGGCCCTGTCCCAGTCCTCGAAGAAGCCGGCCGCCATCCAGGGCGGCGCGAACCTGACGACCACCCGGTCCACGCTGACGATCAACGTGCCCGCCGAAGGCCTCTACTACATCACCGATTCCGCGGGCAACCCGATCATGGTCGGCACGAAATCCGGCAACGCGAACATCATGAAGAACGACGCGAAGGACCCGCAGTGGCGTACGCTCGGCACCGCGGTCGTCAAGTCGAAGAGCATGAGGGTCGACAAGAAGGTCCAGGTGCAGCGCAACGGCGCGACGGTCGGCAAGGACGGCACCGCCTCCGATCCGGTCGGCGTGACCGTCGGCGACACCGTCACCAACACGGTCGAGGTGACCGTGCCGAACAAGCAGGCCGTCTCCGCCGTCAAGTTCAAGCTCATCGACCAGCCGAAGGGCCAGACGTACGTGAAGGGCTCGCTGAGCGTCCGGTTGAAGAACGCGCCGCAGACCGACATCACGGCCGACGCGATCGTCTACGACGGGACCACGCAGAACAACGCGAAAAGCATCCCCGGCGACCCGACCCTGAAGACCGCGGACAACAGGCCGGCCGACCCGGATCTCGCGATTCCGGCCGGCGGCTGGGGCATCGACGGCAGGAACCTTCTCGACAAATACTCCAACAGGACGATCGTCATCACATACCGCATGACCGTCGACAAGGCCAGCGTCACCGACCCGGCCAACAACACCATCCACACGTACGGCACATTCACCGACGGCGTCCACTTCACGACCATCACCGACCAGGACAAGGCCGATATCAAGGCCTACGACTTCACCCTGCGGAAGGTGGACGCGGGCAACGTGAACACGCTGCTCGACGGCGCCCAGTTCCAGATCCAGCGCAACGGCAAGTGGATGAATCTCGACTGGAACACCGGCAAATGGTCGGATGCGGCCAACCAGGGTTCCGCCACCGTGTTCGTGACCGGCGACACGAACCATGACGGGACGGCCGACAACAGGGACGACGCGAGCCAGAGGGGCCTCATCCGGTTCAAGGGCCTCGGCTACGGCACGTACACGGTCACCGAAACCCGGGAGCCGGCCGGCTACGCCAGCTACGCGAAACCGACGTTCACCGTCACCATCGACGACGCGGGCACCAGCATCCAGTACAGGGGCACCGGCACCGTGCCGAACCTGACCAGCAGGCTGGACAACAACACCGTCCAGGTCAAGAACGTCGCGAATCTGACCCAACTGCCGCAGACCGGCGGCGTGCTCGCGTTCGCGTTCTGGCTGGCCTGCGCCATGCCCCTGTTCGCGATCGGCGGCACCATGGCCGTGCGCGGCGCGCGCAACCGCCGCGACGCGCTGATGCTCACGCACGACGGAGACACCCCGGCCGTCTGACATACGGGGGCGCGGAGCAATCCGGATCATGCCGTGTCCCGCGCCCCTCCCCCTTCGTTTTCATTCATGGTTCTTTTGGCTCGCCGCAAGGGGTTCGTGCGGGCCCTGGCCCATCCGTCACGGACAGTCAAGGGGCGGGGAAGGAAAAACACACACATGCACGCATGGTTGAAACGGGCGGTCGCGGGACTGTTGTCCGCGGGCACCCTCCTGGGCGGCGGGCTCCTGACGGCGGGCACCGCGAACGCGGACGAGATCCGCATGCCCGACATCGGCAAGACCATCACGAGCCTGACGGCATCGGCCGCCACGACGTATCCAAGGGAGCTCGTCAACGGCGGATTCGACTACCTGCCCGCGGGCGGCTGGAACGTCATCAGTCCCAAGCTGAACACCTCAAGAGGCAAGTTCACAAGCGTCGACCCGGTCAACGGGCAGTACATCCGCAATGCGCATGTCACAGATGGAAACGTCGCATGGGTGAAATGGGACGGTTTTGATGCCTCCAAATTCGGGTGGATCTCCGATCAGAAAGGCGGGAAGCCCCAAGGCTTCGTCACCGACCACGCAAACAGCGTCGAATTGCAGCGGGACAATGACACGGACAATACGTATGCGGAGATCGTCGGCAGCGAAATCGGCAAAAGCATCTATCAGAAGATCGACACGCAGAACAGCGCTGACGCCGTATACACGGTGCGCTTCGATCATGCGGCACTGAGTTCCGAGCATGCCGACGGGATGCAGGCGCTGGTCAACGGCAAGCCCGTGACCATGACCCGAATCGGCGGCAACAAGGCCGGGGACAAGACCGGTTGGACGGGTACGGACATCGTCACCCACGCGACCAACACGGATCATTACCGTCATGACGGTCAGTGGGCGACCTACGAGGGCAAGGTCACGATCCCGGCGAACACGCCTGTCAGCACGTTCATGTTCAAATCGCTGAATGAAGCGAAACCCGACATGGGCAACCTGATCGACAACCTGACGTTCAAGATCGCGTACAGGCTGAGCTACGACTCGAACGGCGGCACGAAGGCGAAGGCCAGCCAGATCAGTTCCATGACCGAGGGCAAGGCGTCCGAGACCGACGGCAAGGTGAGGACGGTGGCGGACGAGAACGTCCGGTACGGTTCCCTCGCTAATGGCGATTTCTCCTACCCCTCGTTCTCCGATATTCAGGAGAACGAGCAGGGAACCGATGCCGATCTGCGCACGTTCCTCAAATCGGATGACGGCACGCTTTGGTACAACATGTCCGTCACCGATCTTTCCAAGTACGGAAAGATCGGGCAGATCCCCGGTTTCGACTCTTCCAGGTTCGCATGGTCCAGTACCGAGAACGGTTCAAGGGTCGAATTGCAGCAGGATCGCAACACCAAGAACACGTATGCGGAGATCGTCGCCCAACAGGACAACACCAGCATCTACCAGAACGTGTCCACCTGCAACGGCGGAGTACTGTACAAGATCCGGCTCAAGCACGCCAGCCGCCAATCCTCCCATGCCGACAGGATGCAGGTCCTCGTGGGCTCCGACACGGACCACGCGACGCCTGTGGAGATGACCCGCGTCACCTCTAACGGCCATGGCGACAAGGTGGGCGGGAAGTCCACGATCATCACCACAAAGGTATCCAACACCGATCCCCGAGACCATGGCAGCCAGTGGGAGACGTACGAAGGCTATTACCAGGTGCCCGAAGGACAGAAGAACACGGTATTCATGTTCAAGAGCCTCGAAGGGTTCAAAGAGGTTGAGACCCTGCCCGGCAACAACGTCGGCAATCTCGTGGACGACATCGAGTTCTCCCGTTCCTACAAGTTGACCTATGACAAGAACGCGTCCGACGCGACCGGCAAGGTCCCGTCGAATCAGCGCGGCAAGGAGAACGCCGTCGAGCCCGCCGAATCGAAGACTACCGGAAACGTGAAGACGGTGGCGGATAATACGTCGAATCTGCCGGACCATCTGGTGAACGGCACGTTCGATTATCGCGGCAACGAGATCATCAACGAGAACCAGAGGGTCTACGGCCAGCACGACACAACCTACCTCGCCATAATCAGCGCGAAGACCGGCGTCATCGGCAACCCGCTGCACAGCAAGCTCGACAATTGGGATTCCGGCAAGTTCGGCTGGAAATCCAACGACGACACCGCCGGTGCCGACACCGTCGAGGTGCAGCGCCGCAACCACACCCCGTATCCGACCAACGCGGGCAACGTGTGGGGCGAGATCGCCGCAGCCAAGCGAGGCAAGTACATCTACCAGGACATCGCCACCACGCCCGGCGTCGTGTACAAGTGGAGCCTCAAGCACGCGTCCCGCAACGCGGACCAGGACGACAGCATGCAGGTCATGATCGGCGAACCCGGCAAGACCGTCGCACAGCAGGCGACCCGCACCACATCCAACGGGTCGGACAAGACCGGCAGCGTCGGCACCACGATCACCACGCACGGCACCGCGCAGGACGGCAGATGGGAGACCTATACCGGCGACTACCTCGCCACCTCGACCACGACCCGCTTCACGTTCAGGAGCGTCAGGGACTCCAACGGTCAGGGCCTCGACTTCACCGCCGAAGGCAACTGCGTCGACGACCTAAGCTTCGACAAGGCGTACAAGCTCTCTTACGACAAGAATTCTTCGGACGCGACCGGCAGCGTGCCATCCAATCAATACGGCAAGGAGAACACCGTACAGCCCGCCAAGTCCAAGACCACGGGCAGTGTCGGACTCGCGGCTGACAAAACCGCTTCCGGCCTGACGGTGCATGATCTGAAGAAGAACGACAAGGGCAAGGTGCCCTCCAGTTCGAAGGCGGATTCCACGCAGCCGGCCGCGTTCAAGGCTCCGGACGCCAAGGTGGAGACCATCGCCTCCAGGGCCGCGGGCGACGAGCTGGCCGTGAACGGCGGGTTCGACACCCCGAAGTGGACGATCGCCAAGGAGGGGCAGGGCCTGCCCTGGGTGTATGTGACGCCCAATGCGGGCATGATCCGCTCCTACGCGCAGGCCATGGCCGGACAGACGGGCGTGAAGGCCGGCGGCCTGACCGCCGCCACGTTCGCTTGGCAGGATCTCGATGCCATCGGCAGCATCCAGAACTTCGAACTGCATCGCGAGAAGGACGGGAACACGGCCGCCGACGTGCATGCGGGCCGTACCGTCGCCCAGACCGTGAACACGACGCCCGGCGCCAGCTACACGTTCAGCATCCGCCACTCCGGCCGCTCCAAAGGCAACGCGGGCGGCGTGACCCTGCTCACCGGCCCCGACAAGGATCACCTCACCCCGGTCAAACTGACCCGCACCACGGTCTCCAAGACCGGAGCGAAATACGGTGACAGGACCGGCGATGTGGGGACCGTAGCCTACACGCACTCCGATTCCATGGACGCCACGGAAGGCTCCCACGATCCGTGGGACCATTCCGACGACTGGGAATCCTACGAGGGCACGGTCATCATCCCCGCCGGACAATCCCGCACGATGATTGCCTACAGGGGCGTCGCCAAGGACGGTACTCTTACTGCCTCCGCCAATGACAGCATCATCGACGACCTGAGCTTCCGCCTCGCCTACAAGCTCAGCTACGACGCGAACGGCGGGGCCAAGAAGAGCACGTCGCAGATCAAGGCCTCCACCGATGGCAAGGTGAAGACCATCGCCGGCAAGACCGACAGTCTGCCGGCCGAACTGGTCAACGGCTCGTTCGACTATCCGGCCGGCCTGATCGCCGGTGTCTCCACCAAATACCCGTGGGACGACTGGACCGTCGTCGACCCGATCAACGGCAGATACGCGCGGCACATCGGCATCGATAAGGACCCCTGGGCGCCAATCCCGGGATGGGACGCCTCCAAATTCGCATGGAAGTCGACCCAGACCAAGGGAACCGACTGGCAGCAGATCGCACAGGGAGTCGAACTGCAGAAGGACTCCAAGACCGGCAACCAGTACGCGGAACTCGTCGCGGGACAGGCGGGCACCGCCATCTACCAGGACATCGCCACCATCCCGGGCGTGTCCTACCGCTGGACGTTGAAGCACGCCAGCCTCGACAGGACCCACCTCGACGGGATGAGCGTCATGATCGGCGAACCCGGCAAGGAATCCGCCCAGGACGCGAGGCGAACCACCGTCAACGGCAACGGCGACCAGCCGGGCGACGTCGGCAAGGTCATCTCCACGAAGGTGAGCAACGACGTCGAGTCGAACCATGAGTCGAACCATTCCAGCCGTAACCATGACGGGCAGTGGGAGACCTACACCGGCACGTACATCGCCACCGGGACGGTCACCCGCTTCACCTTCAAGTCGGTAAGCTCCAGCAACAACGTCAACGGCAACATCCTCGACGATCTGAGCTTCACCAAGGCCTACAGGCTCGGCTACGACGGGAACGGCGGAACCGGCCAAGTGCCCTCGCGCACCGAGACGGGCAGGACCGAAACCGCCGCATCCGGGACGGATGGCACGGTCAGGCTTGCGGCCGACAAGAGCGCCGGACCGGAATCCGGAACCATCGCGGACGACCGCAGGGTGCTGACCGACACGACCGCCAGACAGGATGACGGGACCAGCCAGCGGACGATCACCCGATCCGACGGCAGCGTGCGCGTGGAGACCATCGCCACGACGGGCGCCGTATCCGGCTGCCAGGTCTATTATCCGGCCGGCACCAGGATCACATTGGCGACCGCGAAGGCCGACTCCGACTGCTGGGATTCCAGCCAGATCGGCAAGACCAACCGCACGTTCTACGGTTGGAGCGCGAACACGGACGCCAACGACAGGGACGTGCCCGTCGGCGACACCATGGACCGGAACACGCTGAACGCGAACGTCAGGACGGAGATCGTCATGCCCGCCAGGGCGAAGACCGTATACGCATTGTGGGCCATCAACCCCACCCTGTCGTACAACGTGAACGCGCCCGCCGGCAGCAACGCGCCCGGCACGCCCGCATCGCAGACCGTGCCCTACAACACGGCCGCCGCCGACAAATCCGGTTGGGCGGCCGGCGACACGGGCAAGATTCCCGGCTACCGGTTCGACGGCTGGTACACGGCCCCGAACGGCGGAAACAAATACGATTTCAACACGCCGCTCACCGGCAACGTGACCGTGTACGCGCACTGGGTCGGCAACGGGTACACAGTCAGATTCGCCGGCAACGGGGCGACCGGCGGCGGCACCCCGGATCAGGCGTTCCAATACAACATCGGCCAGAACCTGCACCGGAACGGGTTCGTCCGCGACGGGTACACGTTCACCGGGTGGAAGCGCGCCGACAACCAGCAGGCGTACGGCGACGGCCAGTGGGTCACGAACCTGACCACGCAGCCGAACGGGATCGTCACCATGGTCGCCCAATGGTCGGCCAACGAGGCCCACATCCGCTACAATCCGAACCCGCCCGCGGGCAAGACCACGGGAGGCCAGGGCACCCCCAACTGGGATGGCCACACCGGAGACACGCCGACCATCGGCCAGAACGGCTGGACGATCGACGGGTACACGTTCGCCGGCTGGGCCACCAGCCCGGACGGGAGCGGCGCCAGGTACGCGCCGGGAGCCAGGTGGACGGCGAACGGCACGCTCACCCTGTACGCGCAGTGGACGCCCGGCCAGGCCAGCCTCACCTACGACGGCAACGGGGCGACCGGCGGCAAGACCGACCCGCAGACTGGCAAGACCGACGAGAAGATCAACGTGCGCGACAACGGATTCACCCGCGACGGCTACACGTTCGTCACGTGGAACACTCAGGCCGACTGCAAGGGCAATGCAGTGAAACCTAACAGCGAGTGGACGTTGCGTGGTTCCAGCACCCTATATGCCTGCTGGGCCGGTAACGCACAAACCCTCACCTATCACGGCAACGGCGCAACCGGAGGCAACACGGCGGCACAATCCGGCAAGACCGGTGACGAACTGACCACAAACGCCAATGGTTTCACCCGCGACGGATACACGTTCGTTCGTTGGGACACCGCCAAGGACGGTTCCGGCACCGCATACGGCGAAGGCAAGAACGGCGTCAGCCAGTACGTGATGAAGCCAGCAGGCAACGACCTGTACGCCATCTGGAAGGCAAACCCGGCAACCATCCAGTACCGCAACGACTGGCCGAACACCACAGGCAGCACACCCGACACCACCGGCAACACCGGCGACACGGTGACCATCAGCCAGAACAGCTTCGACCGTCCAGGCTACACGTTCACCGGCTGGAGCACCAGCAAACGCGGCGACCCAAGCCTGCAACCGGGCGACAAACACACGCTTGAACCGAGAACCACCACCGTGTGGGCCCAATGGAAGGCCGACCCCGCACACCTGGTGTACAACAGCAACATCGGAACCGTCGGCTCGGAAACCAAGACGGTGGACGGTGTTGTCGACCAGACCGTGAAGACCATCACGAACCCGTTCGACCGTCCTGGTTACACATTCTCCGGCTGGAACACGCAGGCCGACGGCAAGGGCAAGGCATACGCCACGGGAGCCGACTACGTGCTGACGGCCAACGACAAGTCCACGCCGAAGAACACCTCCGTGCTCTACGCGCAGTGGAAAATCAACGGTGCCAGCCTGAAGTTCAACCCGAACGGCGGCATCGGCCATGTCGATGACGTGACCGGCGACGCCTTCTCCACCGTCACCATCCCCGGTGACGCGAAGGAGCCGAAGATCACCCGACCCGGCTACCGGTTCGTCGGATGGAGCACGGAGAAGAACCCGCCCGCAGGGAGCACTTTCCTGCAGCCGGGCGAAGGCAAGGTCACACTGCCCGCCGAAGGCAGCACCACCGTGTACGCCCAGTGGGAGCCGAGCCTGACCACCCTGCCGTTCACGGGCGGACAGGCCCAGGTGCCGACCATCTGGCTGTACGCCGGATTCGCGCTCATGCTGATCGCGCTCGGCGTGATGATGCCGATGCTACGCATGCGCATGGCCGCAACCAAGCGCACCGGTAAGCACATGCCGATCACCGGCGGAAAGCACGCGAAGTGACGGCAGCGGCCGAAACCGACGTGTGGGAGAGCGTCGCGGATGCGGTCCGCGACAAGCGGGCGCGCGACAATCGCGCCCGCCGGCTCGTCCGCCATTCCCGGATCTACGCGGTCGCCGCAGTCATCTGCCTGATCGCGGGCATGGTGCTTGTCGCCATGCCCCGCATCCAGCAGACGCTCGGCGACCGCGCCGTTGACGAGCAGGCGCGATCCGTCAGCCAGACGGCCGCGCTGTTTCCGGAATCCTCCCGTCAAAGCGTCATCCAATCTGCCATCGCATATAATCAGCGTCTTTATGAAGGCGGTCAGCCACAGATAGGCGAACCTGTGTTCGATGGGAAGACCGAGGGCAATTTCGAGGGCGATGCCGAATACCGGCGTCAACTGTCCGTGAATGGGTTGGATGCCATGGGTGAGATTCTGATTCCGAAGATCAGCGTCGACATGCCCATCCTCCACGGAGCGGGTCAAGATGTGCTCGAACATGCGGCCGGCCATCTGGCGGGCACCAGTCTGCCTATCGGTGGCAAGAATACGCGCGCCGTAATCACCGGTCATTCGAATCTGAAAGGCGCGACCCTGTTCACCCGGCTCGGTGAACTCGAAGACGGCGACCCGTTCTATATCAAGGTCATGGGTAACACGCTCGCCTATCGAGTCACCAGCAAACGCATCGTCTCTCCTACCGACACGAAATCGTTGCGTGTCCATAAGGGGAAGGACGAGGTCACGCTCCTCACCTGTACGGGGCAGGGCAATACGCTGCGACTGCTTGTCACGGGGGAGCGCAACAGCATGCCCGATCAGGCCCCCTTGCCCGGAGATGCCACGGGGGACGTAAAAAAGGCGGCTTTTGTTTCGGGCGTCACCGTGACGGGGATATTGGCTGTCGGATTTTCGCTTTGTCGCAGTCGGCGTGCCGTGGGTCATCATATAGGTTTGCCACAGACACATGATAGTGACAATTTGCGTTAGTAAAAAAGGGTGTTACTATATGTTTGTGAAACAAAAACACGTAATCTCCCGACATCGGGGTAAACCCGAAAAGGAAGACACATACACGAGAAAGAAGAAACTCCCCATGACACACGGCATCACCAAGATCACAGTGGCAACCACCGCCGTGATGGCAACCCTTGCCGCTCCGGCAGTCGCAATGGCCGACGAAACCACAACCACCGGCGACCAAACCAATCAGGCAATCACACAGGCCCAAGACAGCATCCAGCAGGCACAGCAGAGCACCACCGAAGCCAACCAGGCCATCGCACAGGCATCCCCGACCGGCGTGACCGAAGCACAGGCCAAGGCCGACGCCGCCGCAGCCGCACTGGACACCGCCAAGCAGAACCTCGACGACGCCGCCGCCCAGCAGCAGACAGCCGCAAACAACCAGCAGCAGGCCCAGAAGAATTATGACGACGCCAACAAGGCCCAGCAGCAGGCCGCACAGGATGCGACCGGCACGGCCGACAAGATCGCGGCCGCCCAGCAGGCCGCGAACGACGCGTCCAACGCCATCAACGACGCCAACAAGGCCATGCGGCAGGCATCCGACAACCAGTCCAAGGGCGAAACCGACAAGCAGGCCGCACAGACCGCGAAGGATGAGGCCACGGCCGAATCCGCCTCCCATCAGCAGGCCGCCGACAAGGCCCAGACCGATATCGATGCGGCCGACAAGCAGGCCACGGACGCGCAGAAGAAGGCCGATGCGGCGGATACCGCCATCAGTGATGCGCAGAAGAAGGCCGACCGGGCCGATGCGGACGCGAAGAAGGCCGCGAGTGACAAGGCCGCCGCCGAGAAGGAGCTGACGGAAGCCAGGAGGCAGCAGGCTTCGGCGACCGGCGACAAGACGAAGGCCGACGAGGCGGTGAACGCCGCGCAAGCCAAGCTGGATGCGGCCAGGCAGGCCGAGGCCAAGGCGCTTGAAGCCAAGCAGAAGGCCGACGCCAAGGTCGAGCAATTGTCCAAGGATGATGGAGGTCTTTCCGACCTGGCCGCGAAGCTCAAAGCGGCGAAGAAGGCCGCAGCCGACGCCGCCACCGCCCAGCAGAAGGCGGAACAGGCGCAGAAGGATGCCGACAAGGCGGTGTCCGACTCCTCTTCCAACGCCGAGGCGAAGCAGCAGGCCGCCGCCGATGCCAAGAGCGAGGCCGACGCCAAGAAGGAAGCGGCAGACGAGGCTCAGGACAAGCTGTCTCAGGGCGCAGTGGCCTACTTCGGCGACAAGGGTGCCTCTCAGGCAGTCAAGGTTCTCACCGATCCGACCGTCACCGAGTATCTTGACGCCATTCATAATGGTGCCAAGGGTGATGCGACCACGTTGGACAACATGATCGAGGCCCTGAAGTTCATCCAGGAAGCCAATCAGCTTCGCGCGAAGGAAGGCCTGCAGCCCCTCAAGGTCAGTGACACCCTGATGGCACAGGCCATGGCGGATGCGGATTATGCCAACAACAACGTGAACCATCCACTTCAATTCCCCGCCAGCGAAAACCTCGCCTGGGGTTACACTGATCCCTTTAAGGGCTGGTACGACACGGAGAAGTCCATGTATGAGAAGGACATGTCCGACGGTGTCCTGGATTGCAAGGCCTCGGACGGCAAGCCCGTCAAACCCTGCGCTTATGGCCATTACACCACGCTGGTCAACCCCGATTTGACCCTCACCGGTTTCGGCGTCAGCCAGAACGGCAACATCACGGGTATCGGCGGGAACACCCATAGTCAGCTGTTCACCGAAAACGCTAACGGAATCGGCTCCGACGCGGGCCGCATCATGGACGTTGACGCATACCTGACTGATTTGACTGCCTACCGTGATTCCCTGACCGGAGCCGACGCCGCATACCAGACCGCATTGTCCAAGAGCAAGCAGGCCGCACAGGACGCTTCCGATGCGGCCGAGGCGCTGGCCGCCGCACAGCAGGCCGCGCGGAAGGCCGCTGAGGAAGCCCGGCAGGCCGCTCAGAAGGCCAGGGATTTGCAGGCTGCCGCCGACGAGGCGCAGAAAGCGTATGACGAGGCCGTGAAGGCGAACGAGGACAAGGCCAAGGCGTTGGAGGAAGCCAGGAAGGATCAGACGGCGAAGAACGAAGCGTACTCCGCCGCCCAGCAGTCCACCAAGGAAGCCCGGTCCGAAGCCGACGCCGCCACCGACGCCCAGACCGCAGCCCAGACGGCGGTGGACAAGGCGAACACGGCAGTCACCGCCGCACAGGCGAAGATCGATACCGCCGACAAGCTGGCCCAGACCGCCGCCAAGAACAAGACGGATGCGGAAGCCGCGATCAAGCAGGCGAACACGGACAAGACGAAGGCCGCAGCCGACCTGGCCGACGCCAAGGCAGCCAAGGCCGAGGCCGAGAAGGTCAAGCAGGCCGCGCTCGACGCCAAGACCGTTTCCGACGCGAAGGTTGAAGCCGCCGACAAGCAGGTCAAGGCCGCCGACGAGGCCATCGCCGACGCCAAGGCCGCATACGCGAAGGCGAAGGACGACCTCAACGCGGCCACCGGCAAGCTCAACGACGCCCAGAACACCATCAAGCGTCTGCAGAACGCCGAGGAGAACCTCAAGAAGGCGAACGCGAAGCTGGCGGAAGCGCAGGCGAAGCTGGACGAGGCGAACAAGGCCAAGGATGCAGCCGACAAGGCGTACGAGAAGGCCAAGGCCGACTATGATGCCAAGCTCGCCGACAAGCAGGCGTCCGACAAGGAGCTTGCCGCCGCGAAGCAGGCCGAAGCCGAAGCCAAGAAGCAGGCCGAGGAGGAAGCCAAGAAGCAGCAGGCGGCCCAGCAGAAGGCCGACCAAGCCAAGAAGGATGCCGAAGCCAAGAAGCAGAAGGCCGAACAGGCCAAGAAGCAGGCCGCAGGCGTGACGAACAATGGTCTGGCCTCCACCGGATCGGACACCACCGCAATCGCCACGCTGGCGGCGATCATGACCCTCACGGGCGCCGGCTGCGTGCTCGTGCGTGTACGTTCCGCCAAGCATGCCGATGGATGGCATTCAGTCGAGGACTGATTCTCACCGCACCAAACGTGTTTTGCCCGCCTTCGACCCGAAACAGGGGAGAGGCGGGCAAAACCGTATTCCCACATACCGAAGCAAAACGGTAGCTTCTTTTGTTACTATCAGAAAAAAGTCAGTGAATTGCGTGAAAGGGTCTGGCTATGAACGATGTGGGCCATGCGCCACTCCCAGGCGACGTGCTGCTACACCAATACCTGCAACCAAACAACATCACCATGTACCGTCTGGCGAAAGCCATGAACCTGCCACAAACCACCATCAGTGGCCTGATACACGGGAAAAGACGCATCACCACAAGCCTCGCATACCATCTCGCCTACGTGTTGGGCACATCACCGGAATACTGGCTGGAATTGCAGATGAATTACGACATTGAAAACTACGACAAATTCAACGAAAGCGGACTGACGGTCCTCATTGATAATACGGTCGGCGACACTGTCCAATCAGAACGATGACGAGCAGAAGAATCCGCTAACGCCAGTTTCGTCCATGCCCACTTTGATGGCCTCGATTCCGCCAATTCGTTTTCCGCTGCCGCGCATTGTACTGCTGAGAATATTCTGTGCCGGCGCTTGTCCTTGTATTTTCTCCCTCGGAGTGGCTGAATAGGGCTTGTTTCCATTGGTTTGCGGTCATGGGCATCTTCTTCAACGAGTTCAACCATTACAAGACGAAATCCGAATCGGGCCAGGTGTTCACGCCCGAGCATATTCACGGACTTCATGTACCGGTTACTCGAATGGGCGTTCGCGTACGACGACGGATCCGGCCTGCCGGACGCCGGCGCGTACGCGGCCGAGCTGAAGAACGTGACCGCCACGGCCGACGGCAAACCGGTCCAGGGGTTCGACCCGACGAAGACCGGCACATGGACCATTCCCGCCGGCACCCAAGTGAATATCGTCGACATGCCCGACGACTGGAAGCTCGACGGCAAGGCGGAGCAGCCGGCCGGCACGGTCGTGTTCACCGCGTCGAAGTACGGCACGCCCGTCGTCACCTGGACGTTCAAGAACGATTCCGCGACCGATCCGGACAAGCCGGCGGACCCCGGCACGGACGCGTTGAAGAACGTGGCCGCGACGGCGGACGGCAAGCCGATCGCCGGGTTCGACCTACATTCGGGAGACATCATGGTACAATTTCCTGTACAAATAGGAGGTGCGTGATGACACAGGCCGTGGCCTACAGCAATTTCAGGGCGAATCTCAAGACCTATATGCGCAGGGTCAACGAGGACGCCGACACCCTTCTCGTGACCAACGCGGACCCGGAGGACAACGTGGTCGTGATGAGCGCCGACGACTACGATTCGCTCATGGAGACGCTGCGCGTCTACCAGAACCCGTATCTGAGCGATAAGGTGATACGCGGCATGGCGCAGGTACGGCAGGGCCAGACGATGGCCCACGACCTTGTCGAAGCGGGCGCGTGATGCTGCTCTGCTGGACCGATGACGCCTGGGCCGACTACCTGTACTGGCAGGCTCAGGACCGCAAGACCCTCAAGCGCGTCAACGCGCTCATACGGGATATGCAGCGTACCCCGTTCGAGGGCATCGGCAAGCCCGAGCCCCTCAAATGGGGCCTGTCCGGCGCATGGTCGCGGCGTATCGATTCGGCCAACCGTATCATCTATACCGTCGCCGACGACAGGCTCTGCATCCTCTCCGCGAAGGACCACTACTGAATGACATGGGACGGAACGGCCTGTACCACCTTATCGACGTTTTCGGTCGACTCGGCTTTCTCTGACAGGATTCGTTGGCAGTTCCTGAGCCGGTTCCAATAGCGCTTTCGCCAGGCTGCGAACAGTCCCGCCACCAATGACAGCACAAACGTGCATAGCCATAACACGACGCCATTTACACCCTTCATATCTTTCAATGGGCCGAACCCAAATACGGCCACAGCGGTGGGGACGATTCCTCCTAGATCAAGCACCGCATTCGTTGCTTTGGCTTTGGTGTCGTTTTTCCTGATGAATTCGGGAAGATATCGTTTGACGCGGGGATCCCAGTCCTTGATGTTGTCGAATGTGATCGATTCGGTTATTTCATTCTTTAGAAACAAGGTCGAGGAAATCACGTACCGCCATTCCAGTAGCGAGGCGGAGTCGGCAAGATCGGAACCGATTTTTCCATCGGGCCAGCAATATGCGAGGGATAGCGCGGACAGCCAGAACATGACCACGCATATCAGCCTGATAAATGTATGGATAGGCCCTTCTACGTAGTAAAGGAGACCGGATAGCCCCATCCCAATCAACAAGGGTATTGGGACAATCTTCAGACGAAACTTTGACGGCATGACATCTCTTACGATGATGGCACAGGCCACATACCAGCAGTAGACGAAGCCCACGGAAAGCAGCCACAGCGACGTTCCTGACCACGAAAGGGACGTCCCCTTTCCACCGTAGTTGACGCAGGCCATTGCCACCCCCGCATCCCAGGACAGCAACATGGAGACAAGAAAGACGCCCTTTTTGAATTTCCTCGACCTATTCCGGACAAGCATGGGACCGAATACCGCCCATGAAAAGGTCGCCCATGCTGCCGACATGGCTCCAGCGACTATGACGCTTTCTTCATTCTGATCTTTCCAGAAAACATGCGTTCCTATGTAGAAACCCACCAGAGCCACGGCCAGGTCCAGCAGCAGCAATGCCAATCCCGGAATATTTTTCTTCGTGCTCTTGTCCGTGGCTTCTTTAGCTTCATCGGGATTCGATGTGTTTGAGTTCATGATTGGCTTCCCTTCCTTCCATCAGCCGTCTCAACCACCGTATATCCGTGATGATCCGTTTTCACGTGTTTTGTTGAATTTATTAGGACATCGCGGCGGCGCTTGTGCCGGCCACGAACGCGAGCACGACGAATGTGGTGAAGATGGGGTCCCAGAAGACGGTCACGAGGATGACGATCAGCACGATGTTCAAGATCAAGCCGACAAGGTTTCCCAGCACGGACTTGTCCTTTCTGAAAAGATGCACTCCCATGCAGACCAGCAGGATTATGAACGCGAATCCGGTCAGCAGGAAAAACCAGTACCAGGGTTTTCCGGCGGTGGCGAAGGCCCGTTCGATCAGAGATCCGTTCATGACATCGTACTGGGAATGCAGCCAGTGCTTGTAGAATGCCAGCGCGATGATGTAGACCAGGGATGCAAGTATGGTGGCTTTCTCTTCTACGGGGATTTGTCTGATCACGTTCCTGATTCTAGTGAACGATCAGTCCCGCCACGAAGACGATCACGCCCCAGATGAACGTGAGTCGTGCGGGGTCCGTCTTGTCGCCGTGGCCGACCCATTCGAGCGTCGCCTTCATGCCGGCGATTGTCGTGTGGGCGAGCATGAGGCAGAACAGGAATATGGAGACCGTCAGTGGCGGGGTCATCGTTTTCTCGACCGACATATTCACCAAGCCCGCTCCCAGGAGGACGAACGAGGCGACGGTGCAGGCCACGGCCACCACGTCCGCGCGGCTTCTTTTCCCGTGTCCGATCAGAGGGTACACACACAGGCAGCAGATGGCGAGCAGGACGAGCGGTGCCAGGGTCAGCGCGGTTTGCGCGTCCGCGTCGGAGACCATTTTGATGTAGTCCGTTTTCCTCAGGCGCGGCAGTACTTGGTAGGAGAGGAATCCCAGCACGGCCGTCGACATGGCGGCGGCCATCCCGATGCGCAGCAGCACTCCCTTGCATATCGCCGCGGCATCGGTGCCATGTTCCTGCTCCATGCCCTTGCTCCTTCCGTTCGTCGTTCCCATGCCGGTTTTCCCGGATCCGGTTCCCGGACCGTTTCCCTGTTCCGGTTACGACGATAACCGGGTTTCTCGGCCCGGGCACGTTCCTGTTCATGCCCGAGTCCTCGTGGCTGCCACCGTGGCCGCCGGCCGTTATCGGCGGTCCCGCTGGTGGTGTCCGTGGAGGCGTGGCCGCTTGCCCGTCCGTCGCGTCTTCCGTTTTCCGGTTCAGGTGTCGGCGGGCTGATTGGGAGAGTGTGTCATGCTGTCGGTTCTGGTGTTGCTGCTGGTGGTGGCCGCGGCGTCGTTCGCGTATCGCGCGTTCTGGATGCTGCGGGCCCGTCCGTCGTCCCGGTATGTGGGGAGCCGTTTCCGTGACGAGGTGGTGGCGATGAGCCGTCGCCAGCGTCGTCGCGCGTTCTGGGGCAATGTGCTGCTGTGCGTGTTGTGCGTGGCCGCGATGGTGTTGGTCGGCGTGCTGGTGGGCGGCATGGGCGGCTCGGTGTGACCGTCCATCGTCGTTTCGCTTCCGGCCCGTCGGCGTGTCCGGCGGGCTTTCGTCTTGTGTGTGGGCCTGATCGTCGGAGGTTGGTGTGATGTCTGGTTCGACTGGGGATGCTCCGGTGTTGGAGGGAGAACACCGGTTGGGCGAGGGCATGCGTCGCGGCGTGTTCTGTCTGGGTCTGGTGCCGGTGGCGACGGGGTTGACGCTGCGTGAGGCGATGTGGATGCAGTGTTGTCTGACGGCGGGTGTGGAGCCCGGGCCGATGCCCGCGCATGCGTTCCGTCGCGCCGACCGGCATGCGGTGGAGGACGCGATGGGCGTGGCCCCGGGTCTGATGCGCGCGATGGCCGCGGATGCTAAACGGCGTCGGCGCATGGTGGACGCGGACGAGGAGGGGCATCTGCCCCTCGGCTCGCCCTCCCCCGTGGACATGATGACCCGTGATTTCCGCGTGCGGCCGGTCACGGCGTGGCATCAGACCAGCACGGGGCGTGCGGGGGTCCTGTCCACGCTGGTGGCGGGGTCGGGGGCGCCTCGCATCGACGGGCCGGTCATCGGCGTGGATGTGCTGTCGCGTGAGTTGTGGCGGTTCGATTCGTGGGCGACGTATGACGCGCCGGGCGTTCACGGCCCGCATATGACGACCAGCCCGGACGTGTTCATCTGCGGCCTGCGCGGCAACGGCAAGTCGTTCGCGGCGAAGGTGATGGCGTTGCGTGAGATCGAGGCGGGCCGTCATGTGATCGTCCAGTCGGATCGCGAGGGCGAGTGGGGCCGGGTCGCCAATCATGTGGGAGGCCAGGTCGTCTCGCCGGGCGGCGGCCATTATCTGAACCCGTTCGCGTTGCCGGACCGTCCGTCCGCCGGCGAGGACGATCTGTGGCGTCAGGAGGTGCTTTCCGGGCGCAAGGCGGCGTTCATGAGCCTGGCGGAGGCATTGCGCGAGGATGGAGGCCCGTTCCCGCTGGATCGCGACATGCAGGTGGTCGTGGACCGTGTGGCGGTGTCGTTCGGCACTGGGCCGATGACGTTGGAGGCGGCGGTGGACCGTCTCGCGGACCGTTCGTGGGTGGATGGGGAGTCGCCCTCGATGACGGGTTTCGAGCATGAGCCGGCGTTGGCCCGTGCGGCTGCGGCCGCGGCGGCTCGCGTGTATGCGCCGATGGTGCGTGGCGGCACCCTGTCGGGCATGTTCGACAGGGAGTCCACGATCCGGTTGGACCCGTCGAGCCCGATGATCGTGTTCGACACGTCGAGTCCGGCGTTGAACAACGAGCAGCTCAAGCGCGTGTTCACGGCGGCGGTGAGCTCGTGGATCGACCGTCTGCTGCAGGGGCGAGACGGGAGACGGCGGATCGTGGTCGACGAGGAGGCGTGGGACCTGCTGTCGAACGCACGTCTGGTGGACTCGTTGCAGACCAGACAGCGGTCCGCCGGCCATTGGGGATGCGCGACCTGGCTGATCGTGCATGGCGTGAACGACATGACGCATGTGTTCGGCGAGGGCAGCGAGCTGCGTGGCCGTGTCGAGGAGATCCTCAACCAGATGCAGACGAAGATCATCTTCCGCCAGGGCGGGTCGAACATCGACATGCTCAGCCGGCTGGTCCCGGATCTGAGCGAGGACGAGCGGCGGGTGATTCCCACGCTGCCGCAGGGGCTTGGGGTGTGGAGGGTCGGCGCGGAGCATCCGCGCATGGTGCGCGCCCTGGCCGGTCCGACCCTGTCGGCCCTGTTCGACACGAGCGACCTGAGGTCCGCGGCCTGAACCGCATCGTTTTTGTTGTATCCGTTTCTCCGTATTCGTTTCTCCGTATTCGTTGGTGAGGAGGCCGCTGATGGCGGATGTGTCCGGGGATCGTCCCTGGTATGAGGAGCTGGCGCCCGATCTGGAGGGCGATGCCGGCCGGGGCGTGGAGGGGTCGCGTGTCGATTCGCGCCGTCGGGTCATGGCCGTGTGGCGTGGGTTCGAGGACTCGCGTGCGGGCGTGTGGCTGGCGGAGCATACGCGGCTTCTGGCCGCCCTGTCGCGTGAGGGGTCGGTGCTGGTGCGTCGTCTGGCCGTGGGCGTCCTGCTCGCGGCGATGGCGTTCACGCTGCTGCTGTTCGCGGCGGCGGGCGGCGACCCGGTGGCCGGCGGGCTGCTGTCCATGCCCTTCTGGATGGCCGCGTTGGCCGCGTGCGCCGTGCTGTGGGCGTTCTGGGACGCGTACCGTGATTCCGGGGAACGGCTCGTGGATCGTCTGTCCTCGGCTCCGGGCATGGCCACGCGTCGTCAGGTCGCGGCCGCGTGCGGGGTGCGCGAGGTGATGCGCACGATGGTGCCGAGCGTGCTGCCGGCCATGCTGGCCGCGGCCATGCGGGAGCGTCGCATGGGCGGCGACCCGGTGTGGCCGAGGCCCTGGCAGGCGGCCATGTACGTGGGCGAATGCCATCACGTCGGTGTCTGGCTGTCGTTGGAGATGCACGCGTACGTGCTGGGACCGACCAGGTCCGGCAAGACAGTGACGGTCGTGATCCCCGCGGTGGTGGAGGCGCCCGGCTTCGTGCTGGCCACGTCGACGCGCAGCGACATCATCTCCGCGACCCGCCGCCTGCGGGAGAGGGGTGTGGCGGATCCGTCGACCGGGGCCCGGTACGGCGGCCGTGGCCGTGTCCATATCTTCGACCCGGAGGGTTTGGGCGCGGCGGACCCGCTGACCCGGCACAACATGCGTTGGACCCCGTTGCAGGGGTGCGAGGACCCGACCACGGCGATGCGCCGCGCGCAGACCCTGGTGGGTGTGGGCGGATTGGGCCAGGGGTCGAACAACAGGGAGTGGGGCGTGAGCGCGGGAGGCTATATCCAGGCGCTTCTGTATGCGGCGGCGATCAGCAACCTGCCGATCTCGAAATGCTACGAGTGGTCGGTCAGCCCCCGCAAGGCGCTCGAGGCCGCGGACCTGATCCGCGAGCATACGGGCGAACGGGAGATGCTGCGCTGGGCGGACACGATCCGTGGCCTGGAGACCATGGACACGCGCCAACGGTCGAGCGAATGGTTCGGCGTGAGGAACGCGTTCGCGATCCTCGCGGACCCGAAGGTGCGTTCGACGATGGATTTCTCGCCGCGCGACCCGCGTCTGATCGATCCGAGGCGCATGGTCGAGGATCATGACACCGTGTACGTGCTCAGCCGGCCGAAATCGCAGGCGGGCGGAGGCGTGAACGCGGGCCTGTTCGCCGTGCTCCTGCTGGACACGTTCCAGGAGGCGTGCCAGGATCTCGCCCTGTCGCGCGAGGCGTCGGGACCCAACCTGCGCAAGATCGAGCCGCCGGCCCGGTTCGTGCTCGACGAGCTGAGCAACATCGAGACGTGGGGCGGCCTGCGCAACGCGATCACGCAGGGCGGCGGCAACGGCTATCAGTTGCTCGTGGTCGAGCAGTCGCGCGACATGATGGTGCGCGACTACGACCGGGAGACCGAGCAGACCGTTTGGAACAACTGCAACCGGATCATGCTGGGCGGCGTGACCGACCGGGACAGCCTCGAATGGTGGGGCATGCAGATCGGCCGGCATGAGGTCACCCGTTTCGAGTCCACGTGGAATCCGGGACAGGGCCCGCTTGGAGGGGTCACGGAACGCCGCGGCGCGGAGGAGACGGTGCTGCCGTGGGAGCTGAGCCGTCTGCCGCGCGGGTGGATGGTCGTCCAGCCCGTGCGCGAGGCGCCGGCCCTGGTCCGCGCCCCGCATTTCATGGAACGCGGATGGTGGCATGACGCGGAAGGAGACAGGTGATGGACGACACCCGTGACGAGGTGGACGAGATCCTGGCCGGCATGACGGGAGGCCGGACCGGTACGGCCGGCGGCGTCTCATCCCCCGTGCCGCCGGCCGCGGACTGGGCCCAGGGGCTCGACGCCGCGTCGGCGTCGGCCGCGCGGCTGACCGTGCTCCTGTCGGACGTGTACAGGGCGCATCAGGGCAAGGACCCGTCGGCCAGCCTGGCCGCGCAGATCGAGCAGACCGTGCGCAACCTGACCGGCGAGCCTCCGCAAGAGCCGGAATACGGGCCGGGCCTGTGGACGGCGATGCCGCAACGCTCCTGGGAGACGATGGGCATGGCCCGGCCGATCGACTGGACCGGCGCGCCCTCGCGCACGGAGATCGACCTGATGACGATGCACGCGATCCGCTACGGCGAATGGCTGTGCCGCACGTTCCCCACATGGGAGCAGACGCTGCCCGCCTGCTGGATCGAGCACGACGACGTGGTGGCTGAGGTGTTCGCCCTGAAATGCCATGCGGACCTGGCCGCGGCCTCCCCCAACGGCGGCATGTACATGCCGGCCCTCATGCAGGACATCCACCAGGCCCTCGCCCGGGTCAAGGAATACCTGACGGCGGCCGGCACGGGAGAATCCTCCCACGCGCATCACATGGACGGCGAACAGCATGCCTCGCGCCGACGCGCCCGGGAGGTCGAATACGAGTCGTGGTATCGCCGGCGCGGCGGATGGAAGACGGAACCGGCGTTCACCGGCCGTTGGCGGGGCGGCGAGGATTTCGTCTCCTCCACGCTCCTTGCCTACGGGACGCCTCCCTCGCCCGCCTCGCATGACGATCCCTCCGCCGACGTGCTCATGGCCACGCTGGCGGGCTGCGAGGAGCGGCTGGACGGCTACCGGCGTTCCCGCGACGGCATCCGCCGCATGCCCGACGGGCCGGAACGCGACCGCCTGTCACGCCAGCTCGCCGCGGACACCGGCGGCGATCTGCGGGAACTGTCCGACCGGTGGCGTGACTGGAGGTCCATGGAGCTCGCGGCCCGCGACCGGCTCGACCAGGCCATCGCCTCCATCGAACGACGGCTCGACGACCGGAAGGCACCCCTGTCCCATGAGGAGGCCGAGGAGGCGCGCGCACTGGCGTCACGGGGACGCGCCCTGCTCGACGAGGCCGGGGACCCGCGTTGGAACCCCGACTCGTACCGGCCCCGGGACCCGGACGAGGAGCTGAAGCTCGCGAAACGGCTCGAAGGCATCGCCCGTGAACGGGATCTCGATTCCCTGGAACAGCTCGACCGGCTCACGGCCACGATACGCGCGACGATCGGCCCGAGGGGAGGCATGCGCCCATGACCATGCCGGACCTGTTCGAACAACTCGACTCCCCTGCCGAGAACGGCGACGATTGGATCCGCCGCCTGCTCTCGGAACCGGACGAGACTCCCTCCCCCACGCCGGCCGCCGGCGACGACGGCACCGATACCGGCCATGAGCCCGATCTTCCCCAAGAGGAGGAAAGGATTGTCCCGCCGCAGGCCTCAGGACCGGGGGCCGGTGGCGATGTGACGGCTCCCCCGCCTCCCGGCGCGCATGCGATCCCCCTGCCGGCATCCGACGACACGTCGCCATCCGATGACCTGGATGACATGCACCAGGACGCGATCCCGGGATTCGGCACCGATATGGATGCCGATGAGCCCGCCCGTTCGGTCCATGCCGGCCGGATCGTACTGACGGTGCTCGCCGTGGTCGCCGCCGTGGCGCTCGTCGGCGTGATCGCCGCCGGCGCCGTCACCGCGTCCGCCCGCCACGGCGCGGAACAGGCGCAGGCCGTGCTGCGGGAGACCAATACGATTGCGACTCGGTTCGCCAAAGCCCACAAGGCGTCCGACCTCGCCGACGCGAAGGCATGGAGCCGTCTGGACAGGCGGATTTCAGACAACGCGAGGATACTCGACGAGCCCGCCGCCCGGCTGTCCATCAGGGATGCTGGATCGTTGAAGAACCGCGCGGGCAAGGCCAATAAGGACACGAACACGCTGGTGTCGGCGGCGAGGAGGGCCCTCGCCATCAAACAGGAGGCCGACGCGCGCGAATCGCTCGCGAAGGCGGTCGGCGAGGCCACCAAGCTCCGGGACGGCGCGAAACGCGACGACGACACCGGCACGGCCATCGACGATCTGACGACGATCCTCGAACGGGCCGCCGAGCCCGGCAAGGACGTCACCGTCAAGGAGCTCGAGAATCTGGCCTCCCGGGTCGAGCAGGCGAGGAAGACCCTCGAACAGGCCATCGCCACGCAGGCGGAGCATGCGAAGGCCAAGCGCGCGGCCGAGGAGAAAGCGGCACGGGAACGCCAGGAGAGGGAACGACAGGCCGAACAGCAGACCGTCCCCGACCCGACGCCACCACAGCAGCAACAGCAATGGATACCCCAATACCAGTCGGGACAGTCGGGACAGTCGGGACAGTCGGGGCAATCGGGCGGAACCGGCTCCCAGCCCGGCAACGGCTGGAGCGTGCCGGCCCCCAGCGACGGCAACGGCCTGCCCGGCAACGATCCGGGACTATAGCCCATCATCCATTCGAAAGGAGCACCATCATGACGGACGAGACACCACGCAAAGGCGAGCACAGGGAACGTCAGGGCCTTCTCGGCCGAGCAAGGGACCGGTTCGAGCGGATGGAGCCGAAACGGCAGGCGCTGCTGCTCGCCGTCGCGGCCGTAATCGCATTGGCGGCCACGATCGCGCTCAACCCGTTCCAGTCCACGACATCCGATCAACCAGAACCTCAATCCGCCCAACAGGCGACGGACGGCGGCAAGGATACGAAAAACCAGTCCCGGACGGACCCGTCTTCGGAACCATCGGGATTCACCGGTTCCACGGAGGACATCGCCAACAAGGTCCGGTCGATCCTCAACTCCCCGGACGGCGGCAACATCGACACGTTCGGCCAGACGCTCATCCGCCACGACGACAAGGACCTGGGCAACGCGACCGACCTGTTCGACGCGATCGGCCGGCAGGAGAAGGAATCCACTGTCCGTGCATTGGCCGACGAATGGTATGCCGAGGCGTTGCCGAAGGCCGCCGGATACCGGCTCGACGATCTCAAATCCAGTCTGCCCAAAGCGGAACATGCCGTGGACAGGCTCCCCGACCCCACGCCGGACGACTGCACGGGCCTGGCCAAGGCCGCGAAACAGGCGCGAGCGTTGGTTGACGCCGGATCCGACGACTACGACAAGCTCACCTCCGCGCAGCAGACCCTCACCAAATCGATCAGCGCATGCACCGCCAACATGACCGTCGACCAGATCGACCGCCTGTTCCCGCAGGACGGACCATCGGTCACCATACCCGACACCGGAAAGGAAGCACAATGACAGCGGACACCACGCGGCGGGAGCACAGCGGTTCCGGCATCCGTCTCGGCATCGGCTCCTGCCCCGGCATAGCGAAGATCCTGCCGGCCGGCATCCGAGGCATCACATTGCCCGACGGCACACGCGTGCGCATGCTGCGCTGCGTGACCCGGGAAAACGGCGCCGACATCCCCGTCGCCCTGATCCCCGCCACCGGGGCGGTCCACAACCGCATGCTCGGGGCCGCCGGCGGCCAGATCGTCGAGTTCGCCGGCAGGCCACGTCTCTACCGGCCCGAGAAGGGCGGCCCCATCCTCGCGTTCACCGTCACCGACCTGCGCATCCGCGACACCGATGAGGCCCGCATGTTGCGTGCCGGCCGGACTCACGGCTGAGACCGCCACTCTGCTTCGAGCCGGCGCGGGAACGTCATAAGAACACGCTCACGAACTCGGTCGGCGTGATGATGGAAGGGCTGCCTATCCTCACGCCGGCCGAGTCCATGGTCACGTCCCGACGCCAACTCAATCGTCCTTACCGCGTTGGCGGAACGGAATATGATGGCGGACAGCATCACATTGGTGTCCATCATCACCCTCGTTGATCAGTTCCACCTCGCCGCACGTTCCGCCCGAATGCTCCCGATGAGGTCGTCGAGCGCACCCATCCGGCAGCATCTGCAATCCGCGATCCAACAGACTCAAGAAAACCGTCCATTGTTCCGTCTGTTCCCGTTGGAGATGGACACGACAGCATATCGAATCATGCATCATTCCAGACCTTGACGCCGCCCCGGTGAATCTCATTGCGCCTTACCACCATCAGCCTCATACCGGAGAATCACCCCATGTCAACGGCATGCCGTCAGTTATTGTCCAATGGATTTCAAACGCCGCGCTCGGGCTCAGGATTCCCCCGACTCTCCCGTTTCCTTTTTCCCTGATCAGTTTTTCGAGTCTAGGTCCGGCCCACACTCAGGCAGACTGCCGGCTCCCGGGAAACCCATCCGAGACGAACACGGCCACTCGTTTCCGTCTCATCGTCAGTTCCAGACCGAATCTCCTTCTCCATGGAGCCCTCTCCGGTTCCGGTCGCGTGCGGTTCTGTAAAATGCCTGCCTATAGCGAAGACGGTGATAAGGGTCATGTTCGATGATGCGACGGCTGCGGAAGGGTTTCTCGAGCGTTGCCGCGGCGAGGGACTGGACGCCGTGGTCGAGGACGCGCGGCCGATCGGCACGGTGAAGCGCAATGGGCCCGGTCTGGCGTCATGGCTGAAAGCCCATCCGGGCTGGCATGTGGTGGCGGAGTCGGCGAACCGACGTGCGGCGTGGGCCGCGGCCTGGAAGATACGGCATGGGGAGCGTCGCGGCTTCGAGGACGGGTTGTGGGACGCCCAGGCGCAGAACCGTGATGGCAGGTGGGTGGTGATTGCCCGCCGCGCCTCGAAACGCCGCAGTATCCCCGGCGAGGGCATGGACCCGTTGTTCTAGAACGATGTCGGGCCGCTTGTCGTGGACTGCCAGTGGAGATTCCCCGTTTCCACCTGTTCCATGGGTGATGGCCACGGAAGCATGCCGGTCCCTATTCCCGTTTCGGCACCCATGACCACCGTTTTGTGGTTGCTGTCATCGCCGGCGGACTCCGCCAGTGAGCGGACTTCGCGGATACGGGCGGAAAGCATGGTCGCGATGGCCGTGATTCGCGTTTCAGGTACGAGTCCCGTGACTGACAGGCGGTGTCCCACCTGTTCCTCCCACCCATCGAGCTTGCCAAGGTCATATCTGGTCCAGTCGGATATGAGGCGCAGCTGTCGGCGGGCTGTCGGCGTCTTATAAGTCGCGTAGAACGGTTTGGCCTTGTAGTCGCGGTTGTCTATGGCGAGCTCTCCGCACCACAGAGAGGCTCCGGTGTCGAACAACGGCGCGGGCCGGACCCGCAGTGTCTCCACGTCGCGGATGAGACCGAAGTTATTGTAATGGCGGTCGATGTTTCGCATGAGGTAGTCCACGAGTAGCCAATCGTCGGTCGCATGCACCACCGCCGCCCCTTCGCAGCCGAACAGTTGCGCCGCCCTGATCCACTGGTCCCTGGCGCTCAGGCGATTATCCCTCTTCACCGATTCGAGAATCTGCCATGCGGATACGAGTTCCTCGGTGTCCGTCAGCATTTCGGGACAGGTGGATACTGGCCTGTTGTCGTATTCGCCGAGATTATATCTGACTGCTGGTATGCCGAGCCTGGAGCAAAGGTCCGATGCGATGAGTTCGTTGACCGGTTCCTGTCCGGTACGTCCGGCTTTGATCAGTATCCTGGTGCCGTCGCCCGCAATGGTCCATCGTTTCGGAAGGTCGCCGCCGGTGGATGCGTCGGGTGCGTTGAGGCTGAACCTGTGGGAGGAGGAACGGGCAGTCAGGAGGGTTCGTCCAAGTTCCTCGTCAAACGGGTTGGTGAAGAAGTTCACGGTATCCCATTCGAGGTCGGATGATTCGGGCTTGACCCAATACTGGTCGGAAAGGCTGAGTCCATGCGAGCGGTTGAGGAGTTCTACCGCCGATCTTATTCCCATCGAGTCAAGTATGCCGCGTATCCCATCCCGAGTGGGTGGGATGGCCCTTCTTCTCCACCAAGCATCGATGCTTTTCGCGTAGATCGCGGGTTTGCCGTGGGAGATGAGTTCAAGAGGCAACCTTGAACAATCCAGTATACGGCCGCTGCCGACGGCCTTTCCCGATGAAGGATCGTAGTCGAAGGCCAGCACCGGATGTCGGCGACACATGATTATCCGTCGTTCCACGTCCGTTTCCCTCCTTGCTCCGGTGTCAGTCACTCCATCGTATCCCGTTTCCCCATCGTCACCATCGTAGTATGCGTGCCGCCGTGTCCAGGCTCCGGAAGAGGGGCTGGTGGCCGGCGAGGTTTCGCAGGAGCGTTTCGAGCTCGGGGATGGGCAGGTATCGGCTCGCGATGGTCCAGACGGTCGCGACGGCGATGAGGGTGAGTATGGCGGTGACGGTGATCCACAGGATCTGCCTGATGAGTCCGCCGCCGGTGGTGGCGCGGCCGGTGACGCCGGCGAGCACCGTGAGCGTGACGGCGAGGACGATCAGGGTGCCGGTGTCCCATGAGTCCAGGGTCCGGGTCATTGCGTCGGCCCATCGGGCGAGTTGTTCGATGATGGTTCCTGCCGTGTCTTCCATTGCGGGTTCCTTTCCTCCATGGCTGCGGGGTTCGGCGTCTCCACGCGGGGCGTCGGGTTTTCCGGCCGATTACGGTTGGCCTTCCGGGTTTTGCCGGGGTTGACGACGCCGCTTCCTTGTCCGGTGATGCGTGCGTCGAGGTTGCACCAGTGCTGTTCCTGCCGGCCGGACCGGCCCGGCGGCCTTTGCCCGATGGGCTGGTCGGGGTCGTCGATGTGCCACATGTCCCGGTAGATGGCCACGTCGCGCAGCAGGTTGTGGTCGCCGTGTTTCCGCGCCGTTTCCATGACGGTCCTCGACCAGGGCTGTTCGCCCGTGGCGGCCTGTCGGGCGAGGGCGTCGGCCCGTTGGGTGATGAGGAGTTCGTTCTGGCGCACCAGGTCGAGGGCGGCGGTGTTTCTGGATGCCTTGATGGGCGGGATGATGCCGGCGGTCCAGTCGTCGCGCACCGCGCCGTTGAGCCGGTCGAGCAGGCCGCTGCTGAGCCGGCCGGCCATGACGGCGGCGGGGTCCTGCCGGTTTCCGTGCTCGTCCTTGGGGCTGATGTCGCGGCTGACGATGGCCATGGCCCGCTTGGGGTCGGTCATCCAGGCGCGGGACCATAGCGCGCGCAGCCATTCCCAGTTCGGGGACCTCGTGATCATGCTCACGATGCCCGGGTTGTGGCATTGGCGGAGTTTGGCCTCGAGGTGGGGGCCGGCGATGAGGCCGGCGGCGTAGTCGTGTTCGCGCAGGAGTCGTGTCAGGCTGTATCTCTCCTCGTGTTCGTCGATGCGGGTTTCGGTGGCGGTGCGCGTGTCGGGGCGCGTCAGGAGCGTGGAGAGCATGCGTTGGCGGGCGATGGCTTCGGGGTCGGTGTCCGATCCGGATAGCATGGCTTCCGTCTGCCGGGTCTTCTCGTCCTTGCATGCGTAGAGGAGGTGGTTCTCCTCGCGGCCTCGTGTGGCGGCCACGTATTGCAGGTTGCATGGGACGCGCGCGTCGGAGGGGAACATGGCGGCGCACCGGTCGACGGTCATGCCCTGGCTTTTGTGGATGGTGGTCGCGTATCCGGCCTCGCAGTTCGTTTTCGCCCAGTCCCGGGGTATGGTCCATTGCCTTCCGTCCGCGTCGCGGCATGCGATCGCGTCCGTGTCGATGCGGGTGACGGTGAACGCCATGCCGTTCTCGATGCGGTGTCCGTCGGGGCCACGTACCTGGTGGTCGTTGGCGCGGGACACGATCCGGTCCCCGGCTCCTATCTTCAGGCCGTCGGACAGCGTGGCGAGGCGGGACGGGTCCCCGTCGGACAGGCCGAGCACGCGCCGTTCGAGGATGGTGCGCTGGTTCATGGCGCGCACCTGTTCGTTGGTGCCGGCGACGAGGAGCGTGGTCTTGCCCGTCTTCTGCCATTGCAGGGTCATCCGGTACGCCTCCTCCTCGCATTCCCGGTCCTCGCCCCAGTGGAGACGGTGGTGGGCCGCGTATTCGGCGACGAGCCGGCGGCATGCCTCGACGCTGTCCGGTTTCGCGCGGTCGCCGCCGGCGCGCAGGCGCAGCGTGGCGTCGCCCTCGCCTGCCCATCTGGCCCGTCCGCCGTCGGGGTCGTTCGCCCAGAGCCCGGGGTCGCTGCGGAAACGCCACAGGCTGGTGAGGGTCGCGCACCGGTGTTCCCGTTCGGCCCAGGCGAGCAGGCCGCCCGGGGCGGCGGGCGCGTCGAGCTGCATGGGGTCGCCGGTCAGTACGAGCCTGGCTCCGGCCCGTTCGCACAGTTCGGCGATGGCGTCCAGTTCCGGGGTGCCGACCATGCCCGCCTCGTCTACGATGACGAGCTGTCCGGGGTGGATGAGGCCGGCCTGTTCCCGGGCGTCGGATTCGCTGATGGCGCGGCGTATCCGGTCGCGTTCGGCGGGGGTGCGCGCCGCAGCGAGCCGGCACCGGTATTCGCGTCGCAGGTCATCGGTCTGCGCCCGGTGCCGTTCGGATACGTTGTCGAGGAGCTTGGCGATGGTGATCGCGTTGGTGCCGATGCTGTCGGCGAGCTCGTCCCTGGCCCGGACGGACAGGGTCAGGCCGAGCACGGATCCCCTCCCGTGCCGGGTCTCCCATGCTCGGGCGACGGCGCGCATGGTGGTCGTCTTTCCGGTGCCGGCGGGGCCGATGAGCGCGCTGGCCGCGTGCGGGTTCTCGAGCAGGTATGCGGCGGCCTTCGCCTGGTCGTCGCTCAGCCGGTTTCCGCCGGCCCGCATGGACTGGATGAGCCGGGTGCCCTCCCCGGGTCCCCAGGCGAGCGGGTCGGTCCGGCCGAACGTGGCCATGACGCGTTTTTCCATGTCGAGGATCGTCTGGCTGGTGTATCGGTCGAGTGTGGGGTCGTCGAACGTGCTGCGTCCGGCGCGGCTGACGAGCGCGGGGTCGTCGCCGGCTTGGCCTGCACGGTAGCGGGTCGGGGTTATTTTCACGCAGCGGCGGATGGCGAGTTCGGCGACCTGGTTGGCGGTGTCGGCGCGGGCCGTGGGGTCGAGCCGGATGTCGGCGAGGAGGCGTTCGGCTTCGGCCCGGATGTTGCTGAGCGTCCATGTGGCGCGGGTGCGTTCGGTGTGTGCCATGGCAGCGTCGGCGAGCCGTTCGAGTTCCGTCTGGCCGGGTGTCTGGTGGTCGGCGAGCTGTCCGGCGAGGCGGATGCCCGCGGCCCGGGAGGCGGTCTGTCCCAGTTCTATGGTCCTGCCCCGGTGCGAGTCGACCGCCTGCCACATGGCGTCGATGCTGGTGCCGGGGGCTTCGGCCCGCAGTTTGCCGTGCCATCGTCGGGTCAGTTCGGCCAGTCCGGGTCGGGCGTCGGTCTTGGGCTTGCGGGTTTCCAGCCAGACCTGTTTGTGGAGTTCGGCGCGTCGTTTCCATCCGATCGTATGGCCGGTGCGGCGTTCCTCCTCGTCGATGATGGCGGCGAGCCGGGTTTCGATCTCCCTGTCGCGTCCGCTGAACGCGTCGATGAGCTCCTCGGGCACTCCCTGGACCTCGCCGGCCACGGCCCTGGTGCCGCGTCCGCGGGCGCGGGCCGGTTCGTGCCAGGCCCAGCCGAGTCGTTGGGTGAGCAGGTCCTTGACGAGGTTGGCGTTGTATTCGCTCAGTTCGACGGTGGCCCCGTAGACGGCGCGTCCGTCGAGCGCGGTCCATTGGCCGTCCGTGGTGCGGCGCACCCGGTTGGAGATGACCAGGTGCGTGTGCGGGTGGGGGTCGCCGTCCCTGGAGTCCCAGTGGTCGAAGGCGAAGCCGGCGACCCCGTCGCAGGCCGTGCTGGCGACGCCGCCGGCCCCGGCCCGGGTGGCCGCGTATTCGGCTTCGAAGTAGCCGATGGTCATGTCGGCCGCCTGGTGGAGGCATTCGTCGATGGCGCGGCGCGTGTCCTGGTCGGCGAACGCCCAGAGGATGCTCACGCTTTTGGGCACGGTCTGGGTCAGGTCGTATCCGGCGATGGGCGGCTGCCCGTCGTTGTCGGCCCGTATGCCGGCCTGGTCGAGGCTGCGGCCGGTTTCGGGGTTTCGGCGTTCGTTGATGAGCATGCGCACGGTCTCGGCGCCGGCCTGCCGTCCGGTCTCGCCGCCGAGCAGCCTGCTGGCCGATCCGATCCATCGGCCGGGCGGGTTGCCTTCGGCGTTGTAGTAGGCGGCTGGGTCGGGGCCTGTGAGCGGTCCGGGCGTGGCCTCGTCGGGTATGGCGCCGTCGGCCTGGAGCGCCTCGCGCGTGCGGTCGAGGTAGTAGTCGGCGCTGCTGAGTTTGGTCATGCTGATGGCCATGCGTGCTCCTCTCCTTTTCCTGCGGCGCCGCGGGCCGGTCCGTGGCGGCGCAGGAGTCGTTCCGCGTCCCCGTCCTCGCCGGTCCGGTCGCATGCGTCGATGATGCGGCCGATCTGGCCGTCGGGTCCCGCCTGCGTGAGGGACCGGGGGTCGTGGACGGCGGCGAGCGTGAGCATGCGCATGAGCAGGATGTGGGTGCGGGCGCGCGTCTCGATGCCATGTCGCCGTATGGTTTCGGTGTCCAGTTCGATGGCGTGCGCCCTCGTCAGCAGGTCGTCGGCGTTCATTCTGAGCCTTTCGATGGTTCCGGCGTTGGCGGCGGAGCGCAGCATGCGCCGATCGCGCGCCGTCTTGTAGTCATGTGCCTTGCGGCATGCGTCGCCGCAGTATTCGCCTCGCGTGCCGGTATCGAGCCGTGCGCCGCATTCGTGGCATGATCGCCGTGGGCGGGCACTTGTCCCGGTGCGGGCGAGCCGGTTCCACCTGTTGCGGCACCGGTCGGAGCAGAAGTCGGGCACGGGTCCCTGGGCGGGCTTGTACACGGGTTCGCCGCACATGCGGCAGTGGCCGGCCGGCACCCGTCCCGGTTCCGCCTTGCGCGCCTGGCGCCGGCATCGGGCCGAGCAGTACCCGTCCGCCCATACCAGGGTCTCGGGGTGCGGGCACCGGGCCCATTTGCATCGGCCGGGTCTGGGCCATTCGCTTGTGGCCCCTGTGGTCCCTGGGCGGTCGCTCATGGCCTGGCCCCTTCGTCGAGGGACCACCATCCGTGGTCCGCGCCGTTGCGTCCTCGATGGTCCTCGGCCCATATGCCCTCGATGATCCGGTCCATGTCGACGGCCCGCGGGCCCGCGCCGTCGTCGTGGTCCAGGTCGGCGCGCCATTCGTCGTCCACCCCGGGCCCGGGTTCGGGCCACATGCCCTCGAGCGTGTGGTCTTCGCCCGTGTCGGTCATGGCCGGGTCCATGGTCCATGGGCGTGGGCCCCTCCAGCCGGTCAGGCCCGCGATCCGGTCCATGCCCTTGCGGCCGATGGACCGGGCCAGGTCCACGGCCCACCGGTCCTCGTATGCCATGAGCGTTTCCGGTTCGAGCCGCATGAGCGCCGCCATGCATCTGACCGACCAGTAGCACAGTTCGACCGTCCCGTGGTCGGCTGGGCCGACGGCCTCGTTGCGCCATGCCACCCGCCGGCGCAGTTCGGCGGCCGCCTCGGCGACGTCGTTCCTGGATGCCATCAGGAGCGACTCCTGCGACATGCGGCGTCCGCGTTCCCGTTCCTTCCTCAGCTCCTCCCGGCGCCGGTTCCGGCATGCCCGGTGGATTGACAGCGGCTTCCCGCGGCGCGGGTCCCGCTCCTCCACCGCGAGCCCGCACACCGGGCATGCGGGCGGCTCCTGGATCATGTTCCCATCGTTCATGGCGCCCCCACCCGGCCCGTGTTTCCCGTCCCGTCGATAACGCCGAACCCCGATATCGGACGCCCGGACGGCAAACACCATCAAAAACGTTGCCGTTCCGCCGATAGGCGGCCGCCGTGAGGCGGTGGGTGCAAGAAGTCCATCTCCTTCGGAGATTGCATCGGGATGTGCTTTTTCTTGGGTTTTCTGATGGCGTCGTACCTTGTGACTGGCTGTGTGGGTTCTTGGTTCTGTCTTCGTTGTTTCTGGTTTCTGTGTCGTGCTTTTTCGTCTGTCTGGGTGCTGGTTTTCATGTCGGGTTTTATTTCGCGTATGTGTCTGTTGTGCCGCTGTTTGTTCGGGGCCGGCTGCCGCACGGAGGCCGGGCATGGCGGCCCCGGCGGGTGCCGGCTCCTGCCGAACGGGGAGACGTCCACGGTCGGGAGCCTGCTCGTCGACTGTCGGGGATGCGGCACCGGTCCCGGGCGCGCCGCGCGATGCGCATGGCTCCGCTCCATGTGCGTTTGGGGAGACCGGCCCGATGGCGATGGGCTCTCGGGCCATGGACCGCATGAACCGGGTCCACCCGCCGACCGGCCCATATGGTCCTTGGACCGTGGCCCGGTGGACGGGACGCCATCGTCCGGCCCGGTCCATGGACCAGGGGTGGTCCGCGTGGCCGTCCCCGCATGGGCTTTCGCGTGGATCACGTATTTGGTTGGTCCGCCGAATGGACCGTGGTCCGTCAGGGTGGTCCGCGGGACCATCCCTTGCACGGTCCACGGTCCGTCAGGGTGGTCCGCGATGCCGGCCCTCACATGGGCTTTCGCGTGGGCCGCATGATCGGTCCGGCATGTGGCCCATTGGCCCATTCGCATGATGTGGTCCGGAAGCGCGCAGGGCATGCTGATGGCCCACACGCATCGACGTGGCCCATTCGGCCTCCTGGTCCTTGGTCCACGGTCCTGGATGCCGGCCATGGCCCACACGGCGTGGGCATGATCGTGGACCGGGCCGGATTGGATTGGATGGGTCCACGGTCGATGCCGCCCTCCGTGCCCGATCGGCCCGTCCGGCCGACGGCAAAGGGGGCGGAGCCGTCATCGGACTCCGTCCCCTTTATCGTGTGCGACTATGCCAGGTCCTTTTTTATTCTTCTTGCCGCTTTCTTGTAGACGGTGTTGTCGTCACGAACGGAAACGACGACGACCATCATTCGAACTCCGGGACATAGCCGTCATCGACGGGCTTGTATTCCTTGCCGAACACGTCGTCCATGCCGAGTCTTGTCCCGTCGTCCCTCTTCATTCGTTCCTCGGCTTCGAGGTACAGGGCGAAGTCCTCTTCGGCCTCGGTGAGTCGGCGGTACTCGTCCGGGCTGATGACGATGGCGGCCGGCTTGTTGTTTCGCATGACCACGATGGGGTTGTTGTCCCCCACCCTGCCGGGCGTCTTGCTGACCCCTCCGTGGCTGAGTTCGGACACGGAAACGAGGTTGTCCAATGTGATGTTTCCCGCCATTCGCCCTGCTCCGATCGGTTCAAAAAAATAGCTATTATCGTGATGATAATCGTATTCACGTTTTGCTGGTCGGTCAGGGGAGGACAGGGCCCGTCCGGCCCCGCCATCCCCAGCCGGTCACTTGGCCGGCGCCCAAGGGTCGATTCCGGTCTGGGGCTTCGGTGTCTGGTATCCGTCGGCGGGGAAGTGTCCGGTGTTGCGTACGTAGTTGACGAGGTCGGAGTGTGCGATGTCCGCCCAGGGGTCGTTTGCGGTGTTGTCGAGGGTCTTGGTGTTCATCTTCGTTTTCCTTCCCGGTTGGTGACGACCGCTCTTTGCCGCGGTGCGCGTCGGGGCGTCAATGGGACGCGCGGGGCCCCGCAGGGGTCGCGTGGACCGTTGACGTCCCGGCGTGCGCCGTGGCATGGTGCGCCAAGGAACCGATCGGGAGGGAAAACGAAGATGGACGCCGGGACCCGGGCCACGTCGTCGTCCCGGCTTGGTTGGATGGATGCCGTCTCCATCCCGGTTCGTGGATGGCGTTGTCGTTGACGGCATATGGATGCGGAAGGGCTGGATGATGGGGACAGCTGATGTCGATCGCTTCTCGTACCGGTTTCGTCGGTCCTTCGAGGATGGCGGGCACGTCGACGCCCGTGTCGAACCGTCCGGATCGAGATGGCTGTATGTTTCCACGTCCACGGCTTTGGCCGGCATCCGTCGCCTCGTTGCCGGGGTTCTGGCGGACATGGATTCGGTGTTCGGCCGTCTTTGATGGACGTCACCCGTTCCTGTCTGAAACGCGAAGGCGGGGCCTCCGGCTTATGGATGGCCCCGCCCGTTTTGCTTCCCTGTGATTTTCCGATCACTCGTCGTCGGGTATGGTGTCATGGTCGTAGATGCCGACCATGCGGATGGTGCGTTTCGCCTCGCGCTTGAAGTAGACCACGAGCACGTCGTCATCGAAGGTGTGGAACTCGAAGTGGTTTCCGTCCCCGAACGGGCTGCGCTCGAGCGGGTGGTCGTGCCATCCGCTCTCCTCCACGCGCCCCTTGGCCGCCAGTTCGCAGATCGCCTCCCTTATGGATCGGATGATGGACGCGAACTGTTCGTGGGTGTATTTCTCCTTGAGGGGCAGCGCGGTCCGCCAGAAGTGTGGCGAGGCCTTGACGTTCCAGTTCACTGGCCTACCTCCTGTGCGGTGAGGCCTAGTTCCCCGAGCACGTCGTCGGGGATGGTTCGCGCGTCGGTGGCGTCGTCGGCGATCAGCCCGTACTCCTGAGCCTCGGCGAGCAGCATGTCGCGGCGTACGTCCTCGCCGAGTTCGCGTGCGGACGGGGAGGAGAAGACGCCGTCGAACGGCGTGCGGTTCTCGTTGGCGACCTGGGTGACCATCATCTTCATGGCGGCGGGCGTGGTGATGCCGTTGCGCGCGAAGGCGGCGTCGGCACGCGCTTTGACGTCGTCGGGGACGTTGACCTGGATCAATGCCATGGTAAGCCTCCTTCTCCTTATGCGTTTTCCATATAATATCATAATTTTTTTGGAGGCGGAATGACGGCGGAGGAATACGCGGGCCTTGACGGGACGGGGTTGCACGGGTTCGCCCGTCGCATCGTGGCCGGTCGGACCGTTTAAGAGGTGCTGGTCTTACAGGTCTTTTCCGGATTCGGATTGCAGGAAGCCGTCCATCGTTCCATGGACGGCTTCCGTTCTTTATCGGTTTCTATTGGAATCGTTCCTGGATGGGCCGCAGCGCCCCGGTGGCGGCGAGCAGGAGCGCAGCCTGCGCCTGCCGTCCCGTGCGGATGCCGTCGAGCCGGTATCGGCTTGTCGCCTTCCATATCTCGTTTTCGCGTTTCACGTCGATCAGGAGCATGTCCCGTCGGATCACGGTGCCGTCGATGCGGCGGACGCTCCATGTGCACAGCCAGGCGTGGATGGCGCCGGCCTGGATGGGGCAGCCGGCCCGCTGGCATGCGTCCAGGGTCGTCCTGCTGGGGATGATCTGGCGCGGCTGCGCGCCGATGGGCGGGCGGATCCGCTCGTCCATCGCATCGAACGCCTTCGCCGCTCCTTCCTCGTCGCCGGTGTCGATCCATTCGTCCATGGCATGTCGCCGCATGTTGGCCTCTTCTCCGGGTGAGGGCCGGCCCGGCGTATGTGTGGGCCGGCCTTGGTCGTGTGTGGTCGTCGTCAGATCGCCGGCTGCTGGGGTGCCGCGGGCGCGAACCCGTCGGTGAAGGCGGGCTGCCTGGTTTGGGCTCCCGTGGCGTTCCACGGGTCGTTGGCGGGCATCGTCGGCTGCTGGGGCTGCGGTTGGGCCATGGGCTGGCTCGACTGTGGAGTGCGTCCCGCGAACCCGTTGTCGCGCGGTGCCTTGTTGTAGGCGACGGTGCCGGCGCGCAGGCTGACGGCGAGGTCGGTGGCGCGCAGTTCGAGGATGCTTCGTTTCGCTCCCTGCTGGTTCGTGTATTCCCTTTGCACGTAGCTGCCGGTGACGATGACGGGCACGCCTTTCTGCTTGCCGTCGGGTCCGGTCGGCAGCATGCTGTGCTGCAGGTGTTCGGCCAGGTATCCGCTGGCGGTGCAACGGATCCATGTGGTGGCGCCGTCCTCCCATTGGCCGGTCTGCGGGTTCTGGGTGCGGCTGGTCTGGGCGACGTCGAACGTGGCCCATATGCCGCCGTCCTGTCGGGTGTGGAATTCGATGCTGCCGGTGTTTCCGCTGATGGTCAGCGTGACCTGGTTGATGGTCGCCATGATGGTGTTCCTTTCCTTGCGGGTTATGGCTGTTCTGTTTTCGGGAGGCGGCCCGTGCCGTCTTCCGTGTGGGTCACCTGTTGCCGGCGCGATAGCGTCGGTCTGCCTGGCTCATTGGTTGGTGGACAGGTTGATGGTGATGACGGGGTTGGTGATGTCGGGCATGGAGTCGGCTGGCGGCCAGTCGTCGATGCCGGCGGCCTGCATGATGGCGGCGAGGCAGCCGCTGTGGGCGGCGGCGATCTCCCATTGCCAGCATTGCCTGTTGGACAGGGCGATGAGGTGGTCCCACATGGGGTAGCCGTTCTCGTCGAGCGCGGGCCGGCCGGCGTTGAGCAGGACGATGAGTTTTCTGACCTGGGCGCGCAGGCGTTCGGCTTCACGTGCGGTGACGGTGTCGACCTGCTGCCAGATGCGGCGTGTGGTCTCGTCGTCGATGCCGTTCGCGGCCTGTTCCCATGCCTGGTTCCTGAGGTCGGCGGCCTCCTGGGTTTCGGCGGGGTCGAGGGTGAGGCTTTTCCTCCAGGTGATGCCCATCTGCCATGCGCCGGAGTCGGTGGCCTGGGTCTGGCTGGTGATGGTGGCCGTTATCCTGTACTGGCTCATGATGGTGTCCTTTCCTGTGTCGTGGATCGCCTGTCCGGCTATCCCCCGTTTTTTCTTTTTGGCCTTTCGGTCAAGCGCAGCGTTACCGGCCAAAGCGGGTTCCGTCCAATCGATCGCGCCGGGCGCAGCCCGTCTGCGTGGCGATTTGACGGGTTCCGCGTGCCGGTATGATCGTTTCGGCTTCAGCCGAAAAGGCCGAAAAGGGAAACCTGGGGCCGCGCCCCTTTGGGGGCGTTCCTTTTTCTGATAGGGCTTGCCCGTCCATCGTGTTTCCCGCATGCGTGCGGGAGACCGATGCCGGTCGGGGCCGGCGGCTCGGGCCGGCGCGGGGAGGTCCGGGAGGGGCGCGTGGCCCTTCCCGGCCGCCGGAGGCCGTCCCCGGCCGCCTGGTTGGCGCGGGCGGGGACTCCTTGGCCGTGGGTCAGCCGATGGGGTGGACGGGTATCATGAACGTTTTGCCGTCGGGGAGCCTGCAGGGCGCTTCGGGGTCGGAGAACATGGCGGCGTAGCGTCCGATCTGCTCGTCGTCGAGTCCGAGGGGGCCGTCATTTAGGTAGAGTCCCGTGATGACGAACGTGCCGCGGATGATGATGGGCTTGCCCGCGTCCGCCAGGCGGCTGTCCTGGCTGAGGCGGATGGTGCGGTTCGGCTTGAGGTTCTTGATCGCTCCCTCTTCGTCGCACCAGAGCGTGGTCCGCCGGTCGAGGGGCAATGGTTCGGCGTATCCGCCGATCGTCTTCCCGATGGCCGTGATGCTGGGGTCGATGTCGCGCAGTTCCGGACGGCGCAAAGGTTCGATGACGAGCGCCGTGATGGTGTCCATGATGGTGGTCCTTTCCTTGCAGGGGTTTGCCTGCCCTCCCGCATGGGCGGGAGGACGATGCTGTTATTCGTCGATGTGGCCGGCGGGGATGGTCCTGTGCAGCGCCGCCCTGCGGCGGCGTTGCGGGGTGTCGATGCTCGGCGGGGTGCGCCGTCTGGTCTTGCGGCCGTATATCTTCCAGTCGATGCCGGCGGCCGTGGCCATGATCGCTATGACGACGACGTTGCCGATGGCTTCGGCGAATTCCGGGCTTGCGAGGTATTGACGGATGAGGTCCATGTGTGGCTCCTTGGTTTGTCCTGGGTTTGTTTCCGGCCTTCCTTGGCCGGCATGTCACGCCGTTTGCCCGCCGATGTAGGCGTCGGCTTCGGCCATGGATGCGCAGTAGCGTCCGTAGCCGGCGTCGGCCCAATGGCCTTGGGCCTTGTGGAGCTGGTGCACGTCGTACGGGCGTGCGCCGTCGCCCGTCTCCTCGACGTCGTACCGGTATCCGCCGCGTTCGATGCTTTTGATGATGTTGCGTGCCATGGTGTCTGCTCCCGTCTGGTGGTCCCTTGTTTTTCTTTTCGACCGGTTGGTCAAGCGCAGCGTTACCGGCCAAAGCGGGTTCCGTCATTGAGCGATCGCGCCGGGCGCAGCCCGTTGCGTGGCGCGTTGACGGGTTCCGCGACGCCGGTATGATCCAGAGGCGAAGCCGACCGGCCGAAAAGAAAAAAATGGTCCGGCCCGCCCCTTGGGGCGGGTTCCGTGCGGGGGAATCGTGCCGTGTCCGCGGCGTGGACGCGGACGGGATGCGATGATGGCCCCCTTTGGGGGCCTTGCATCCCGGGAGCGGACATGCCGGCGGCGCGGCTCCTTCGTCTGATAGGGCTTCGCCCGTTTCGCCGTCGTCCCGCTTGGCGGGGCGCGGCGTCTGGGTGGGGTCCGGCGGTGTGGGCCGGCCGGGGTTTGCGAAGGGGCGGTGTGAGCCCCTTTGCCCGCCGGGGGCCGTCCCCGTCCGCCTGCCTGATGCGGGCGGGGACTCTTTCGGATGACGGACATGCCGGCGGCGTTTTCCTTCTCCGTCATGTGAGGGGGTGGCGGCTGGCGTCGCGGTTCATGAGGTCGCGCAGGTCGTCGAGCGTGTTCAGGCATTGGCGGCGGGTGTTTTCCGGTGTTTCGATGCCGTGCATGGTGTCGTGTCCTTTCCGTCGTGGCGTCCGATGGCGTGTGCCGTCGGACGCCACGGCTGTTTTTTCTGTCGGTCAGCGCAGGTATGCGGGGTATCGGCCGGATGCGGCCATGGTGGCGACCATGATGGCGAGGTTGGTGTCCGGGTCGTCGTCCAGTGCGGCGATGGCGGCGAGGGTGGCGGCCTTCCCGTCGCCGTCCCACCATGCGAGGTAGGCGGCGAGGGCGTAGGGTTGGGCGACGGGCCCGCCGTGCTTTCTGGCGCGGTCGGCCATCGCGCACGCCTCCCGCACCGCGCGGGCGAGGCGGGTCTCGTCGGGGCGGATGTGGGGGTCGTCGAACGCGGCGTTGAGCGTTTCGGTCAGCAGCGTCTTGTTGTTGGACGAGTGGGGCCGGGCGGCCATGTCGATGACGGTCGCCGTGTCGAGTTTGGGTTCGACGGCGGCGATGAGTGCGGCGTCCCTGATGGCCAGGCGGGCCGTCATGAGCGTGGCGAGGTCGTCGAGCCGTTCCGGGTCCGCATCCTTGCCGTCGAGGGCTCGCATCCATGTCTCGAGCGTAGGTCCGGCGATGGTGCGGACGGCTTCGCCCGTCCCCTGTTCGGTTGCGGCCCGCTTGAGTTCCTCGATGATGTTCCGGGTTGTGGTGGTCATGGTGTTTTCTCCTTTTTGCGTCTTTTGTTTTTTGACCTTCTTCGGTCAGCGGATGCGTACCCCGCGTAAGGCGGTTCCGTCATGAGGCGACGCCCCGCCGTCCTGCGGCGTGTGCGGCGGCGTTGACGGGTTCGCCGACGCGGGTATGCTTCGATGGGCCGAAGAAGGCCGAACCACGTGTTTTTGCCGTGCCCGCCCTTGGCGGGCTCCATGCGGTGGTATGGCCGGCGGGCGGGCGGCGCGGTCGGCCGGGCGCGCGGGCATGGGCCCCGTGGGGGGCCGTGCGCGTCCGGGCGGCGGCGATCGCGCGGTCCCGCCGGTTCCGTTTCCTTTCGCCGTCGCCCCGCGTCGCGGGGTGCGGCGCCTGGGTGGGCTCCGGCGGCCGGGGGCCGGCCCGGTTTCCAAAGGGCGGCTGGAGCCCTTTGGCCTGCCGGGGGCCGTCGCCGCCCGCCCGGAGCGGGCGGCGACTCTCGTCAGCGGCGCGGTGGCGTGTAGTCGAGCGTCGTCGCGTATCCGCTGTCGGCGGTCTCCTCGATGGCTGTTTCGTATCCGGCTTCGAGTCCCTGCTGGTACGCCTCCTCCCACAGGTCGTATCCGATGAGGCCGCTCGTGTCCCAGTTGGTGTTGCTGACGTCGATGGCCCCGGTGCCGCCCGGGATGGTCTCGTGGTCGGCGGTGAGCCATTCGAGCCTGCCGTTTTGGTCGATGAGCGCGAACCTGCCTTGGCTTCCGTCCGTGAGGTCGGCTTGCCCGGCCTGCCATGCGAGTATCGCGTTGCGGCTGTCGGACGCGTGTCGGCCGCGCGTGTACGAGTGGGCGATGCCGTTGTGGGCGATGAAGCCGGTGCGGTCGCCTTTGCGGAAGCGGAACGGGTGCGTGTTCCCGGTGCACACCTTGCCGTGGGTGGCGAGGCGGAAGTGCAGGAGGAACGGGGAGGTTTCGAGGCTCTGCCAGTGGTCCATGATGAACGCGAGCGTCTTCATGTTGTCTTCGTTGCGGTAGCGGTGGAGGCGTTGGCCGTCGTGCCATGCGATGCCCGCCCCGTCGGGGTTGGCGTCGCTCATCCGGGCGAGCTGGGTGAGGCTTGGCATGGTGTCCGCCTGGCTGGTGACGATGACGCACATCAGATTCGTCTCCTTCCCGCCGTCGTGGCGTTCGTGTCGTTGATGGCCTGTGTGGCGGCGACGCGGCTCATGGCTTGGATGTCGCGGGTCTTGAGCTTGGGGACGGGGAACTTCTGGAAGAACCGCCACATGGCGTGCATGTAGCCCACGGCGGCGTCGAGTCTTCCGGCGGTGTCGTGGTGCCACGGGCCGAACGTTCGGAATTCGATGGTGTGGCGGTGCGTGTCGTTGATGGCGGTGTCCTTGCCGCAGTAGTCGCCGTGGATGAGCTCGCACCAGCGGGTGTCGGTCATGTGGCGCATGTTCAGCGCCTCGCATTGGGTCTCGTCGAGCGCTTCCAGCGCCCAGTACCAGCGGGCCGGGGTCTGCCGGCCGGTGCGGCTGATGTGCATGTGCCCGCCCGACAGCGTGTTGTCGGTGTCGGTGGCGATGCGTTCGACGAGTCGGCGGATTTCAGCGAGGTCGCTCATGGTCATGGGTTCGCTCTGGTATTCGAGGGAGCCGTCGTGGTGGAGGCTGCCGTCCGGGCACCAGCCGGCGATGAGCCTGTGGTTCCTGAGCATGTCGGTGTCGTGGTTGCCGTCCACTTCGATTTCCAGTCCGAAGGTGAACGGCTCGCGGACGGGCCGTCCCTCGTACGGGTCCCGGTAGCAGGGGTCCTGCGTGTTCGCGCAGGCGTGCCGTTCGTAGCAGTAGGGGCAGTAGCGTTCGTCGCACTGCTCGCAGTATTCCTGGCAGTCCGAGCACAGGCGGTCGTCGCACATGCGGCACCGGTACCCGCAGTCCTCGCACAGGCTGTGCTCGCAGTGCTCGCAGCAGTATGCGCAGTCCCCGCACATCCGCGAACCGCATTCGTTGCATGTGCGCGCGCAGTCGTCGCATACAGTGTTGCCGCACCCGCATTCGACGGTTTCCGTCCCCGCGCAGTCCCCGCATAGCCATCCGTCGCAGTCGTGGCACCGTACGGCGCACTCCCCCGACTGGCGTTCGCAGTGCCCGCACCGACGGTCGTCCCTTTGGATGTCATGGTTGTTTCCGGTCATTTGTCACGCTCCTATGTCGTCTTGTCTTCCGGACGGTGCGCGGCGGGACCGGATGGACGCGGCGCGGCGCAAGCCGCGTGGCCGGTCGGCCCGGTGCCGGGACCGCCTTCGGCGGCGGCACCGGCCGGCAGACACGCGGACGCTTGCGACGCGCCGGACGTCCGGTCATGCTGTGTGCCGGCCGGCCGGGCCGGGTCCCGCCTTCGATGGCGGGACCCCTTTTCGACGTGCTCCCGCCGGATGGCGGGGCGCGGCGGCGGATCCGCGAGCCCTTCGGGGCGAGCTCCGTTTTCGGCGGCGACCCGGATCCGACTGGACAGGGATTCCTAAAACAGGTATCATTGTTTCCTGTAGTAGGAAATCGAGGTCTGGAGGGATCATGGACGGTTCGTTGTCTCGGATGCGCGGGAAGGCGGACTTCCGCCTGATGCGGGAGCTGCTGGGATTGCCGCAGGAGTGGGTCGCCAAGCGCGTGGGCGTGGACGCGCGCACCGTCCGCAACTGGGAGAGCCCGAGGTATTTCTACCCGCCGAAGCGCGAGGCATGGGACCTGGTGGAGGACCTGTGGCGGCGGGCCGACGCGAAGGCGGCCGGCCTGGTGGAGATCGCCTCGTCGGCGGCCCGCGTGGCGCGGGAGCGCGGCGTCGAGCCGGCGCCGCTCATGCTGGCGTACTGGCGGGACGCGGCCCAGTGGGCGAAGGCCCATCCGGAGGACGAGGATGCGGGCATGTGGCGGATCGAGAACGCGGCGGCGCGGCTGGCCGCGGACCGGCTGCACGCCATGGGCCTGCCGGTCGCGATCGCGTACGCGGAGCCCGAGGCGTGACGGATGCCCCCTATCTCATGTCACGATAGGGGGTATTTGACTTCCATGGTTCGATTGTATAGTTTGGAATCAAGGCCTTGGCCCATGCTCCTCTTCCCGTCCGGAGGTCGGGGTTGAAGCCGAAGTCTTATCGGAGGATTGGCTGTCCGCGGATTCCCCATGAACCGGCCGTGCGGAACATGCGTTGCGAGAATTGGGAGTCTAGCCCCTGCGAACGGGTGATACGGATCGACGCGACGGCATCGATTCGAGTTCGTGTCCGACCCTTTTGGGTAGTCATGCAGAAGACCGAAACAACAGTCCTCCACAACCCGGGAACGTTACCGGTCTTGACGTTCCCGGGTTTTTATCGTCTTTCGGAGAGGGGCTTCATGACCGCCGCGTCGCATAGGGGGTCGGAACTCGACCGCTTCCGGAAAAAGAAACTCATTCCCATGTATCGCGCGGCGGCCAAGAAGTACAGGCCGCTGATCGGCCGGCATTCCCTTATCACCTGCGAGGATGGCCTCGTCATCGACATCCTATGGGAGAAGCGCAACTTCGAGCATCTGTGCGGCGTATGGTGCGACAGGCCGCCGCAGGTGGTCCATGCCGGAAAGACCATAGAGGCCAATTATTTCTTCGACCAGCTGATCAAGGGACGCCTTCCCTCCTCGGCCATACATTACTCCGATTATCCACGGACAAGAGGCAAGGCCGAGGTGCTTTCGAACGCGTTGGACCTTGAAGGCAACGTGGATGTGGTGGTCGACTCCGACAAGGCCGAAGTGGTGTATTACCTCGGCGGCGAGGCGTGGTGCCTGGGATTGGATTCCGATTGGAACGGGAACCGGATGCGGTCGGGCCTTTGCAACGGCAACGTGTTCTACCCCAAGAGCATTCGCCGTCAGTCCGTATATAAACGAATGAGGACGGACAGCATCCCCCATCGCGTTTCAGCGGTGGAACTGGTCAGCCCCTGAGTCCTTGCCTACGTACGCCCGAAGCCTTGGCAGCGATCGCATACGCGGAGCCCGAGGCTTCGGGCACGAACGGTCCATCCGGCGCGCGACACCGCAATCGATCTCATCCGCCGACAGGCCCCCGATTGACACTTACGTACAAACGCCGTACAATTATGGCATGACGGAAACCACCAACAAGGCCAGCCGCTTCGAGATGCGGCTCACGCCATCACAGAAGGAACGCCTCGACCAGGCGGCCGCGATCCGGGGGCTCAGCACCTCTCAATGGGCGTTGACCAACCTGCTCGTCGCCGCCGACCGGGACATCCGGGAGTCTCATGTCCTCCATTTGGACGACGAGGCGTGGGATTCGTTCGTCCGGGCACTGGACGAGCCCATGCCGGAGGAGATGGTCCGGCTGCTCGAGAGCGAGCCGATCTGGAAATGACCGATTTCACCCCGCCGCGGCGTCTGACCGCCGAGGACGACGCCGACGGTTTCGACTGCGGCCTTCCCATCGTGAACAACTGGCTCCACGGACAGCTGCGGAACGCGGGCAAGCAGCATACGGCGGTCGCCTATGCCACGTTCTGTGACGGCGCGCTGGCCGGGTTCTACACGTTGAGCGCGTACAGTATCAGCCATGCCGAGGCCAATGGCTGGCTCAGGAGGAACAGCCCGGATCCGATTCCGGCGATTCTTCTGGGCATGCTCGGCGTGGACATGCGCTACCAGACCATGCACGTGGGAGCCCAGCTGCTCAGGGACGCCGCCATGCGGGCGATGGGCGCGGCGGAGATAGTCGGCGCGAAGGCGTTGCTCGTGGAACCGGCCTCGGACAGGGCCGCGCGCTTCTACGAGCATTACGGGTTCCGGCACATCGAACGGTCGGGCAGGATGTTCATCCCGCTCCGCCCGGCGTGAACGGGGTCGCTCCCCATGGGATGAAGGAGGCGGGGAAGGCCGTTGGAACGGTCCTCCCCGCCTCCTTGTTTTCTCTCGAGCCGTTTTCGTCGGTCCGCCGTTCATTTCCTTGGCGGGCGCGCTCTGCCGTCCGAGTCGAATTGGGCGAGCTGTCCGATGGCGTTGCCGGTGTCGGTCAGGGCCCCGGTGAGCAGTCGGATCCGTTCGCCGGTGTCTGTGGTCCGGGCGGCGAGTCTGAGCTGGTCGATGGCCGCGTTCACGTGGTTGCGGTAGACGAGGTCGTCGCCGGCCGCGGGCTTGGGGTCGTTCATGCGTGGTTTTCCTTCCGGTGTTTGGTCCATGAGGTCGAGTGCCCGGACGCCGAGGCCGGCGGCGAGGTCGAGGATGATGCGGCTGCGTTTGCTGCCGGTGGCCCATCTCCTGGTTTCGATGCCTCCGATGGTCTGCGTGGTCTGTCCGGCCCGGATGGCGAGTTCGGCCTGGCTGAGCCCTTGGCGCGTCCGGTGCCAGGCGAGGCGGGTGCCGGTCCATCCGGCGGGCGGGTCGTCCGTGGCATGGTCCGGTTCGGGCCGGCCGGCGAGCTTTTCCATGCTGGTGTCGAGCGCGATGGCGACGCGGGCGAGGATCCCGGCGGCCATGTTCGCGGTGTCTCGTTCCCCGCTATCGTATTGGCGCAGGCTGCGGTATGGCACGTTCGCGTGTTCGGCGAGCTGTGGGCAGCTCCATCCCCGTTTCGTGCGCATCCTCCGGATCACGGTGGTCCCGTCCTCTCCCTCTTGGGGCGTCTCGCCCGTGAGACGGGCGGGGTTGACGCCGAGGGTCTTCGCCCATTGCCGGATCTGGTCGGGTTCGAGCGTGGTCAGCGGGGTTTCGCCTTTCTCGATCCGTTCGATGGTCGTCATATCGATGCCGGTGAGCCGTGCGAGGGTCTGTTCGAGGACGCTTTCCCGTTCCCTGATCGCGCGTAGTTCCGCCGCTCCGATGGGTATGGTCCTGCCGGTGCCGCTCATCTGTTGCCTCCTGTCAGGTAGATGTCGAACAGGGGTCCGGGTTCGACGAGGCCGGTGCGGGTGTCGATGGCCTGGATGGCCTCGAGGGTGCCGATCATGTTCCGGATGGCGGGTCTGCTGCGCGTGGCGAACGCGCCGTGCCCGTCGATGAGTTCGAGTCCCTGTTCGGTGACGCTGCGGCGGGTGGATCCGTGCAGGGCGGCGGCGAGCACGCCCGGTCTGACGCCGTGGCCGAGCTCGCGTTGGATGTTCGCGATGTACCGGCAGGCGATGCGGATCGATTCGCGGCCCATGGGCTCGCCCTGTCCCTCCCCCGTTTCCGGTGTCGTTCGCCGCCGCCGGCGGTACGGGTTCGACGCCGGTTGTTTCACGCTCTCCCGCCCGTCGTCCCGGGCGCAGTTGGAGCAGTTGGAGCAGTCGTCGCGTCTGGTGCCGGGCGGGTCGAACATGGCGAGGATGGTCCGGCGCAGGCATCGGCGGGTCTCGCAGTATGCGTTCATGGCGTCGAGTCGGGAGTCCATGAGCTGCGCGGCCCTGATGCGTGAGGGGTCGCCGGATTCCTCGGCGCGGCTTTTCGCCTCCCATGCGGCGTGGCGCAGCCATCGCCAGTCGCCGGGGCTCCAGTAGAGGATTGCGTCGGCCGGCTTGCCGTCCCGGCCGGCTCGGCCGGCCTCCTGCCAGTAGGCTTCGAGGCTTTTGCATGGCCCGTCGTTGAGGACCCATCTGACGTCGGGCTTGTCGACGCCCATGCCGAACGCGCTGGTGGCGCAGATGACGCGCGGGTGGCCGGCGAGGAACCCGTCCTGCACCTGTTTCTTGTCCGCGTCCCTCATTTCGGCGTGGAACGCCATGGCGTCGATGCCTTCGGAGCGCAGGGTCTCGGCGAGCCGTTCGCAGCCTTTCCGGTTCTCCTTGTAGATGATGCCGCTGCCCTTGTGCCGTTTCGCCCAGGCGATCATGGCCTCGAGGCGTTCGCCGGGCCTGGCGTGGACCACCGTGAGGCGCAGGTTCGGCCGGTCCGCGTCGGTCGTGACCGTCACGGGGTCGGCCAGGTGCAGGAGTTCGCGGATCTCCCCGGCCTGCGTCCGGCTTGCGGTGGCGGTCAGCGCCATGGTCACGGGGCGCGGGGACAGGGAGTCGATGAATTCGCCGATGCGCATGTAGCTGGGTCGGAAGTCCGATCCCCAGTGCAGCACGCAGTGCGCCTCGTCGACGGCGAGCAGGCTGATGCGGATGCGGTGGCTGAAGTCGGCGAAGTCGGGCGCGTGCAGGCGTTCGGGTGCGACGTAGAGGATGCGCAGTTCGCCGGACAGGGCGCGCCCGTACACCTCGGCGCGTTCCTTCTCGTCCAGGCCGGAGTCGATGAGCGCGGCGGGTATGCCGCGTGATCGCAGGTGCCGCACCTGGTCGCGCATGAGCGCCCTCAATGGTGTGACGACGAGGGTGAACGTGCCGGGCCTGGCGGCGGGGAGCTGGTAGCACACGGACTTGCCGCCGCCGGTGGGCATCACGGCCATGACGTCGCGGCCCGAGATGATCGCCCCGACGGCCTCCTCCTGGCCGGGACGGAACGAGTCGAACCCGAAGAACCGCTTCAATGCGGCCAGCGTGTAATCCCCGTTACCGGCCATTCCGTTTCCTTTCTTTTCACCCACAAGTTTAACACCCTCAAGTATAGCATACTTATTTATTCCATGGCGTTTCAACGAAAGCGGCGGAATCACTGGCCGCAGGGCATAGATTGTTTATCGACCGCCCAGCGCACAAGGAGGAAGCCATGCAATCAGACTCTTCAAAGGCATATGAGAACGCGAGGGCGGAATACGAGCGCCTGTCCGGCCAGCCGGCATTCATCCGCCTCATCCGGAGGAAAAAGCTGGACGAGGCCGAAACGGACATGAGAGAGAAGCACAATGTCTGGGTCAGCGAGGAGGTGAGCGCCCTCGCCAATGCTTGGACCCCGGAGAGACTTCCTCCATACCGTATGATGGCGGAACTCGACGCCCGGTTCGGTACGGACAGGGGAACGGTGGAGACCTTGTTACGCAGGGAATACGATCGCTCCTATCCACTGTCCTCCTTCCATTGGCCGATGTCCCGAGTTCGCAGCATCCTGCCTGCCGCCCTGAGGGCATGCGAGGAATCCTACGAATCCGTCAGACAGGCGGGACTCCTCACGCAGGAGGTTCTCGACGCAGTCGACCAGTGGAGGAAATCCGACGGCCCCACCTCCGATTTCCGTCGCCTAGAGGCATTGCCTCCCTCTTCGAAGGTATTCGCTAAGCTCCCGTCGGGCCTTCGAGTCTGGCATCGAATGCCTCTGTCCCGGCCGAATTCTTTCTTCCCTGAGGATTCCCGATGCCGGGCGATGTCCGGCCATGTGCTGTCGCTGCGACAAGGGGATTCCTTCTCTCTGATGCACCCGTTGTCGACCTCCCCCATAGCGGATTGGTGGGGTGCCGGAACGCCCGCCGACCTGTCCCTTGACGAGCCGGACAAGGGAAGCGGCATCATTTGGGAGATGGTCGTTTTGACGGGACTGGTCTGGCCGACCGACGCCTATCTGAACTATGGCGCGCGTCATGCGGATTCTCTGGAGGTCATAATCCCGGCCCAGACGACCTGGATTGTGGACGGGTGGAGAGACATCATTTACACAAAGGAGATGACGGGGTTCCGCAAACTGTCCCCCGCCCCCGATGTCCGTTTCCGCACGCTGATGGTTCATCAGGTCGGTTTCACCAGAATCAACGTCATCGACGACGATCCGGCACCTGTCATCTGACCCTTGAATCGGCGCCGGCACCATGTCACCCGGGTGTATGGGGCGGAAGCGGGGTGGTATGGTGATCGGTCCGGACGGTTGTGGTTTCGATATGCGTTCGCCTTCGGAGATGGAGGCGGATGACGCGCGGCGTGAGGCGGATGAGGCGGCGCATGCGCCTCGTATGGCGGTCACGTCGCGTATCCGCCGGGTGGTGCAGCCGGAAGGCGGGTATCTGCCGTTGTCCCTGTTCGACGAGGTTCGTCTGGCTGATCCGGTGCCGTTGTTTGCGTTCGAGGATGTCCCGGCCGATGTGACGGGCCTCGCGGTGGATTATCTGTCCCGTGTGGCGCGGGGCGTGCCGGCGCGGGATGCGTTCCGGGTGCCGTTGGCGGTGGCGCGTCTGGTGGGCCGGTCTGCGGATGCGGAGCGGCTGCTCGCCATGGTGGACGGGTTCTCCGACCGTTCGGTGCGGGCCGCGTGCCTGCTGTGCGGGTTCGACGCGGCGTCGCGTCGGGGGCCGGCGAGGTGGCGGGCGGGCAGGGTCATCGATCCGGGGCCGGCCACGGTGTATAACGTGCGGCGCATGGTGGCGCGCACGTTGAGGTTCATGGACCGGGTGGGGCCGGTCGTGTGGGAGGGGTTCACGTTCGACGGCGGCTACACGGACCGGGTCACGTCCGGAGACGGGGACCTGCTCACCGCCGACGGCCTGTGGGATCTGAAGGTGAGCCGTTGGCCGCCGAACCCGACGTACACGCTGCAGCTGCTCGTCTATTGGCGGCTCGGCCTGCATTCCACGCATCCCGAGTATCTCAGGGTGCGGCGTCTGGGCCTGTACAACGCGCGGTCGGACACGATGTGGAGCGTTCCCGTGGCCCGGATCGGCGCCGATGCCGTGCGTGCGGTGGAGCGGGATGTGATCGGCTATGCGGACGGTCTCTGACTCTCGCGCCGGCCGGCGGATTCTATTCGCGGGGGTTCGTGGCGGGGAGTTCCGGCACGGGGCGGGCGAGCCTGGCGGCCGCGTCGGCGAGCAGCCGGCGGGCCTGGTCCACGGTGCGGGCGGCCTCGCGTTCGCGTCGGTCGGCGTCCGCGACCCGTGTCTTGGTTTCCGCGTCGATTCCCGCGGCCTTCTCCTCGGCTGTTTTGAGGATCCGGTCGGCTTCGGTGTTGGCGTCGGACAGGAGTTTCTGCGCCTGTTCGCGGCTTTCGCCGATTCTCCTGTCGGCTTCCTGGTCGATCCCCTGTTTGCGCCGCGTGGCCTGTTCGATCTGTTCGTCCGCTTTTTTCTTCGCTTCGGCGGTCAGGGTCTCGGCTTTGGCCCGCGCCTTGCCGAGGATGGTCCTGGCTTCCGTTTCGGCCTTGTCGAGGATGGCCTTGCGTTCGGCCTTGGCGCCGTTGACCATGTTCTGCATGTCGACGCCGATGTGCTCGTAGGGGTTCGACGCCTGGTATTCGAGCTTCTTGTTTTGCTCCCGGAGCATGGTCAGACGCTGGTTGAGCTCCCCGTTCTCGGTCTGCCGCGCGTGGTTCTCGCGTTTGAGCCGGATGATCTCGGCCTGGTCGAGCGTGCGGCGTCGTTCGAGTTCGGCGACGCGTCGTTCCACGGCGTCGGCCCGGTATCCGCCGATCGTGGCGCGGGGCAGGTCGAGCGGTTTCGTCTCGGCGCGCCCGTAGTCGCGGATGGGTTGGATGAACTGGGTCTCCTCGCCGTCGGATCGTCTCGCCTCCGTGCCTTCGGTGTCTGTCATGATGGTTCCTTTCCTGTCGGCCGGTGCGTTTCGCATGGGTCACCCGCGCCGGCCGCGATAATCGGATCCACGTCATAGGTATACGTGAATATGCGTTTTTTTGATGATTCACGTATACTTATGTTCATGCGTAGGGAGTTGGCGATGAACCGCCTGAGGGATATGGACACGGGTTTCGGCGTGCACGTGTATCGCAAGCCGGATCTGGCGCTGGTTCTCGGGGAAACGGGACAAAGGCTCGACCGCACCTTGTCGAGCCTGGTAGCGGCGAACGTGCTGGTCCGCGCCGCGCGCGGCGTGTACGCGTTCGCCTGGTCGGCGCATCTCGGGGAGGCGACGCTGCATACCGTCGCACGCCGGCTGCGCCCCCGACAGCTGGTGTGGGAGAGCCTGGAGAGCGCGCTGAGCCGTTGGGGCGTGATCAGCCAGATCCCGGTGGATCGCGTCACGTTCATGACCACCGGCCGTGAGGGCTTGGCCGTGACCCCATATGGGACGATCGAGTTCACGCACTGCGCGCTCGACTGGTCGAGGATACTCCCCAACCTCGTGCCGCGTGACGGTGGGATGACGCCGCTCGCGTCGAAACGTTGGGCGTATCGGGACCTGAAGGCCACAGGCCGTAACCTGGATCTCGTGGACATGGATGAATTGGAGAACGACGATGGATGGGAGTGACATGGCGTTCGACTACAAGGCGGTCGCGGCGGGCATCGCGCGTTCGGAAGGCATGGGTGCCCTGCTTCCCGTGGTGGAGAAGGAACTGCTGCATTACCGGATACTTTCCGCCATGCAGGACGGCGGCTTCTTCGGCCCGATCGTGTTCCAAGGAGGCACGAGCCTGCGTCTGTGCCACGGGTCCCCCCGTTACAGCGAGGACCTCGACTTCGCCGGCGGCACGGGTTTCGGCGTCGATGACCTTCGGGGGTTGGGCGAATGCGTCAGGTCCTCCCTCGCCGGCATGTCCCCGGACGTGCAGGTGAAGGTTCGCGAACCGGTCCGGGACGAGGGCCTGGTGAGGAGATGGCGCATATCCATCCGCACGGCGGCGCAACGTCGTGATCTGCCGAGCCAGTCGATCAAGCTGGAGGTCGCATCGGTGCCGGCGCATGAGCCGCAGACGAGGCCGGTCAGGGTCAATTATCCCTCCGTGTCGGCGATCGCCGGGGACATCATCCTGGCGGTGGAAAGCCCCACCGAGATACTCGCGGACAAGCTTCTGTCGTTTGCATGCTCCTCCCATATCCGCCGTCGTGACCTGTGGGACATGTGCTGGCTGTCGTCCAGGGCCGACGTGGATGCGTCTCGGGCGTTCCGGATGGCCACGCTCAAGGCTGGGGAATACGGGGAGGTCGGAGAATGGGAGGCGCGCGCAGGCCGGCTGCGTGAGATCCCGTCGGTGTTGTCTTCGGACGCCTTTCTGGACGAGATGCGAAGGTTCCTGCCGGCCCGAATGCTCGTCGCCACCGTCGAATCCCTCTCCTGGCGCGAGTACGCCTCGCAGGCGGTCACCGGGCTGTATGATCCCTCCGGGCCCGCATGGGCGTCGCCGTATGGCTCGCCGGGTTTCGGGCGGCCGATGCCTGAGCCCGACCAGTCTTCCGCCGTTCCCATGTGGCGTGACGGGGTCCCGCTCTTTCCTGAGGCGGCGTCCTCGCCCCATTCTCATCTCATCCGCAGCGCGCGCAGCATGGGGTTATGGTATGGTTCGGTGACTTCCATGAGGCGGGTCGGCCGCCCGTAGGGTCCGTAGGCGGTGATGGCGGGTTCGACCGGGCGGATGATGCCGGCGCGTTCGAGTTCGAGCAGCGGGTATGCGGCCGTGGGGTCGGGGTTCGGGTAGAACCTGCCGTCCGGTGGGATGGCCCCGTCGGGTTCCCAGGAGACGTCCAGCTTCCCGCCGGGTCCGGTGACGGTCAGTCCCATGCCGCCGCCGTGGTGGCGGCCGGCGAGCAGGTGCCAGGTCTCGAGCGCGTCCGTCTCCCCGCCGTGTTCCGGGTCGGCGTGCCAGGGTCTGCCGCGTGTGGCGAGCAGGTGGCGGCGTTCCCCGTCGAACCTCGCCGCATCCAGTCGCCTCCATGTCCACCGGTCGACCTCGAAGCGGATGCCGTGTCCCCTGATGAGGGGCGGCACGGCCCCGGTGACGGGGTTCACTTGCGGCCTCCGCGGATGATGTGTCTGACGCACATGGCGAGCAGGACGAGGTCGAGGGCGGCGGTGATGATCCACAGCCATCCCATTCGCGGCATGATCGCGCATTCGATGATCAGGAGGATGAGGATGGCGAGGCATGCGAGGGCGAGGAGGATGGCCTTGCGGCGTTCGTCGTCCATCATTCCCCTCCGTCCGTCTCGTCGGTCCAGTATTGGTCCTCGAACCAGTGGTCGAAGCGCATGTCGCCCGATCCGGTGGCGGGGTTCGAGGCGAGTGTGGCCTCGTCGGCCGCCGGGTCGTACAGGCGGTCGACGTCGAGGTCTCCGAGCCAGTCCTCGAGCCATGCCTCGAGTCCGCTGCCCTCCTCGTTGTCGTCGTCGGCGATGAGCCGGATGGCCCTGCTGATGAGGATCTCCTCGATGACGCTGTGGGCCGCATGGTTCGCGGTCGGGTCGGCGAGGCGGGCGCGCAGGCGTATCGTGGAGCCGAGCATGCGGTAGAGGAATTCGCGGTCGTACCGGTCGAGGTACCGGTCGGGCAGGAGGTCCGTGACGGGGTTCCCGTCGTCCTGGCCGAGGTGCGTGCCGCGGGGCATGCGGCCCAGACGTCTGATCTCGATCCTCGTCATGGTCTCGATCATGGACAGGTTCTCGTCGAACAGCCTTCGTGTGCGGGTGCCCGGCATGGGGTGGTCGCCGCCGGTGTCGTTGTTCATAGGTTCCTTCCTTACTTCGTGTATCTCGTGTATTCCCCGTGTTGGGGGCCGATGAGCGTGATCTGCGCGTCCACGATCCTTTTGCGCCGTTCGAGCTCGCGTATCCCCCGGTTCAGCCAGGCGGACAGTTCGACGCAGCCGACGGTGGCCGTGTCGCATTGGCGCAGGTCGCGGGCGACTCCTTCGAGCAGGAGTCCCTGGACCGCGAGCTGGATCACGCCGCTGTTCTTGAACTGCGTGGCGGCCTGTTCGAGCCGGTCGACGGGATTCGGGCCCGCGCTCATCGGGTGGTCCCGTCCGCCAGGCTCAGTTCGAGCCGTCGCAGCCGTTCCTCGAGTGCGTTGATGCGCATGGTCTGGGCGAGCACCACGCTCATCGGCGCGGGTCTTCCCTCCCTGCCGGCGTCGGCGGCCGGGGCGTGCGGGCGCGTCGTCCCGGCGTCCGGCGGTTCGCGCTTCCACCGGGCGATGCACCGTTCGATGCGTTTGTTGCCGATGATGCGCGGGTCCAGCCCTGCCTCGCGGAAGATCCTGACGGGGCTTTCGCCCCGCCGGTAGCGTGTGACGGCCTCGCGTTTGAACGAGTCCGTGTAGGTGATGCGCGTGCGGGTGACCCATGCCACGGCGTCCAGTCCGGACAGCAATGCCATCTCGGCGTCCGAGAAACCCGTCATGCCCATGGCGTCCCCGCCTCCGGTGCGGTCCCTCCCGGGATTCCGGACACTCGTCCGGCCGGTCTTTCCGTCCTGTGGTCCTGCATGTGCGGCTCCTTGCCTCTCCGGGGCCCTGCCTTGTGGCCCCTTCGCCCATGCCACCCGTGGCCCCTTCTATATCGGGGGATTCCTCCGCCGCGCAAGACCGATCTTCCTTCGTGTCCGCAGCCCCAAAACAAAATGTTGACAATGACAATAAACAACGTTATTGTTGTCACCGTCAGCAAAAATATTGCCGACGGCTGATAGTCGAAGGATTATCGCAGATAAAGGATAAGAGAACAGAGCCGCTCCTTGAGAAGCTCAAGGAACAGGGATGGCGCATCGAAGCCAAGAAGAAAGGCTGGATGTGCTACCCACCCGACAAGTCGAAGCCGGGCGTTCCCATACACAAGACACCTTCGGATGCCAGATGGTATGAGAATTGCTTGAAATACCTGAGACGCGGCGGGTTCCAAGAGTGAGCGGTCGCTAATCTTGCGGAGACGAAGTTTCCTAGGCTTGTCACCGCAAGATTAGCACACCCTCTGTTCCCCCATCAACCTTCGACCGCTAGGGCGGCTGGATGGCGTGCGCCGGGAGATGCCTCCATCGGCGCACGCCATGCAATGCATCGGATAGGTGAAACATGACGAGAGCACGAGAATGGCAGGTTTCCCTTGACTTCAAGGCGAGACTCGACGAGGACGCGGCGTTCGACCTCATGGAAGCCCTCGGAAGATACGGGGCCTCGGTGGCGGTCGACCCCGGGCACACGGGCGGCGGACTGACCCTCGCCGTCGATGCCCCGGACGGGGAGACGGCGCTGGCCAAGGCGCGCACGCTCCTCGAAGAGAACATGCCCGGCGCATCGGTGACGGGACTCGAGGCGCGGGAGTGGGCCGACGCCGTGGCGCGGAACCGCGAGCCCCTATACCCGCCGGTGGTGGGCTACGCCGAGATCGCGCGCATGACCGGCGTCACCAGACAGAGGGCGTACGCGTTTCCCAGGATCGAATCCTTTCCCAAGCCGGTGATAGAGACCTCACAGGGCCCCCTCTATTCCGAGGACGCGGTTCGCGCATGGGCGCAGACCCGCGAGCTCAGACCCGGACGTCCGAAAGCGATGGAATAGGAAACGATGCGAGAGCCCCGCGGCCGCACGGAGCGGGGTTTATTTTTACAAGGAGGAAGCGGCTGTTCCCCGATGGATTCGTCGGGAAGGGAATCGGCTGTCACCAGGTCCGGTCGGGTTGTATCACGGGCGGTGCGCTCCGGTCCCTGAGCCGGAATGATTGGGTCATTCGCGCATGGGCTCCCTCGAGCATCACGGTCCAGGTCGTCGGGGACACGGTCCTGAGTCCGATGCCGTTCTGGAACACCAGGATGAGGTCGTTGCGGACCGGTGTCTGGCCCTTGTTCCGGTTCTCCACGGTGTAGCGCACCTCGAGCAGGTCCTTGTGGATGGCGTATTCCACGTCCGTCAGGAGCAGCCCGTCATGTTCCCCGTATTCCAATGGACAGGGTGCGAATTCCTTGCCCCGTGGTACGTGCCATTCCCTCCATTCCGCGTGTTCTTCCAAGAGCAACCCCACATATCCGACGGCCAAAGCGGTCAGTACAATCAACACGGCGATGACAACAAAGCTCATTTTCCCCTCCCGCAGAAGAAGGCATGACGAATATGGACGAATCTAAAAGCGGACGAGCATTGAATTCCGCGGAAAAGGCCGAGGCGGATGCCCCGACCAACAAGCAATGGCTCGATACCATCGGCGGCCCGACGGGAAGCCGCCGATGATTGTCCGATTCCGATGACCGTCGGCATTGTTTTATTGCCGGTATCGGGCCGATGGCGGATAATCGGGATCATGAAGGATGGAATCAATCAATGCGGGGGTTCCGGCATCGAGTCCGTTGATCATTTCGACGGTGTCGGAATCGTCAGGATCAGACCAGTGGTCAATAAGGTGGAGATAAAGAGGGCCAAGCGTCTGATTGTCGAACAGATTCCTCATCTTGCCGATATAGAATTCCCAAAGCGGCCGGTCGAGGATGACGGCACGTTGAGGCCTCTTTTTATAGGGGCGTTCTCCAAGGACGGCCTCATAGGCGCCGCCTTCGTCACGCCAGGAATACAGGCAGCCCAGTCGTTCCTCGGGTATTTCTCCGCGTCGGCCGGAGCGTATCAGTGCGCGGAGCTTGTCAGGCGTACGGTCGCCGAAGTCGAGGGGATCGCAGTCGTCGACGAGTACAGGCGCAGGGGCGTCGCACTCGCCCTGAAAAGGTACATCGATGCCTGGGCCGCCGATCACGGCGCTTGTCTCGTATTGTCCGTGCCCACGAATGAGGCAGCGCGTGGCCTCAACGAGAAGTCCGGCCACCGCGTCCTGGAGCCCGATGTCCTTCTCATGCTTCAGGTCGTATATGCCGACGGCGGTCCCTGCTCCCTTCCCTTTGCTTTGGAACGTGGGCAGGAGGCAGGATACAGTTGCTGGGCATTCCTTCCAATCGCCAAACCTGGCGGGATGTCCGTCAGGGCGGGACAATGCCCTTCCGTCGCTTCCTCTCCTGGAGTATCCGGTGAGGAATACTTCGCCGTCAAGTGGGAGACCCGCGACGGTGACGGGAATTGGATCGCCACGACCAGCCGTTTGAGGGGCGTACGCGCCGACGTCATGGACTGATGCCATTCCATCAGGCCCCATGCCTGGCGCTTCGACGTTCTCGTCTTCCTGATGATTCATTCCTCGTCCTTCCCCTGGCGAGCGGCCATGCATGGACTCATGGATTGGGCACGAGTCCGCGTGTTCGGGTGTCTTGGTTGAGCCCGTCATTCTGCCTGCTCCAGTTGCCAGTTGCCGGCGAAGCAGCTGCCGCCGTGCGAGGCACGGTAGTCGTGGAGTTCCCTCGATCGTTCGCTCTCCCGGCGGGCTTGTTCGGCCCGGGTTTTGCGGCCGGCGCGGAGCGCGAGCTCGATGTAGCGTGCGGCCTGGCCGGGGTCCGGGTCGGGGTCGAGGCGCAGCCTGTCGGCGAGGGCGCGGATGGCTGTCGGCCCGTCGACGTCGTCGCCGATGCGGTCGGCGAGCATGCGGCGCGCCCGGGTCTCGTAGGATTCCGGCTCCGCCGGCCGGCTCTCCCCCGTGTCGCTTCCGGTGGGTTGGCTGGCGTCGGCATGCTCCCTGCGTCGGCGTTCGAGGGTTCGCTGGTCGCAGGTCAGGTCGTCGCGCAGTTCGTCGAACAGGCGGGCGAAGCGGCGTCCCGTGTCGACGCGTTTGGCTTGGAACCCGTTGTCGAGCGCGTGGTCGAGGACCCGTTCCATGAGCCCGCTCGTGTCGGGTTCGCCGGCGGCGTCGAGCCGTTCGACGAGCCTGGTCACGGCGTCGAGGTCGCGTGGGCCGGCTGGCCGCGGGGTCAGGCCCATGGCGGCGCGGCGGCCTTGGAGCCGTTCGGCACGGGTTCGGGCGTCGATCCCGGCCGCGGGTTCGGGTTCGGCGTCCTGCCAGCGTTCGGGTCCGGCGTCCGCCGTGGCGTCCGGCACGCCGATCCCGTCCGATGCGTCGATGATGGCGTCCGGCTGCTCTTCCCCGTCGCGGCTCTCCCCGTCGCGGGGAGATGCCTCCGTAGGAGGCAGAAGGGTTATTTGTTTGGTATTTGTTCTTTCTATAGGGGTGTCACTGGCGCCACCTCTGGAGGTGTCACTGGTGACACCCCTGGCCTGGCCGTCATCGTCCAGGGGTGTCATTTTGACACCTCTGGGTTTTGGCTTGTTTCCGCCGTTTTCCAGGGGTGTCATTTTGACACCCCTGAGACCGGTGCCTTTTGCTCCGTCCGTCGCGTCGCCGTTTTCGAGCCGTTCGGCGCGTTCCGCCCTGGCCTGTCGTCCGGGTTTCTCGGACACGTGCTCGAGGGTCACGTTCATGCAGCATTCCCAGACGACGGACCGGTACGGGTCGGGCACGTAGTTGCCGTGCTCGTCCCATTGGGCGAGCTTCTGGTTGCCCCGGCGGATGCATCCCGTCTCCTCGAGCGCCTTCAAGGCACGTTTGACGCTGGATTCGCTCGTGTGCGCCTCGGCCATCAGGGTGTCCACGGTGGGCCATGCGCTGCGTCCGTCGGGCTGGCAGCGGTCGGCCAGGGCGATGAGCACGAGTCTGGCCGTGGCCGTGGGTGCGGGCGCCTCCCTGAGCGCCCATGACGTGCATTGCCAGCTCATGGTCTCGCTCCTTTCGTTTCGCGTTCCTTCTTGTGTTCCTGCATGAGCCTGTCGAACGCCTTGCTGGTGGGTTCCAGGCTTCCGTACCTGGCTCCCGCCGATGCGGCGGCGCGGCCCATGGTTTCCTCGTTCCTGTCCTCGTGTCCGTCATCGCGCATCGCCGGACAGCTCCTTCCCCGTGTCGGCGTCGAGGGCGGTTTCGAGGGCGCGGCACAGGTCCAATGCCTGGTCGAACCCGTCGAGCCATGCGCCTACCCAGTCCTGGGCGTCCCCGCCCCCGGCCGGCGTCATGTCGATGGTCTTGAGGCGTTCCACGGCCATGGCCTGCCGGTCGATCCTGCCGTGTCCGTCGATGATGATCCGCATCGTCTTCCGTTCCTTTCCCGTCGCCTCATCGGGCGAGCTCTTGCACCGTCATGCCCAATGTCGTCCGGGTCGGGTCGTGGCGTTTCCGCACCCTGTCGCACAGGGAGGGCGAGGGCATGCGCGCGAACATGCCGGGGTCCATGGCGCGGATCTCCCGTTCGTGGGAGACGAGCGCGTCGATGACGTTCTGCACGCGTGCGCGCAGCAGATCATGCCATCTGCCGGGCCATGTCTCGCGCATCGCGGCGGAGCACACCATGGCCTCGTCGCCCGCGGCCTTGATGTACCGGGTGTGCGCGGGCAGGGCGAGGATCTCCTGGATCCATTGCCAGTCGTCGCCGCGGGCGGCGTCGATCTCGCCGGAGAGCATCCTCCATGCGTCGAACGTCGCGTCGAGCATGATCGACGCCTGTTCCCATGTCATGGGGATCGCGGGGATCTGCAGGGTGACGGCGTCGGGTTCGGCCCCTGCCGGGGCCGTCATCATCGTGGTCATGGTCGTTCCTTTCGTTCCTCTATGGTTCGCGGGCCTCGTCGTCCGGCTTCCCGTTGTCCTTTCGTTTGTTCTTTCACTCGTCCATCGCCGGTTTTCGGCCGATTACGGGCGCCTGTGCCGGCGCATGCCCTGAGGTAGGGGTAGCGGTCCAGTCTCGGGGTGGTCCCGTTGTGGTGGGCTTCGAGCCAGTGGCGGATCTCCCTGAGCAGGGGACGGGCGCGGTTCGAGGTCATGCATCGGGTCAGGATCCGTTTCCATGCGGCCAGCCCCCATTCGGCCTGGACCGCGAGGGCGAGGGCCTCCATGTCCGTCTTGTATCCGGCGCTGACCGGCAATGGGGCGTCCGCCGTGTCGCCGTCCCATTGCCGGTAGCTTTCCCGGTCGCCCGCGGCGGGCGATCCGGGGCTCTCGCCGTCGCCGTCGCGTCCCTCGAAGATGTCGGATGCGTCGCAGATCACGTCGGAGTCGGCGAGGGTCTGCTCGTGCCGGCGCCACCGTTCCCACGCCGTCCGGTCGTCCGGGTCCGTGGGTGGTTTCAGCCTTCCCGCGCGCCGTTCCGGGGTCTGGGTCATGCCCGTGCGGTGTTTGGGCCGTTGGGTTTTGAACCATTCGCCGACCACGGTGCCGGTGAGCTGGTTGACGAACGCGGCCAGGCTCGTCGCCCCTCCCTCGGCCCGGTCCGTGTTGGTGCGGTGCCAGTAGTCGAGTCGGCGGATGGTGCGTATCGTCAGGTCGCTCATGACCTCGTCCGTGGCCCATGCCCAGTCGCGGCCCAGCTGCCGGCGCACGCGCGCCCGGTTGTCCTCCAGCGCGGCGTCGAGCCGGACGGCGACCTGGTCGGCGAGGCGGGCTCGCATGAGCCTGGCCCCGGCTTGGTCCCCGTCGTTCTCGAGACGTTCGAGGCCCTTCAGGTCCATGGGGTCGGCGAGGCAGCGGACCAATGTGTCCGTCAATGGTTCATCGCTTTTCCTCATGGTCAGAACCTTCCGGGATGCTCGCGGCGCAGCGTGTGCAGGCGTCGTTTGGCCGTGGTGGTGGACGAGGCGAGACCGTCGGCCACGGCCCGGGTCGAGGTGACCGTCTCGCCGTTGGCCTTCAGCCGGTCGGCCCATGCGAGCCATTCGTCGGGGTCGAAGCCGGCCGTCGCCTTGCGCGCCGGCTCACCGGCTTTTGGGCCGGCATCGTGGGCCGATCCCGTGTCGGAGGAACGGTCCGGGCCGGACATGGCCCCTTCGTGGGATTCCGCGGGCTCAGGTTCGGCGTGGCCCGCATGACCCCCTGCCTCCGGGCCCGGCTGGCCCTTGGGATCCATCTCGGGTTTCCGGCCCATGCGGACCATGTGGATTGTGGACTCCGTGGGCCTTGCGGACGTCGTGGTCGTGGACGTCACGGAGGGCCATGAGAGGTCCTGGTCGAACGGGATGTCCTCCGCCGGATCCTCCTTCTTTCCCCGATTCGCGTCGGTTTCCGCCGGGGCCGGCGGATCGAACAGGTAACGGTCCAACGGGTCGGCGGGCGCGGGTTCCGTGGCCTTGCCCGGCTCCGGTCCGGCCGTCGGCGTGGGGATGGCCCGCGGGTTTTCCGTCCGGACCGGTTCCGTGCCGGCCGTTTCCGGCGTGGCTGCGGCGGGTCCGGCGTGCCCGTCATCGGGGCCGGCGGCCTTGCCGGTGGTCCTGGCGAGTTTGTCCTGGCGGTCGCCGGCGATGATCACGATCAGATGCGTCGAGTAGAGCAGGGCGATGGGCGGGATGCTCATGATTGCGGGCGCACCCCACGTGGGGAGCATGCCGCCGGCGTTGAGCCATGCGTGCAACGCGTTGCCCGTCACGCTGAACAGGCTGAACAGCACGAGTCCGGCCCACGGGTACCAGCGTCCGCGGATGTGGCCTTTGCGGAATCCCCATGTCGCCCACGTGCACAGGAGGATCGTGCCGTCCACGCACAGGGGGCCTCCCCATGACAGGAGCGGGTTGATGCCGCTGGACACGAACACGAGCCTCAACGCGTCGAACGAGAGCACGAACGCGATGACCGCGATCATCACGCCCACCGTCACGCCTGGCAGCATGCTCACGCTCTCCCGCCCGTCCGCTTCCTTGGTTTTCTTGTCGTTCATACCGGTTCCTCTCCGGCCGGCCCTCATGGCCGGCCTTCTCTGCTAACGGGTCAGGCGCATTCCGACGCGACGGTCAGGATCTGGTCGAACAGTCCGTTGACCTCGTCCTGGTCGCGGCTGCGGTCGTTCTCGTCGGCGGGCCACATGTCCTCGAGGTCGTGGTCGACGAGGCGCATGAACGGGCCCACGTTGGCCAGCACGCCCTTGATGTCGCGGCCGGCGCGGGTGACGATCTCGTCGACGGTCTCGCTGCCTGGCTGCCAGCGTTCGGAGCTCATCAGCTCCACGAGGCGGGTCAGTCCGGCGTTCGCGTCTCCCGCGGCGGTGCGGAACGCTTCCACGAAGTTCATGTCGTCCGCGGCGAGACGGTCGCCTCCCAGGTCGATTGCAGTATTGTCGGGCAGCACGCCGATCGCGCCGGTCTCGTCGACCGGTGCGGGGGCCGCGGGTTCGAGTCCCTCGCTCATGCGCCGCATGGTCTCGCGTTTGATGCTCGCGCAGATCGTGGATTGCGCCATGTCGAGCTTCGCGGCGATCTCCTGCTGGGTCATGCCCTGGCCGCCCTCCTCGACGGGCAGGTTCATGTCATGGATCTTCGCGTCGAGTTCGAGGCGTTCCGCCGGCGTGAGCTCCGGCACGCTGTGGCGTTTGCCGTCCGTGCCCACGACCGGCTTCGGCTTCGCGGAGGCGCCCTTCGGGGATTTCTTGTTCTTTTTCAGGACACGTCCGATCGTCATGTCGGTCACTCCGAGCGCGGCGGCGAGGGCCACGTTGCTGATCGGGTCGTCCTGGAAGCTGAGGATGAGGTTGGTGCGTTGCTGGACGGTGAGACGGACCGCGTCGGCGGTGAACTTGTCCTGGCACATCCGGTTCCAGCCGATCTGTCCCGCGGGGTATCCGAGGGCGATCCACGCGCGCCCGTCGTATGCCTGGGCGATCAGGTCGTGAAGGCGTTTCTGGCTTTTCGCGGTCTCGTAGAGCTGTTCCTGGATGTCGCCGACGAGCTGTTCGGCCTGTTCGCGGGTGAAGTCGCTTTGGTTCGTGTCGACGCCCATGTTGACGGGCAGGTGGTCGCGCGTGTATTCGATGACCGCGTCGCCTGCCGTGGCCTCCCCCGGTTCCGGCTCGTCTATGATGCGGATCGGCTCGGGAGCGCCCTCGGCCAGCTCCGGCTCCTCGGCGGCGGGCACGTCGACGATCTCGACGTCCTGCCATGCGGGGGCATCCTGTGAATATCGGGGTTCGCCGGTGGTCGGCTGGGTGGGGTTGATGTAAGAATTGGTCATGATTGGCTCCTTCTGGTCCGACGATTGGTCTTCTGGTCCGACGATTGGTCTTCTGGTCCGACGATTGGTCGGGGTCGGTCTTGCCGGCTCCTTCTGATGTGATGATTGGTGGGGTTGGCTTCTGCTGGTTCCCTCGCCCGAGCCGGATTCGTCCGGTAAGGGGCAATGCAAATGGGTAAAGGATGGGACCATCGCCCGCACGCGAACGGCAATTCGCGTGCGGGCATTCTCTTTTTCACGGACCGTCCCGTGCGCCCGATATCACCTGTGGGACGCGTGGATGGATGGAACGGATATCGTCTCCAAGCACAATCGATCGGCGGTCATGATGGAAGACAACACTGCGGGCTTCTCCCTCGTCCTCCGCCGCCGTCTCATGACGGTGGACCGGATATCCGGGTTCCTGCAAGGCGCATCGATGCCCCTGCGTCTCCATGTCTCCCCGATCATGATGGTCCGGGCGGCTCTGCGTTACGAGGCGCTGGCCCGTGACGAAACGGTGCTCGCGCGGCGGGCGCGTCTGGCCTGGCTGGCCTATCGCATGGCCGTCGCCGATGGTCTGTTCCGTAATGTCACGGATCCCGCCGTCATGGATGGGCTGCGTTGGATGCTGTCCACGGGGATCACGGACGGCGAGCTGTTCGACGCAGGGCTCTCGTCCGGCATCGTGCTCGCCGCCGCGACCTGTGACGACGCGTATGGGTTCGTTCACGACGTCGCTTCCGCGGTCGCCGAGGGGCGTCGATCCGCTGTGGCCGCCATGAGCCACACGCGCTTGTAGGGTTGGCATTCCTGGTTCTCTCTTTTCGCTGCAGATGGGTGGTGGATGGGTTTGTTTCGGGTAAGGGATGGTTGTTCATCCCACCGGGATGGGCCGGCAAGCCCGGTTCCCGGTGCGCGTGGGGACGGCAATCCCCGACGCAAGTCTCTTATGATGTTCGGCCGTGACGCTGCGCTCCACGACCTGGTCCTCGATACGGACGCCGGCGGCGCGCAGGAAACGGATGTCGCGTTCCACATGCTCGCCGCGCAGCAGCGTCGCACCGGATAGGATCCGTTCGATCCCATCCACGTAGATGTTCAACGGCAGACGGTTCGCCAGGTTCACGTTCACCCCTCCTGCCGGCACGCTCTTCCAGCCGTCTTCCCTGACGGGGTGGAAGAACGCGTCGAACACCGTGCGATGCGCCTGCCTGTCGACGATGCGCAATCCGACAATCTCCCCGCACTCGGGAGTCGGTCCGGTCACGCACAACCGAAGCCACAACACTCTCTCGCTCATGCCGTCACCCCTTCTTGACATCCAGGCTCGGGACTATCGGAAAGTCCATAAATATAATCCGTGGAGACATTGAAGGCCTTCGCACTGTTCAACACATCTGACGAACTCATGCGAGTCTTTCCAGCCAATTTCGTCGAAGCGGTGCCTTGCGAGCAATGCAATACCTCTGCCGCATACCTCTGCTGAGTCATATTGGCTTTGCGTCGAAGAGCATCCACTCGTTCTCCCATGAATTTTTCCATAGTTTTATTGACCACACTCATACAATAACACAATATTGGACAAATCAATATCAATGAGATTAAAATATAAATATGAGGAAACGAACAGTACTTGAGAACGCCCAGACAGAACTGCACGACAGCGGACTTCCTGCCGCCTTGAGTCAGATCATTGCCGAAAATGTATGGCTATTAAAAAAACGTGGCAAGGTAACCCAGACCGAATTAGCCTCAGCCATGCATCTCACTCAGTCTACTTTGAGCCTGAAGCTAGGAGGCAAAGTCAAGTGGAATTCCGACGATCTTGCATACTTATCCGCATTCTTCAATGTCTCTGTTGCGTACCTCGTGACGAACAATGTCACCATGCCATCAGACCATTATCAACCTCAACAACATGTTGAGGTTGATAATGCGACCCCATCCCAAGAACTTGCCGGAGCAGCTGGTCCGCGTTACATCGTGAGGCCAGACGACGGTGCTGAGAATACGAAAAAGCGCGGAGCGAACAATTCGCCCCGCGCCATCGTCATGCCGTATGACCCGGACTTTTGGGTGCCCTCGGTGGGACTCGAACCCACACTGCGCAGATTTTGAGGCTGCTTCCTCTACCAATTGGGATACGAGGGCGTGCCAAAGCACTCTGAAGAGAGTAGCATACCAATTCGACTCTTGCGACACAAGACACGCGCCAATCCTCCATTCCCCCCGGTGAAACAGGCGAAACACGTCGATATCGCGGACGGCGCACCCGTGTGTTGCCCGTTCTCCTGCGTGGTTTCACCGCTTACAATGGGCTGTAGTTTCGATGTATCGCTTTTGTTAGGAGGGCTTATGAGCAACGAAACTTACCGTCAGTTCGATCCCTGGCGCCCCTCTCCGGTCAAGGAGATTTCCCGTAGACAGATTGTGGAGACGCATTATTTCAATGTCGATCACGTCTCCTATGAGTCGAATCAAATCGGTTCGTTTGAACGCTACTTTGTTCAGGAGAACAATGGCGACACTGTGGCTGTGCTGGCCGTCACCGATGATGGCATGATTCCGCTGGTCGAGCAGTATCGCATCGCCAACCATCGTTGGACGTTGGAGATTCCGGCCGGTCACGCCAACAACCCGTCCGAACGCCCGACCGATGTAGCTAAGCGCAAGCTGGCCGAAGAGGCCGGTTTCGACGCCACCAAGCTTACGCAGTTCACCCGTTTTATGAACACGCCGAGCTATTCCACCCAGCACACCGCAATCTTCTTCGCCACCGGTCTTACCCCGGCTTCCCGTCAGGAAATCGGCCCGGAGACTCCGCGTTCCGACGTGCGTATGGTGTCGGTGGACGATGCCTATGAGATGGTGGTCAATGGCACGATTGTGGATGCCAAGACCATGGTCGCCATTTTGCGCCTGAAGAGCGGCACGCTCGATCATCTCAACGACTGATCGCCACGCTCGATCACCGCGGTGACTGTGGGCCATTGCAATCACCACACAATCGCAACATAACAGATAACGAAAGCCCCCATCCACTTTGGATGGGGGCTTTCGTGTGCTATATGCTAGCTGTCAGCAGCTACCAGAAGCCTGAAATCAGTCGCAAGCGCCAACGGTGTGCACGTAGATGGAGTCAGTGCGGCCCGGCTGGTGATCGCCCTGAGCAGAGCTCAGGATGACGATCTTGTCGCCGTCAGCAACCTTGCCAGCATCCTTGAGGACCTTGTCCGTGTAGACCATGAGATCCTTGCGGGACTTGTCGTGGTAGTCCTCCTTGAGCAGGAAGGCTTCGGTGCCCCAGGACAGAGCCAGCCAGTGGTAGGTGTGCTCGTTGCTGGTCAGGCCGTAGATCGGGGCGGCCGGACGCTCACGGGAGACGCGGTGCACGGTGGCACCGGTCTGGGTGTAAGCAACGATGGCCTTGGCGTTGAGCTTGTCGGCCAGGTCCACAGCGGCGGAGGAGACAGCGCCGGTGGAGGACATGTCAAGGTTCTTGAGCTCCGGGATACGGTCGAAGCCGTGGTCGGTGGCGTAGCCGGAGATACGGGCCATGGTGGCCACGGTCACATCCGGGTACTTACCAACGGCGGTCTCGTTGGAGGTCATGGTGGCGTCGGAGCCGTCGAGGATGGCGTTGGCGCAGTCGGAAGCCTCTGCACGAGTCGGAACCGGGGAGTTCACCATGGAGCCGAGGACTTCGGTAGCCACGATGACCGGCTTGGCGTACTGGCGAGCCAGCTCGATGATGCGCTTAGTGGCCAGCGGGACCTCTTCCAGCGGGCACTCAACGGCCATGTCGCCACGGGCGGCCATGACGCCGTCGAAGGTCTTGACGATCTCTTCGAGGTTCTCCAGAGCCTGCGGCTTCTCGATCTTGGCAATGATCGGGATGCGACGGCCTTCCTCGTCCATGATCTCGTGGGCGCGGTCGATGTCGGTGGCGAAACGCACGAAGGACATGGCGATGATGTCGGCACCGGTGCGGATGGCCCAACGCAGGTCGGCCTCATCCTTCTCGGTCAGAGCCGGCAGGGAGACGGCGACGCCCGGCAGGTTGATGCCCTTGTGGGAGGACACAGGACCGGCCACGACGACCTTGGTGTACACGTTGTTGCCCTCGACCTTGGTGACCTCAAGACGGACCTTGCCGTCATCGATCAGGATCGGGTCGCCCGGGTGGCAATCGCCCGGCAGGCCCTTGAAGGTGGTGGAGGTGATGTGCTCGTCGCCCTCGACGTCATCAGTGGTGATGACGAATTCCTGGCCGAGCTGCAGCTGAACCTTGTCTTCGCCATCGGCGTTCTTCTTGAACCAACCGCAGCGAATCTTCGGGCCCTGCAAATCAACGAGCGCGGCAACGTTGCGACCAGTGGCTTCGCTGGCCTTGCGCACGTTGTTGTAGACCTTGAGGTGATCCTCGGGGGTGCCGTGGGAGCGGTTCAGACGAGCAACGTCCATACCAGCTTCAACGAGCTTCAGGAGGTTGTCGTAATCCTCGGTGGAAGGACCGATGGTGTCTACGATCTTGGCTTTACGCATGAATGCCTGCCTATTCTTGTTCAATTTGGTTCGAGGCGCGATTGCCCCATTTGCCGAAACCCAGTCTACTAGCGCGAGCCGACTCATGACAAGTTTTCTTCACGGTGTGTTGTGAGCGCTCACATTGTTGTGTTGACTGGGTTTAAGGGTTGTATTCTCTAACGATTTCAGGCCTTTTCAGCGCTTTCCATGCTCTTCATCTTGATCACGGAAGCCACGGATGCGCCGCCAATTGCGAGCACAATCACAGCCAGCGACAGCCATGTGGGCACCTCCGGCACCCAATGGACGCCTTCGCCGCCGTTGATGAACGGCAAGGTATTGCCGTGCAGGGCCTCCATGATGAGCTTGACGCCGATGAAGCCCAGCACCACGGACAGGCCGGCAGGCAGGTAGACGAGCTTGTCGAGCAGAGCACCCAGCAGGAAGTACAGCTGCTGCAGGCCGAGCAGTGCGAACACGTTGGAGGTGAACACCAGGAACGGATCCTTGGTCAGGCCGAAGATCGCGGGAATCGAGTCGAAAGCGAACATGACGTCGGTGGTGCCGATGGTCAGGAACACGATGAGCATCGGGGTCCAGTAACGCACGCCGTTCTTGGTGGTGCGCAGCTTCTCGCCGTCGTAGTCGTCGGTAATCTTGATGATCTTGCGCAGATTACGGATGATGCCGTTCTCGTGATATTCCTCATCTTCATCGCCGCCGAGCACCAGTTTGACGGCGGTGTAGATCAGGAAGGCACCGAACAGGAAGAACACCCACGTGAAGCGGGAGATCAGGGCCGCGCCGATCAGAATGAAAATGCCACGGAAAATCAAAGCAATGGTGATGCCGATGGACAGCACATACTTCTGAATCTGCTTGGGCACCGCGAAGTTCGACATGATAATGACGAACACGAATAGGTTGTCGATGGACAACGAGTATTCGGTGAGCCAGCCGGAATAGAACTCGATGGCGGGCTTGGAGCCGGCGAAGAACCAGATGCATCCGCCGAAGATCAGCGCCATAACCACGAAGAAGGCGATATGCTGCACGCATTCCTTGGTGGAGGGCACATGCGGTCGACGCCCGATGACGAACAGGTCGACGATAAAGAACAACGCGAGCACCACGAAGGTGATGATTTCAAATGCGAGTGGGGTTTCTGCCATGATTCCCTACACTAACTTATGTATGTGACGGTTTTGGGGCCGTTCCGGTAGCGCTGATCGCCAGGCAGTCAGGGGATGTGTTGTTCGACACGCTCCGGGCCGCTCAGGCCAAGTCTTTACGGTCGACAACGCATCCCCTGACTGCCCGCCTCGGGTATGGGAATTTGGTTACTTGTTGGCTTCCGTCATTTGACGGAGTTCTTTTTTGAGGTCTCGGATCTCGTCGCGCAGACGGGCCGCAAGTTCGAACTGGAGTTGTTCGGCGGCGGTGTGCATCTGTTCGCTCAGTTGGCGAATCAGGTCGGCGAGGTCCTGCGCGGGCAGGCCGGCCTTCAGGATCTCCTCGTGGCGTTTGTCTGCCTCGTTGGGATCGAGTACCGGCACGCCCAGGTGCGTGTTGCCGGCCTTGCCCGCGTTGCGGTAGCCACCTTCAAGCAAGGTCTGGGTGTCCACATCCTCCTTGGCGAGCATGTCGTTGACGTCGCTGATCTTCTTGATCAGGGGCTTGGGATCGATGCCATGCTCCTGGTTGTAGGCAATCTGCTTGGCGCGGCGACGGTCAGTCTCGTCGATGGCTTGCCGCATGGCTTCGGTGGTCTCGTCGGCGTACATGATCACCGTGCCGGACACGTTTCGGGCCGCACGGCCGATGGTCTGGATGAGCGAACGATAGGAGCGCAGGAATCCTTCCTTGTCGGCGTCAAGAATCGCCACCAGCGATACTTCCGGCAAATCGAGGCCCTCACGCAGCAGGTTGATACCGACAATCACATCGATCTTGCCTTCGCGCAACATGCGCAGCAGTTCGACGCGGCGCAACGTATCCACATCAGAATGCAGGTATTCGACCTTGATGCCGCGTTCCAGCAGATAGTCGGTCAAGTCCTCGGCCATCTTCTTGGTCAGAGTGGTGACCAGCGCGCGCTCGTTCTTGGCCACACGGGCCTTGATCTCGGCGAGCAGATCGTCGATCTGCCCCTTGACCGGGCGTACGTCGATCTTCGGGTCCAGCAGACCGGTTGGGCGGATAATCTGTTCGACCACCCCATCGGACAGTCCCATCTCATAGTCGCCTGGCGTGGCGGACAGGTACACGGTCTGGCCGACGCGCTGCAGGAATTCCGGCCATTTGAGTGGTCGGTTGTCCATCGCGGAGGGCAGGCGGAAGCCGTGTTCGACCAGCGTGCGCTTGCGGGAGGCATCGCCCTCGTACATGGCACCGATCTGCGGCACAGTGACGTGTGATTCGTCGATGACCAGCAGGAAGTCGTCAGGGAAGAAGTCGAGCAGCGTGTGCGGCGGGGTGCCAGCGGCGCGGCCGTCGAAGTGGCGCGAATAGTTTTCGACGCCTGAGCACACGCCAACTTGGGTGAGCATTTCCAGATCGTAGGTGGTGCGCATGTTGAGGCGCTGCGCTTCCAGCTCCTTGCCTTGTTTGCGCAGTTCTGCCAGGCGTTCGTCGAGTTCCTCGCGAATGGTTTTGAGCGCCCGTTCCATGCGTTCGGGGCCGGCCACATAATGGGAGGCCGGGAAGATGTGGACTTCGTTTTCCTCGTCGATCTCGTCGCCGGTCAGCGGGTGCAGCGTGGAGATGCGGTCGATCTCGTCGCCGAAGAATTCGATGCGCACGGCCAGTTCCTCGTAGACCGGGATGATTTCGACCGTATCGCCGCGCACGCGGAAGGTGCCGCGCGTGAAGGCGATGTCGTTGCGCTTGTACTGCATGGCCACGAATTGGCGCAGCAGGTCGTCGCGGTTGATTTCCTGCCCGACTTTGAGGAAGAGCATGCGACCGGCGTATTCTTCCGGCGTGCCCAAGCCGTAGATGCAGGAGACGGTGGCCACAACCACGCAGTCGCGGCGGGTCAGCAGGTTTGCGGTGGCTTGGTGGCGCAGGCGCTCCACATCGTCGTTGATGTTGGAGTCCTTTTCTATATAGGTGTCGGTCTGCGGGATGTATGCCTCGGGCTGGTAGTAGTCGTAGTAGCTCACGAAGTAGCTCACGGCGTTGTCCGGCATGAGTTCGCGGAATTCGGCGCATAGCTGCGCAGCGAGCGTCTTGTTGGGCTCGATAATCAGGGTCGGTCGCTGCAGCTTTTCGATCAGCCAGGCGGTGGTTGCGGTTTTGCCGGTACCGGTGGCACCCATAAGAACCACATCATTCTCGCCGTTTTCGATGCGTTCGGCCAGTTCGGCGATGGCCTGCGGCTGGTCGCCGGATGGCTTATATGGCGATTTGACGACGAAAGGCTTGTCCGCGCGCTCGATATTGAATCCCATAGGGCCTCATCTTAGCGACCTGCGCACCATCCTGCGTATATCTCACCCACTTGGGCCAGCATCTCGGGCAATGGATGGGTGGAGTCGATGACGATATCGGCTATGGCCCGCCGCTCCTCCTCACTGGATTGGTGGCGGATGCGGGCCTCGGCCTGTTCCAGGCTCATGCCGCGTTCCTCGACCATACGGTCGAGCCGCATGCACACGGGAGCTTCGACCGTGACGATATGGTCAAAGGCGAATGGAATATCGTCAATGACCTCGGCGAGCAGTGGAATGTCGTGAATGATGATGGCTGCCTCGGGGTGCTCATGCTCCAGTCGCGCCGCCTCGGCATAGATCAATGGGTGCTCGATGGCGTCGAGCCGTTCACGTGCGCCCGGCGCGGCGTTCGCGCCGAAGACATGATCGGCAATCCATGGCCGGTTCATAGTGCCATCGGCGAGCAATGCATCAGGACCGAACTCGGCGACGATCTGTGGCAGCGCCACTCCCCCGGGTTCGACGATCTGATGCGCCAGCGCATCGTAGTCGATATGCAACGCGCCGAGTTGCTTGAGTCGCGCCGCCACCGTACTTTTGCCCGCGGCGATGCCGCCGGTCAGTCCTATTCGCATCATGGTGCCCATGATAGCTGGCGCTCCCCTCGGTCGGCTATCGCCGACAGCTCCCCTCAGGGAGGGGATCCGGCTCGCGTAGCGAGACTGAGGTGAGTCATTGGCGGATAACTCTAAAAACACAAGAAACCCGGCCCAATCGGACCGGGTTTCCGTTAAACGCTAAGCGCTAGCTTCGCGGCAAACTCACTTGCCGAGCAGCTGGTCGCGCAGGGCGGCGAGCTGATCGGAGTCGGCG
>ENA-OXEB01000010-OXEB01000010.1-human-gut-metagenome-genome-assembly--contig:-NODE-10-length-139635-cov-14.1713_pt1 | contig 139635 bp, 104 predicted proteins | sample MGYA00249353_ERZ652239 | MGnify/ENA primary metagenome ERZ652239 (study PRJEB26925, sample SAMN05826586) | human gut metagenome | biome: ENVO:2100002; feature: ENVO:00000062; material: ENVO:00002003... | reverse complement strand
CGCACACGAACGGCACGTCGAACTGGTTCTTGTCGATGTGGTACACGTCGTCGGCGGGGCTGAGCACTTCGGATTCGTCAATGTAGTCGATTTCAATGGCCTGCAGAATGCGGGCTTCGGCGATGTGGCCGATACGCACCTTCGCCATGACCGGGATGGACACGGCTTCCTGGATGCCCTTGATCATGGCCGGGTCGCTCATGCGGGAGACGCCACCGGCAGCGCGGATGTCGGCCGGGATGCGCTCAAGCGCCATCACCGCGCATGCGCCAGCGTCCTGCGCGATCCTCGCCTGCTCGGGGGTAGTGACGTCCATAATCACACCACCCTTGAGCATCTGCGCCAGATTCTTGTTCAGTTCGTTCCTGTTGTTGGCCATCGCCAGCCTTTCGTCGAAAATAATCGTTTGCTATCGATACTAACGATTTCCCATTTCGATTTCACGCGAACTGAATCTTATAACCTACCAAAAAGTCGGTTTTACTAAATTTGCAACCTTATTTTCATGATTGTTTCATTGGCTTATGATTTCGATTCCGTCGACATTTCGTCGGTTTCGTCCGTTTTTCTTGCTTTACCTGCGACCATGGCTTTCGATTCGTCCGCTTCCGTACGCCGTCGCGCGCGCTATAGGAAACACGAATGACATGCGATTTTCATACGACCACATTGCGGACGTGCGACGCGTCCGTATGCGGCCGCATGGGCATGGGCACCTCACCAGGCCCCGCATTACGCCGATTCACACACTAGTTCGCACGCATCGGCTCGCCGCATCAGTTCGCAATCCGCACGCGCCAGCTCACATGCGCACGATGCGGTCCGCGATGCGCATGGTGGAATCGCGGTGCGAGACGAGCAGCACCGCGCTCCCCTGCTGCGCCAACGCGTCAATCGATTGCAGAATCACGGATTCGTTGTAGGCGTCGAGGCGACTCGTCGGCTCGTCGAACAACACCAGCGACGCGTTGCGCAGGAAGACGCGAGCCAGGCCGATGCGTTGCCGTTCACCCTCTGAAAGCCGCCCGCCCAACTCGCCGACGGGGGTATCAAGGCCCTGCGGGAGCGAGTCGACCAGTTCAAGCGCGGAAGCCTTGGCAAGCGCGGCGCGCAGCACGTCATCACCGACAGAAGGGGTCGACCGGGTGGAAAGCGCGGAATCAGCGGCATTCCACGAAACGGGAGGAGCGGGCGGGGTAAGGAGCGCTCTGCCGGAAGTCGCGGAATCGTCCGGATCGCCAGCATTACCAGCCCTATCCGCATCGCCCCTGTCGCAGGCCATAAGCAGGTTTTCACGGATAGTGCCGTCGAACAGGTAGGTTTCCTGCCCCATCATCGTTTGCACGCGACGGCGATGATGCGCGTCGATCTGCGGCAGTGGCACCTCGGACAGGGCGACTAAGCCGGATTGCGGGTCCCAGTAACGCATGAGCAGCTTCAGCAGGGTCGATTTGCCGCGGCCGGACGGGCCTTGGATGCCGAGGATGCCGTGTTGTGGTATGTCGAACGAGACGTGGCTGAGGATTGGCTCGGCGGACGACTCGGGGGCATCCGCATCGCTTCCGGAAGTTGGAGCCTCGCCCGAATTGCCGTAGCCGAACGTGACGTCGTGCATGGACATGCCGTGGTAGCGCGGCAGGAAATCGCCCCGCTCCTCCACTGCGGGGGTTTCGTCCATCAGCGCAAACAGGCGGCGGGCGGCGGCAAACGTTTGCGTGAGATTGGCCGGCAGCGCGCTCAACGCGAGCGTCGGACCGAACGAGCTGGCCAGCAGCACGAAAGCGGCGGTCAGGCGGGCGGCGGGCGCGGAAATGACGGTCTGGATGGTCGCAGCGGCAGCGGAAGCGGCGGAAGCGATGGGCATCGTCGTACCGGACGTGACCATCGCCAGCAATGCCGCGATGGCAGTGAACAGTACGACCAGCACCGCGCCGAAGCCTGCGAAATCGCCATTCTTGGCACTCAGCCGGGCACGGCGGCTCCAGAGCGAGCGCGTGCGTGACGCGATGCCGGCAAGCCGCGCATGGCCTTGGCCGAATCGGATGATTTCGTCGAGACCGCGCATATCGTCGAGCATTTCGTTATCAAGTTGGGCGGATTCGCGGCGAATATCCCCACCGAGACCGCCTACCGCCGTGGCGAAGAGTTTCGGCAGCACGATGCCGATGGTCAGGTGCGCGATGACCAGCGTGACAGCGATCGCAGGGCTCAACGTAAGCAATGCGACCGTGTAAAGCACGGTGGTCGCGATGGCGATGACAACCGGCGAAATGGTGTGCGCAAAGAAGATTTCCAGCAGTTCGACGTCGGTGGTGACCAGCGCGATCAGGTCGCCTTTGCCTTTGCCGGACAGTTTGGCGGGCGCGAGGCGACGCAGCGCGGCAAACGTTTTCGACCGAAACAGCGCGAGCAGGCGGAAGGCGACATTGTGGTTCATGTACTGTTCGGCGTAGCGCATGCCGCCGCGGATCAGTGCGCAGATAATCATGGCTGCGATTGCCGCGGGAAGGCTGAGATTCCAGACTTTTGCGCCAGCTGCGGCAAACAGCGCGGCGACGCCGAAAACCGGCAGGAACGTGGCGGCGAGGTGGCCGAGGATGCCGCACGCGCAGGCGATGGCCATGGGTTTGCGCAGTGGGCCGACTTCGCGCAGCAATCGGGCGACGACTTGGGTTGTTGGCATGTCCGATTTGGCGCCACTGGCGTTCGATTCGGCGGAACCAGACATCCGAGACACGGCAAACGCACCAGACGCATGAGTCATACGCGATACGCGCGGCGCGACGCGACCAGACAATCCCACCCGTTCCACGCTTTCCTGCGCCCGGAACAGCTTGGCATACGTGCCGTCCGCGGCCATGAGATCGTCATGCGCGCCCTGCTCGACGACGACACCCCCATCAAACACTACGACATGGTCCGCGTCGGCCGCGTTCGCCATGCGGTGCGTGACCATCAGCACGGTTGCGCCGGCGTCGGCGAGCGCGCGAATCGTTTGCAAAATCAACGTTTCGCTGTCCGCGTCGACGCTGCTGGTCGCCTCGTCGAAAATATAGACGGCCGACCTGCGCAACAGTACACGGGCGATCGCAATGCGCTGTTTCTGCCCGCCGGACAGATTCGCGCCGTCCTGCGTGATCGGCATATCGAGTCCTCGCGATTGCGCGCGCACGAAATCGTCGATATGCGCGGCTTCCAGCGTCTGCCACAGCTCGTTGTCGGTGGCGTCGGCGCGGGCCATAAGCAGGTTGTCGCGCAGGGTGCCGGCGAACAGGTGGCTGTGCGCGGAGACGATGGAGATTTCGCGGGTGAGCGATGCTGCGGTGAGGTCGCGGATTTGGTGCGATTTCAGGGTTTCACTGTCATCCGGCGCCGCACTGCTTAACATAGCGCCCAGCACTTCGTCCTGCATTCCGGATGGCATTTCGGACAGCAGCACATCGCCTTCATATCCGACAAGCGTGCCGGCAAGCAGCTGGACGGCTGTGGACTTGCCGGAACCGGATGGCCCGACGATCGCAGTGACTTCGCCGGGCAGCGCACGGAGGGCCACGTTGCGCAAGGCGTAGCGCGTTTCGCGCGCGTCACCCGCGCCGCCGCCCTCATCAACGCTGTCCACATCCGCGTTCCGCATATCGGAATGCGATGTGGACGATATACGACGGGGACTCGCAACACCGGCACCCGCAGACCCGGCAGCGTCAGGCCCCGCACCAGCAGCACCCCCAGCATCCACATCCGCGTCCGCATACCGGTACGAAACACCACGAAACTCCACGCCGACACCACGCCCGGAAGCCCCGAATTCCGGCAGTTCCTTGCTGCCATGCTCCGGTTCGGGCGCGTCGAGCAGCGCGAAAATACGTTTCGTGGACGTCATGCCGTTCATCGCAACGTGGAAATACGAGCCGAGCTGTCGCAGCGGAATGAAGAAATCGGCGGCTAGCAGAATCGTCAGCAATACCGCGGCGATCGGCGTCAAACCAAGCGGCAGCACGCCGGACAGCGCGAAAACGCCAGACGGCGAGAGCGAGCCGGATACAAATCGCCATATCGCAACGCCGATGCCGGCGGCCGCGCCACCGTACGCCACGGCATCCATCGCCGTGAGCGAACGCAGTTGGATCTGCAGCACGTTCATGGTCATCACGCGGAACTGTTCGGCCTTCTCGTCCATGACTCGTGCGGCGCGCTCGTCCGCGTCGAAGGTTTTCAGCGTCTCAAGTCCCTGCAGATTGTCGAGGAACGCGGCGCCCATATCCGTGTATTTGCCCCAGTATTTCTTGAATACGCGGGCAGCACGCATCGCCACCATGCCGACGATGAGCACGATGAGCGGCGCGCAGGCGAGCAGCGTCGCGGCGGTGGGCAGGTCGATCGGCGCAAGCACGGCGAACAGCGTGATGGGGGCGAGCACGGCGTAGCACAGTTGCGGCAGGAACAGTTCGAAGAAGCTTTGGATTTGTTCGATGCCTTCGCCCGCGGACTGCACCACGCCGGCGGTGCGCACGCGCTGCGCGTAGGACGGGCCGAGCGCGAGCATCTTATTGAACAGTTTCTCACGCAGCGCGAGTTTGACGCGTTCGGCGGCCTCGCTACCGAAACGTGCGGCGGCGCGAATGGTGACGAATCGCACGACCGCGGCAATAAGAATAATGGCGATGCAGGGCGCGGTGGCGGACGGTACGGGCGCGAACAGCGGTTGCAGCATACGCACCACAGCCACGACGAAGGCGATGTTGGCCACGAGGCCCAGCCATTGGCAGACGACTTTCGCCGCGATCAATCGACCGACGCCGTCAGCCAAGGAAAACAGCCGCTTGTCGAACATCATGCCCCTTTTCCAATCGTTTGCAATCCCGCCATCCGCTCCAAGCGTATCGGGCATACCGACGAAAGGCAATGACGGAACGGCAATCGCAGAAAATCGTCGGAAAAATCTAGAAAACCATCAGAACTCGCAAGCAAATGCACAACAGCAAAACCACAGAAAACCAAGGGAACGGCGAAAAGTGAGGCGGCTGAATGTTCGCCGTTGAGCAAACAGCCTAGGCGCAAGGGGTAGTTGCGCCAAACTTGAGTGTACACGGAACATGTTGTGGTTCGCAACGTCACTCCGCCCAGTTTTGCCGCATTTTCCACCGTTTTCGCCCGTAAGGGCCACCCCTCTCGAACCCGTCGCGCAACCCGTTGGACACCCTGCGATCGAACGCGTCAAACCTTTTTTTCGAGATGATGCATCCGTGTACCAATCCCCCGTTCCGTTGACGTTTCGTGCCACTTTGTCAGTTCAAACAAACCCGTCGCCATATTTCTTGTTGTTTCTTACAATGCGGACTTACGTCACCGTAACTTACGATATGCGAGGCGCGACACAGGACGCGAAAAGCACGTCACCGATCACCGCAATCGCAGCGATCGCATATATCGCAAAACCCACGAAAACCGCGGAAACGCAAGAAAAGAGAACACTTCATGCTCACCGAGTACACGACCCCGGGCGCATCCGTCGAAGTACGCGACGACGAATCCATCTACTCCCTGCTTACCGAACGCATCAAGCGCACCGGCGAAGACACCGTGATCGCGGAACGCAAAACCGCTCCGGGCCAGTGGACCAAGGTGACGACCGGCGAATTCCACAAGAACGTACTCTCCGCAGCCAAAGGCCTGATCGCGTTCGGCATCGGCAAGGGGGATGCCGTCACCCTCTTCTCCACCACCCGTTACGAGTGGGGCGTGCTTGATTTCGCACTGGCCGCAATCGGCGCGGTCAATGTGCCGATCTATGACACCGATTCCGCGGCGCAGGCCGAACGCATTCTCAACGATTCCAACGTGAAGCTCGCCATCGCCGACGATCGCGAACGCTTCGACCGTCTTGATTCCGTGATTGGCCGCTGCCCGTCTCTGAAGCATATTCTGATGCTCGACGCCAATGCCATGGGCGCGCTGGAGGGATTGGGCGTCACCGTGTCCGACGAAGAGCTGGACGAGCGTATCACGTCGGTGCGTGCCGACGATCTGGCCACCATCGTGTACACGTCCGGTTCCACGGGGGCACCGAAGGGTGCCGAGCTGTCGCATCGCAATTTCGTGTCGATCACGCGTGCCGGCAGCCTTGCGCTGCACGAGATGATTCTTGAAGACCATCCGCGTCTGCTGCTGTTCCTGCCGCTCGCCCACTGCTTCGCGCGCTTCATCCAGTACGCGTCGATCGCTTCCGATGACGGCGTGGTCGGCTATCTGCCGGACACCAAGACGCTGCTGCCGGATGTGCGTTCGTTCGAGCCGACGTACCTGCTGGGCGTGCCGCGCGTGTTCGAGAAGGTGTACAACGCGGCTTCCCGCAAGGCCGGCATGGGTTGGAAGGGCCGCCTGTTCCTCAAGGCCGCCGAATCCGCGCGCGACTGGTCGCGCATGCAGCAGGCTGGCGAGAAACCGACCATGAAGCAGACCGCCGAACACCTGTCGTATGAGGCGTCCGTATACCACACCGTGCGTGGCGCGTTGGGCCCGCGTATCCGTTATGTGGCGTGCGGTGGCGCTCCGCTGGACGTGTCGCTGGCGCATTTCTTCAATGGCATCGGCCTGCCGATGATCCAGGGCTACGGTATGACGGAAACCGCGGCGCCGTTTGCCGCGACCCGCGTCACGGACAATGTGATCGGTACCGTCGGCCAGCCTGCGCCGGGATCGTCCGTGCGTATTTCCGACGATGGCGAGCTGCAGGTCAAGGGACCGAACGTGTTCATGGGTTACCACAATCTGCCGGAGAAAACGGCCGAGGTGTTCACCGAGGACGGTTGGCTGCGCACCGGCGATCTTGCGTCGATCGACGATGAGGGTCGTATTACGATTACGGGCCGCAAGAAGGACATCATCATCACCGCCGGCGGCAAGAACGTGTCGCCGATTCCGATGGAGCAGGAGATTGCGAAGTGTCCGATTGTGGAGCATGCCGTGGTGGTGGGCGATAATCGTCCGTTCATCGGCGCGCTGGTCACGCTCGATCCGGAAGGATTGGCGGCCTGGCTGCCGTCCGTGGGCCTGTCCGCGGATACGCCGCTTGACCGCGTGGCGGCTACCGCCGCCGTTCATGACGAGATTCAGAAGTATGTGGACAAGGCGAACGCGACGGTTTCGCGCGCCGAATCCGTGCGTAAGTTCGTGGTGCTGGATGCGCAGTTCACGCAGGAGAACAAGTGCCTGACGCCGTCGCTGAAGGTGGTGCGTCCGGCAGTGAACCGCGTGTTCGCCGACGTGATCGACCGCCAGCTGTACGCCGGCAAGCGCTGAGCCGCACATAGGTAAACAAAAACAGCACGGCGGGGAACGCTGCGTACAAAAGTACGTCAACTTCCCCGCCGTGCTGTTTTTAAGCGCACCCCGTATCGCTGAGATAACGCGTGCGGTAACAGTGCGGCAGGAAACGCCGGCGTACGAAGGTACGTCAAGTTTCCTGCCGTGCTGTTAACGCTCCGTTATTTCAGTGACGGTTGTTGAGGCGGTGGTACATTTCGCTCAGCTCCAGCTCCTTCTCGAACTGGCGGGCGTTGGTGTTCTCGTCGATGACGGCGAGTTCGACGCCGGCGATGCGGGCGAAATCCTCCCAAGCCTCACGACCGACGGACGTGGTCATGCAGGTGTGGTGGGAGCCACCGGCGGTGATCCAGCACTGCACGGCGGTCTTCAGGTCCGGCTTCGGCTTCCACACGGCGCGGGCGCACGGCAGGTTCTTCAGGGAACCCTGCGGTTCGACGATGGTGACCTCGTCCATGAGCAGGCGGAAGCGTTCGCGCTCGTCGGCCATGGAGACCACGACGGCGTCGGCCGGCTTGCCGGAGAACACCAGACGGACCGGGTCGGACTTGCCGCCGATGCCCAGCGGGTAGATGGCCAGCTTCGGCTTGGCGATGGTGCCGATGGACGGGGAGACTTCCAGCATGTGGGAGCCCATGTCGAACTCGTTGCCCGGCACGAAGTTGTAGGAGTAGTCCTCCATCAGGGAGGCGCCACCCTCAAGGCCGTAGCCCATCACGGCGCCGATGCGCACCAGCACGGAGGTCTTCCAATCGCCTTCGGCGGAGAAGCCCCAGCCGTACTCGGACGGGAAGCGCTGCGGGCCGACGCCCGGCAGCTGCGGCAGGGTGCCGAGGTCTTCGAAGTTGTCGACGCCGGCGGTGCAACCGTTCTCACGCATCATGTTGACCATGGCGGCCTCTTCCTTGGCTGCGATGAACAGCTCATCGTAGCGGGAATCAAGCAGCTCGGGGGCCACGTCGTACTTGGCCTTGTAGTCTTCGATGAGGTCCTTGACCTGGCTGTCCTTGACCTTCTCGTAGGCGGCGACGAGGTCGTTGACGGCCCAGGTGTTGATCGAAGCGCCGAACACGCGTTCGGCTTCGGTCTTGTCGCCTTCGGTGACGGCCACGTTGCGCATGTTGTCGCCCCAACGCATGACCTTCATGTTCTGGGAGGCATCCCAGCCGGCGCAGGCGCGAGCCCAGGTGCCGACCTTTTCGGCGACTTCCGGATCGGTGTAGTGGCCGACGACGATCTTGCGCGGAATGCCGAGACGGGACACGATGTAGCCGAACTCACGGTCGCCGTGGGCGGCCTGGTTCAGGTTCATGAAGTCCATGTCGATGGTCTCCCACGGGATTTCCTTGTGGTGCTGGGTGGCCAGCTGCAGCAGCGGCTTGGTCAGCACTTCGAGGCCGCGGATCCACATCTTGGCCGGGGAGAAGGTGTGGCACCAGGTGATCACGCCGATGACGTTCGGGTTGGCGGAGGCTTCGGTCATGAAGGCCTTGACGCCGTCGGAGGACTTCAGGGTCGGCTTGAGCACGATCTTGGCCGGGATCTTGCCGGTCGCGTTGAGGAAGTCGACCATCTCGCCGGTCTGCTGGGCCACCTGGCGCAGCGCCTCCTCGCCGTAGAGGTCCTGCGATCCGACGCCGAACCAGATTTCCTTGCCTTCAAATGGGTTTTCCATTGCCATGTTGGATTATTCCTTACTTCGTTGTTGGGTTTGTCGTTTCAGTTTCCGTCGCGTCAGTGCTGGCCGTAGACGTTGGTGTAGCGGTCGTTAAGGCTATCGATGTCTTCCTGGGAGATCGGGATGATGTCTCCGAGCTGCTTGGCGGCCCACATGGTGTGCGCCACCTCTTCGGTCATGGCGGCGGCCTTGACGGCGGCTTCCGCGTCCTTGCCGATGGTGAACGGACCATGGTTCTGCATGAGCACGGCCGGGGACTTCGGATACTTCTTCAGGGTTTCGACCACGCCTTCGCCGATGGCTTCGGAGCCGATGAGGCGGAACGGGCCGACCGGCACCGGGCCGCCGAACTCGTCGCCCATCATGGTCAGGCCGCACGGAATGTTCTGGCCGGTGGCCGCCCATGCGGTGGCGTAGGTGGAGTGGGTATGCACCACGCCGTACACGTCGGGCATGTGGCGGTAGATGTACGCGTGGGACGCGGTGTCGGAGCTCGGCGCTTCGGCGCCGTCGACCACGTTGCCGTCGAGGTCGCACACGACCATCGAGCTTGGGGTGAGGTACTCGTAGCGCAGTCCGGACGGCTTGATGACCATCAGGTCGGCGGTGTGCAGGCGCTGCGAGACGTTGCCTGCGGTCCACACCACCAGATTCCACTTGATGAGCTGCTCGTGCAGGGTGGCGACCACTTCGCGCACCTGCTTGACTTCAGCTCGTACTTCCGGGCTGTAATCAGCCAACGTTGCCATATTGTGTTCCTTTCGTCAGGCTTGCTGTTGTTGCGATGGACGGTTATTTGGTTTCCAGCGGGATGCTTTCGATGGCGGCATGCTCGATCGGCAGCCCCTTGCGGAAGCGGTCGAAGAAGGCTTCGAAGCCGGCCACGTCGTTGGCGTCCGGCGCTTCCGTGGTGGAGGCCGCGTCGGCGAAGACGCGGGTGTCGAGGTAGTCGGCGAGCGGCTGGTCGGCGTGCCACAGATAGTCGGCGAGCACGGCCATGCCCCACGCTCCGCCTTCGGCGGCGGTGGCCATGACCTTGATCGGGGTGTCGAATGCGGCGGCGAGGATCTTCTGCGCGACCTTCGGCGTGGTGAAGATGCCACCGTGGCCGACGAGCGAGTCGACGGCGACGCCTTCGTCCTTGGTCATCACATCCATGCCGATCTTGACCGGCGAGAAGGCGCTAAACAGCTGGGTTCTCATGAAGTTGCCGAGGCTCATGCGCGCCTCCGGGCTGCGGGCGAACAGCGGTCGGCCTTCCGGCAGGCCAGCCAGGAATTCGCCGGAGCGGAACGGATAGTTGAGCAGACCACCGCAGTCGGCGTCGACATCGTCCGCGATCGCGGCGCGGAACAGCGTGCCGTACAGCGTGCCGGCATCGACCGGCTGGCCGATCGCGGCGGCGAACTGTCCGAACAGGCCGACCCAGGCGTTGAGATCGGAAGTGAAGTTGTTGGCGTGGCTCATGCCGGCCAGGTCGCCGGCTGGGGTGGTGACGAGGTCAACTTCCGGATGCAGGCGCGCCAGCTTGTGCTCGAGCACGACCATGGCGAAAATCGAAGTGCCGGCGGAGACGTTGCCGGTGCGCACGCGCACGGAGTTGGTGGCGACCATGCCGGTGCCCGCGTCGCCTTCCGGCGGGGCGAGGACGACGCCCGGCTGAAGGGTGCCGGTCGGGTCGAGCAGTTTGGCGCCTTCGGCGGTGAGCGTGCCGGCCGGGGTGCCCGCCACGAGCGGACGGGGCAGCAGGTTCTCAAGCTTCCACGGCTGCGCGGCGACTTCCTCGATCGCGTCGAATCGCTTGATGAACTCGGTTTCGTAGGTATGGGTGGCCGGGTCGATGGGGAACATGCCGGAGGCGTCGCCCACGCCGAGCACCTTCTCGCCGGTGAGCTTCCAGTGCACGTAGCCGGCGAGTGTGGTGATGTAGTCCACCTTGGAGACGTGCTCCTCGTGGTTGAGCACTGCCTGGTAGAGGTGTGCCACGGACCAGCGTTCCGGAATGTTGTACTGGAACAGCTCGGAAAGCTTCTCGTGGGCTTCGTGGGTGTTGGTGTTCTGCCAGGTGCGGAACGGCACGAGCAGTTCGCCGGACTTGTCGAAGGCGAGGTAGCCGTGCATCATGGCGGAGAAGCCGATGTGCCCCACGTGGGTCAACCGTTCGCCATAGGCGGTTTCGACGTCGCCGGCCATCCGGGCGTATGCGGTCTGCAAACCCTTCCAGATTTCCTCCTGGGTGTAGCTCCACAGCCCGTCCTCGAGATGGCTGGCCCACTCATAGTCGCCCGCCGCGATGGTGTGGTAGGCGTCATCGATGAGCACCGCCTTGATGCGGGTGGAGCCGAACTCGATGCCCAGGCTCGTCTTGCCTGCGCGGATCTTCTCGGCGGTCACTGCGACCTGCTCTTGCGTCATAGTTCACGAACTCCTTGCGTCCGAGCGCCTCGCAACCACTCTGTCAACTGAATGTTAGCGCTCACTGTTAACGCTCACTATTGTAGGCACAAACCCGTGACGCACCAAATCCGACGTGTCATCGGAGCAATGAATATATAAACAAATCGAGAAGAAGCAGCGCCTTAGCGACGGCGGACAGGACCCAGGGAGCTGCGGTTGACCATCTGCGCCGACACCAGTCCGACGCCATGCTGCGATGATCCGAAGGAGTTCTCCTCCCCCGCGCCCAGCAGGTACAGCGTCTCGCGCATGGCGGCGACACCCAGCTGCTCAAAGCCGGGTCGGACCGTGGTCAGCGGCGGGAACATATTGTCCATGGCAGGCATGTCGTCAAAACCCACCAGGCTCACATCCTGCGGAATGCGCACGCCATGCTCATGCAGCGCGCGGGCCACACCCACGGCCTGGCTGTCGTTGGCGCAGACCATGCATGTCGGCAGATTGCCGCCGGTGCGGCCGATGTTGTCGAGGATGTGGTTCATCTTGCCGTACGCTTCAGAGGATTCCCAGGTCTCACACTGCACCGTCACGGAATTGACCGCATTGGCCGCGCATAGCTTGTTCCATGCCAGCAGGCGCGTCGCCGCGTCGCGCCACTCCTTGGGACCGGCGAAATACAGCACCGAACGGTGCCCGTATTCCACGACTAGATGCATCACGTCGGCCATCGCGGACCATTGGTCCATGCCGACGACGGATACGCGGCGGCGGTCGGCGGACTTCATCAGCCGCAGGCCGTCCTGCACGTCGATGCCACCGTGCGTGGATGTGACGATCACACGAGGCTGCGCGATCCGCGTCCGGCATGCCGCGGAAAACATGACATCGGTGGGCGTGAGGAAGATGAACGCATCGACGTTCATCTCGTCGAAGGTGCGGCACAGGTCGTCGAATTCCTCCTGCGAGCACAGCGCCTCATGCACCATGCTCACCGTCACGAACAGGCCATGCTGGCGAGCCATCGTCTCAATCGCGGAAATCGTGGAAATCGGGCCATAGAAATGCTGGCCGCCGGCGATCAGGCCGATGGTGCGGGACCGGTGCGAGGCGAGCGCGCGGGCGGAGTTGCTGGGACGGTATCCGAGCTGGTCGATGGCCTTCTGCACCTTCTCGCGGGTGGCGTCGGAGACGTCCGGCGAATGGTTGATGACGCGCGAGACCGTCTGGTGGCTCACACCAGCCAGCTTCGCCACTTCGAACATCGAAGGACGCTTATTGCCCGCATTGCGTTTGCCTGCCATGCCCCGTCGCCTTTCGCACACAACTGTTGGTACGTTCGCCTATTGTACACGCAACTTCAGTTAGCGCTAACAACCCTCATGCTCCAAGGATGCGGCACACTGCGCGCAGGCTACCGCACGGCCGCCAAAGCACGCAGACGCGCCGCGAAGTTGGGCCAATCGGTGCGCATGGCGGTCAGCAGCTTGCGGTTGGGCACGTCATCGACCGGCACCCATTCGATCTCCATGCTTTCGTCGTCGTTGGCCTTGGGCTCGACACGATGCCCCGGCTTTTCGAAGGCGAACACCGTGGTATACGACCATGGGCCGTGGTCCTCGCAGTATGAGCCGACCACGTCGATGTCCTCCGGCGTGATGTTGGCTTCCTCGTACGATTCACGCAACGCGCCCTCGATCGGGCTTTCGCCGTCGGCGGTAGCACCGCCGGGAATGCCCCACGTGCCGCCTTCCGCGCTCCATACCGCGCGGTGCTGCATGACGACGTGCGTCACCTCACCGGTCGTCTCGCTGCGGCGGGCCAAGAGCACGCCGGACGCGCCGTTCGTGCCCCAATGCTTGCGACCGCAGGCGCAATCGACCCAGCCGTCTCCCGGCTGGTGCACGTTCTCCTTGGGCGGCAGCGGCTTCGCGGCACCCGTTTTCGCATCATATTCGGCGTCCGGCGCAAGGTCGGAGCGGGTGACGTTCCACAGGTCGGTCCATTCGACGCCCAATTGCGCCGCCAGACGGCGCGCCAACGGCAGGCTCAGGCCGATGATGCCGTGCGGATCGCCTTCGATCGAGTCGATAAACGCGCCGCCGAAACCTTCCAAAGTGAACGATCCGGCCACTTCCAGCGGCTCGCCGGTGGCGATGTAGCGTTCGATATCCAGGTCGGAATATTCGCAGAAGTGCAGGGTCGCTTTGCTGGCGCCGCGCACCATGCGGCCCGACGCGAAGTCGATGAGGCAATGGCCGGTCCACAGCTCGCCGGTGGCACCGCGCATGGCACGCAGCCGTTCGCGCGCTACCTCTTCGCTATGCGGCTTGCCGTAGCATTCGCCGTCCAGCAGGAACATGGAATCGCAGCCGAGAATCAGCGGGCCGGCCTTCGAACGGGTCAGGCTCGGACGGCCATCCACGAAATCGGCGATCGGCTCGGCGACGGTGGGAATGGCGATGCCGGAGAAATCGCGGGTCTTCGTCTCGTCGGCGGACTGCGCGCTGTCCGTGCGTGCGGCTGTGCCCGCCGAGGATGCGTCGCGATCGTCTGCTGCCCGGAGCGGGAAGCCGACCACGCGCTCCCCGCGCGCGTGCGCCGCGGTATCGGCGATGTTGCGATACGCCTGGTGCACGGCCTCGGCCTTCGCCGTGGCGAGAATCATCACACGCTGTTCGACGCTCAGGTCGTTCACGGTGACGCCAAGCGCGGCCGCCTCGCGTTCGAGCGCGGCAGGCTCGTCGACGTGCGAGACACGGATGGTCGGGCAGATGCCGGCGGAGAACAGCACGTCACGGCGTGGACGGGACTGGGAGGCGAGAATCAGCGGGATGCTCATGCGCGTTCCACCTGCACACCCTTGGTGTCGACCGCGAGATGCAGCACACGCCAATGGCCGGATGCCAGCTCTTCGGCGGCGATCTGTTCAAGCTCCTCGTGGGCGTCGCCATGGTGCAGCACCAGCACGCATGGGCCAGCGCCGGACACGGTGGAGGCGAAGCCGTGGGAGCGCATCTTCTCGATCAGCGCCCAAGACGGCTCCATCAGCGAGGCGCGGTACGGCTGATGCAGGCGGTCCTGCGTGGCCGCGAACAGCAGTGCGTTGGCGTTCTGACGCGAGCCGGAGGCCAGCATCGCGGGGTTCATGGCAGCCGGCAGCAGGCTCACACGGGAGACGTTGTGCACGGCGTCCTTGAACGGAATCTCAGTCGGCAACGCCTGACGGGCCTTTTCGGTGGACAGCTCGTAGTCCGGCACGAACACGGCCGCGGTCAGATCGTCCGCCACGCGGTAATTGATGGTGTGGAAGCCGTTGTGCATCGGCTCGCCGCCTGGAATCGGCACGGATCCGACACCTTCCGCGGTCTCCATGTCCCAGGACATGGTCAGGCCGCCGTACACGGCCGGGGCCACGTTGTCCGGATGGCCTTCGATGGCGGCGGCCAGCTCGAACACGGCGTCGCGGTTGAGGTCGTCGTCCTGCGCGAAGGCTGCCGCGGCGGCGATGCCGGCGACGATGGCCTCGGCGGAGGAACCCATGCCTCTCGCCTGCGGGATGTTGTTGTGCGCCTGCAGAATGAATCCGACGCGTCCCAGACCGAAGGTCTGGCATGCGCGGCGGAACGTGGAGACCACCAGGTGCGTCTCGTCACGAGGCAGGGTGTCCTCGCCCTCGCCTTCGATCATCACCTGCGCCGCGGTGTTCACCGGGTCGGCGCTCAGCGTGAATTCAAGCTCGTCATGATAGTCCAAGGCCAAACCGACCGTATCGAAACCGGAGCCAAGATTGGCGCTGGTGGCCGGAACCTTCACACGCACCTTGCGGGTAACTGGAGTCATCTCTCGTCGTCCTTCGTCACATCTTCATTACAAATCAAGCACCGTATACCGTGGCAGTGCCAGAGTCAAATTTCAGGGGGAACCGCACCCGTGCATCGTATTCGGGCCCATGACGGCGGCTTGGCATGGCTTGCATGCCAATCGCATCATGGACCCGAATCGCATCCGATATCAGTTCAGCACGCGCAGGATCGACGGCTCTCCGCACACGCAATCCAGCTCGCACACGTCCTTGACGGTTTCGCGCAGAGTGAGCTCATCGGTCATGTGGGTGACCAGACGCAGCTGCTGCAGCTCGCCGTCATAGCCCGGATCCTTCAGCGTCGGCTTCAGATCCTGGTTCACGCCGTTGATGGACACGCCATGGTCGGCGAACTTGGCTGCGATCGCGGCGAGCACGCCCGGATTGTCGTGAATCACGAAACGGACCGCGAACTCGGCCTTGGAAGCCTCGATCGGAGCCTTCTTCAGATCCTTGTACAGCGGGATGGACGGACCGGTGCAGCCCTGTGCGATATGGCGGGCTTCGGTGACCACGTCGCCGACGACCGCGGAAGCGGTCGGAGCGCCGCCGGCGCCGCGGCCGTAGAACATGAGGTCGTCCGCAGCTTCGGCCTTGACGAACACGGCGTTGAAGGAGCCGTGCACGGAGGCCAGCGGATGGGTGTTGGAGATCAGTGCCGGGTAGACGCGCGCGGACACGCCGGCATCGGTGTTCTCCACGACGGCGAGCAGCTTGATCACCTTGTTTTCCGCGGTGGCGGCGGCGATGTCGTCGGCGGTGATCTTGGTGATGCCCTCGACGGAGACGTCGTCGATGGTGACGGAGGTGTGGAAGCCGAGGGTGGCCATGATCGCGGCCTTGTTGGCCGCGTCGTAGCCCTCGATGTCGCCGGTCGGATCGGCTTCGGCGTAGCCCTTGGCCTGCGCGTCCTTGAGCACGTCATCGAAGTCGAGGCCCTTGGTGGTCATCTCGTCGAGGATGTAGTTGGTGGTGCCGTTGACGATGCCGAGCATGCTCGTCACCTTGTCTCCGACGAGGGATTCGCGCAGCGGCTTGAGGAACGGGATGGCGCCGCCCACGGAGGCTTCGAAGTAGATGTCGACGCCCTTGGCTTCGGCGGCCGCGTAGATCTCCGGACCATACTTGGCCAGCAGCGCCTTGTTGGCGGTGACCACGGAGGCGCCGGATTCGATGGCGGCGAGCACGAACTTGCGTGCCACGCCGGTGCCGCCGATCAGCTCGATGACGATGTCGGAATTGGTGGCCACGCTCATGGTATCGGTGGTCACGATGGCCTTGTCGATCCACGGGAACGGATCGGTTTCCACCGGGTCGAGGCAGGCGACGCCGGTCAGCTCGATCGGTCGTCCGATACGTGCGGCAAGCTCGTCCTTCTGCTCGACCAGCAGGCGTGCGGTCTGGGAACCAACGGTACCTGCGCCCAGCAATCCAACGCGAATCGGCGCAACATCTTCCTGTGCCAAGGCATCCTCCCTTGAATGTGAAGTATTGGTGTGACCTTGCTTATTGTACGGTCTCAATATGACGTAAGGCCGCGGAATATCAAGAAAATGGACGGTTTCCGAAGCTTTCCCCGCAAGGAAGCCCGAAAACCGTCCATACCGTGAGACGCAATCGTGGACTATTCGCTGACGTCCCAGCTCAGCAGATCGTCGATCGTCTGCCGGCGGATCATGACGTGTGCGCCGGCCTCGCCGACGCCGACCACGGCGGGAATCAGCGCCTGGTTGTAGTTGCTGGCCATCGTGCGGCCGTATGCGCCGGTGACCGGCACCGCGAGGATGTCGCCACGCTTGATGTCGGCGGGCAGCCGCACCTCGTTGACGAGGATATCTCCCGATTCGCAGTGCATGCCGACCACGCGGCACAGCTTGGCCTGCTCGCTTCCCTTGCGGTTGGCCAGACGCGCGGTGTAGTCGGAGCCGTACAGCGCCGGACGAATGTTGTCGCTCATGCCGCCATCCACGGACACGTACACACGTTCCGTCACCGGATTGCCTGACTTGTCTTTCGCCTCGCCGGAAAGCTCGACCGGCTTGACGGTGCCCACGCGGTACAGCGTGACGCCGGTGGGGGCCACCGTCCAGCGGCCCGGCTCGAAGGAGATGACCGGGGCCGGCATGCCGAGCGCGCGGTTCACGGTGCTGACCGCGTCGGCGAGCCTGCCGAGCTCCACGTCGATGTCCATGGAATCCTCGCCGTCGGTGTAGGCCACGGAATAGCCGCCGCCCAGATCGACTTCCGGCAGGGTGTACGCGTCGGTGGCGTAGAAGGTCTTGCGCAGCAGCATCATGCGCTTGGCCGCCTGGATGAAAGCGTCCGCGTCATGGATGTTGGAGCCGATGTGCGAGTGCACGCCGACCAGTTCGAGCACGTCCTGGCGGCGGTAGATGTCCTTGAGCACGGCGAGCGCCGGGCCGTCGGCCACCATGGTCATGGCTTCGGCGAGCCTGCGGTCGCCTTCGGAGACTTTCTCGTGGCTCAAATCGTACGGGTATTTGATGTCGTACTGCAGCTCGCGTTGCGCATGGACTTCGGAGGCGTGTTCGCCGAGTCGTGCATTCGAGCCGGCGGGCGTCACGTCGGTGAGGTCGTCGAGCACGCCGAGTTTGCCCGCGTCGGCTCCGGCGGGGAGCAGGGCCACGCCGAACTTCTGGTCCTCGTGCGCGGTGGACACGAATTCGTGGCCGCCGGCGTGGATGCCGGAGGTGACGCGCAGCATGACGCGGGCGCGCTTGCCGAGCCGCTTGGCGATCGCGGCGATGCGTGCCGGCTCATCCGGCTCGTCGATCACGATTTTGTTGAAGCCCTGTTCGATGGCCAGCTCGATTTCCGCATCGGACTTGTTGTTGCCGTGCAGCACGAGGCGGCGGCCTGGGACGCCCGCGGCGAGCGCGATGCGCATCTCGCCCATGGAGCAGGTGTCGATGAGCATGCCGGATTCGGTGACGATGCGGCAGATTTCCTTGCTCAGCAGCGCTTTGCCGGCGAAGCTGACGTGGGTGACGGTGTTGTTGAACGCGTGGGACGCGGCATGCACGAATTTCGTGGCGCGGGCGCGCACGTCATCGGTGTCGATGACGTAGAGCGGCGAACCGAATTCGTCGAGCAGGCTTGCGGCGGTACGACCGTGGAAGGTGATCTCGCCTTCGTCGTTCACGGCCGAGCCGGCCGGCCAGATTGGGCTTACAGGCATGGTTTGCGTATCTCCCTTTTTCGTGGATTCGCTTCACATCTTGTCCGGAGCGGTGACGCCGAGCAGGTCGAGGCCTTCGGCGATGACCGTCTTGACGGCGTCGTTGAGCTTGAGTCGCGCGGCGGCGCGGGCCGGTTCCGGAGCCTTGGCGATGCGGATGGCGTCGGCCTGTTCCCCGCGGGCCTCCGGATCGGTGAGTTCCATCGGCACGACGCGCTCCACGTTGTACCACTTGTGGTAGGTGGCGGCGAGGTCCTCCAGGTAGTGGGCCACGCGGTGCGGGGCGCGCAGGTCGCCCGCTTCGCGCAGCAGGGCGGGCCACTGGGCGAGCGCGGCGAGCACTTCGCCGTCGGCGGTGGTGTCGAGCAGGCTCACGTCGGCGCCTTCGTAGGTGATGCCGGCGGCGGCCGCGTTGCGGTCCACGTTGCAGGAGCGGGCGTGCGCGTACTGCACGTAGTACACCGGATTCTCGTTGGAATGCGAGGACAGCAGGTTCAGGTCGATGTCCACCGGGGAGTTGTAGTCGGTGCGGGCCAGCGAATAGCGGGAGGCGTCCACGCCGATGGCGTCGGTCAGGTCGTCGATGGTGACGACGTTGCCGGCGCGCTTCGACATGCGCACGGCCTTGCCGTCCTTCATGACGTTGACGAGCTGGCCGATGAGGATCTGCATGTTCTCGCCCGGCTTGTCACCGAAGGCCTCGCACATGGCCATCATGCGGCCGATGTAGCCGTGGTGGTCGGCGCCGAGCATGTAAATCGCCACGTCGGCCGGGTTGGTCTCGCGGTGGCGCTTGTTGCGGTAGTAGGCGATGTCGGCGGCGAAGTACGCGTAGTTGCCGTCGGACTTGATGATCACGCGGTCCTTGTCGTCACCGTGCTTGGTGGATTCGAACCAGGTGGCGCCGTCCTTTTCGAAGATGTCGCCGCGGGCGCGCAGATCGGCGATGGCCTGGTCCACTTCGCCGTCGGAATACAGGCTGTTCTCGTGGAACCACACGTCGAAATTGACGCGGAAGTTCTTCATGGAACGCTGGATTTCGTCGAACATCATCGGCACGGCGCGCTTGCGGAACTCCTCGCGCTGTTCGGAATCGCCTTCGCCGAGCGGGTTGCCGTCCTGGTCGGCGCCGCCGTCGACGCGCGGCAGGCTCAGCACGTCCACGCCGTCCGCGTTGGCTTCGTCGATGACACGCTTGGCGATTTCGTCGATGTACGCGCCCTTGTAGCCGTCGATCGGGGTTTCCTCGCCGTGGGCCGCGGCGACGAGCGACTTGGCGAAGCGGTTGATCTGCTCGCCGTGGTCGTTGAAGTAGTATTCGCGCACCACCTTGGCGCCGTTGGCCTCAAGCACGCGGGCCATGGAGTCGCCGACGGCCGCCCAACGGGTGCCGCCGATGTGGATCGGGCCGGTCGGGTTGGCGGATACGAATTCGAGGTTCAGGGTCTTGCCGGACAGGTGGTCGTTCTTGCCGTAGTCGCTGCCGGCTTCGAGCACGGTGTCCACCACTGCGGCCGCGGATGCGGAGTCGAGCGTGATATTGATGAAGCCGGGGCCGGCCACTTCCACGGACTTGATGCCGTCGGCATTGGTCAGTTCGGCGGCGAACAGTTCGGCGAGATCACGCGGCTTCATGCCGGCCTTCTTGGCCAGCTGCATGGCCGCGTTGGACGCCCAATCGCCATGTGCGCGGTCCTTCGGGCGCATCACGGCGAACTTGGCCTGCGGCGGAATCAGATCGGCGGTCAGGGTGCCTGCCTTGCCTTCGGAGACAAGGGTGTTGGCAATGTTGAAAATCAGTTCACTAAGGGCTTCTGGACTCATTCTTCCAAGAATACCGGGCACGCTGACAGAATCAGTCTTCCTGTCCATCCTCACGATGGGGTTGCGATACGTCCTGCGGAACGCTTTGCAAGGCGTTCTGAGCATCGTCCTGCCCGCCATGCCGTTTCGCACGCCACGCCACGGACGCGTAGTAGCCCGTGTAGCACAGCGCCACGAACGGAATCATGGTCAGCAGCGTGGAGCGCTGCGACGGATCGCAAATCACCAGAACCAGCGCGCCGACGCACATCACGATCGCGACGATCGGCACGAACGGGTAGCCAGGCGCGCGGTACTTGAGCTCGCCAACCGTATGTCCCTGCGCGAGCCATTGGTGGCGGAATCGCAAGTGGCAGACGGAAACCGACGCCCACACCACCAGTGTGGCCAGGCCGGAAACCGCGACCAGCGCGAGGTAGACGGTCGAAGCGGCCACCACGGAGGACAGCAGCGCCAGCAGCGAGCCGGCCATGCTGAACATCACCGCGAAAACGGGCACGCCGTGGAAGTTCGTTTTGGCGAGCTTGCGCGGAATCATACCCTCCTGCGCGAGCGACCACACCATGCGCGAGCACACGTACAGGCCGGAATTCGCGGCGGACAGCACGGCCGTCAGCACCACGAAATTCATGATGTCGCCGGCGAACGGCATGCCGATCGACTGGAACACGAGCACGAACGGGCTGGTGTCGACGCCCGACTTGCGCCACGGAATCAGCGCCGCCATGACGGCGATCGAGCCGATGAAGAAGATCGCCAGACGCAGCACGGTGGTGTGCACGGCCTTCGGAATCGCCTTGGACGGGTCCTTCGTCTCGCCGGCGGCGACGCCGACCACTTCGGTGCCGGAGAAGGCGAACACGACCGTCAGCAGCGTGGAGAAGATCGGCAGCACGCCGTTGGGCAGCCAGCCGTCGCTGTAGAAGTTCTCGAACATCGGCGCATGGCTATAGCCGGCAATTGGAATCGCGCCGAACATGGCGAGCAGGCCGATGATGATGAACGCGATGATGGCGAACACTTTGATGGACGCGAACCAGAATTCCGATTCGCCGTACAGGCGCACCGACAGGATGTTGAGCAGGAACACGACCACGATGAACGCGGCCGACCAGATCCATGCGGGCGAATGCGGGAACCAGCGTTGCATCAGCAGGCCCGCGGCGGTGAATTCGGAGGCGAGCGCCACCGCCCAATTCAGCCAGTAGAGCACGGCGATGGTGAACGCGGTGCCGGGGCCGATGAAACGCTTCGCGTACAGGTGGAAGCTGCCGGCGTACGGCATGGCCACAGACAGCTCGCCGAGGCTCAGCATGATGAAGTAGACGAGCAGCGAACCGATGGCGTACGCGATGATCGCGCCGAGCGGGCCCGCCTGATGGATGGTGTAGCCGGAGCTTAAAAACAGGCCTGTGCCGATCACGCCGCCGAGCGAGATCATGGTCAGGTGGCGCGTTTCCATCTTGCGTTCCAGGCCGCCCTGTTCGACGTCGGGCTTTTCTTGCGATTGCGCCATGCTTGCTTCCAGCTCCTCTTACGTTTGGTTGGGTACGGCACATAGTTTGGCTGGCCGAACAATCGCAAATACTATACGTCAGACTCACGGCAACGTGCGATGGTCGTCCATAGTTCGCGGAAGTGTGCAGAAGCCCGCGGAAGTCCGTAAAAAAGCGTCAGCCCGCATGCTGGAAAAGCGTGCGGGCCGTTTGATCGCAGGTAGCGGTAGGCAATCGCAGTAATCGCAATGCTTGCGATACCTACGAAACGTGCGAAATGCTCAGAGCGCGGCGATGGCGTCGATCTCGACGAGCGCGCCCTTCGGAATGTCGTTGCCGCCAAAGGCCACGCGGGCCGGCTTGACGGAGCCGATGAAGGTCTGCGCGTACACGTCATCGACCTCATGGAAGTCCTCGACGTTCTTCATGTAGATGGTGGCACGAACCACATGCTCGATGCCGGAGCCGGCGGTGTCGAGGATGTGCTTGATGTTCTTCAGTGCCTGTGCGGCCTGCTCGCCAGCGGTTTCGCCGGACAGTTCGCCGGTGGCCGGGTCGATGCCCAGCTGGCCGGAGACGAACACGAATCCGTTGGCCTTCACGGCCTGGCTGTAGGCGCCGAGTGCTGCCGGGGCTTCGGAGGTGGCCACTGCTTCCAGCTTTTCGCTCATACTGTTCTCCTTTGTCGTAAGGTATGTTGCCGCAAGGTATGTAAACGCGCGCCAAGTATGTGCCAATATGCCCATACATGCGCTATTTGCGTCGCACCTGAAATCATACTTTTCCGATGGGTGGAAGCGGGAAAAACCGTTCACAGAACGATATGGCCGGAGTTGGCACCACACGACGCAGCAGGCACGAAAACGGCGGAATCGCAAGGAAAACCGCGGAAAAATACAACAAACGAGCAACAAAAAAGCTCCAGCCGTTCGACTGGAGCCTTGCCCGGTGGGCTTGATGGGGATCGAACCCACGACCTTCTGTTCCGGAGACAGACGCTCTATCCGCTGAGCTACAAACCCATGCAACGCACTACTGTACACGGTCTGCGCCCGTTTGCGACACGATTCGGCGAAAAACGTGACGCAGACCTTGCAATCGTTGGGAAAGTCAGTACGCGCGCTCAATGCATCAGAGTGCTCGGCGCAACCAGCACGCGCTGCACGCTCAGTACATGAGGGTGGCGAGGCGACGACGTGCGCGCTTCAGACGCTCGTCGGTCGGCTCGGGGATCGTGAAGTATTCGAGCAGACGCTGGCGCACCGGCTCGATGTCGGCCTTGTGACCCGCCGCCACGAAATCAAGCAGACGGTCGAACGCGTCCTGGATCTGCCCGCCGATCATGTCGATGTCGGCGACGGCAAGCTGCGCGTCCACATCGTCCGGCTTGTCGGCGGCAGCGGCACGCACCACGCGCACGTCCGCATTGGCGGAACGGGCCAGCAGCAGCGCCTTCGCACGTTCGCGGGCGGCGCGCGTATCGTTCGGATCGGCTTCCAAAACCTTCTCGTACGCGGCGGCGGCACCGGCGTAATCGCCCTGCTGTGCCAGCATGTACGCTTCCTGATGTTCCGGCGGCACCTGATCCTGCACACTGCCGGCGGATGCGGAATTGGCCGCGTCGGAGTCCGGATCGCCCGAATACGGAGCGGTGCCGGTCACGCCGGCCTGCTGTGCGGCGGCGATAAGCTTCGGCACGACCACGTCTGTGATCTGCTGCAGTTCCTCGTCGGACGGAAGGCCCTGCAGAATCGGCATCGGACGGCCGCCGATCAACGCGAACAGCGCCGGCGCGCCCTGAATCTGGAACGCCTGTGCGATGGAGGGATTGGATGCGATGTCGATGCGGGACAGCTGGATCTGGCCGTTGAGCTTGTTCACCGCGTCACCCAATGCGCGTGCCATGGCGAACAGACGGTCGTCGGTCGGCACCCACAGGAACAGCAGAATCGGGAACGTGGCGGAGGTCTGCACCATGGCCTGGAACGTGTTCTCCGTGGTGTCGATGACATATCCGCCAGCCGCCGGAGCGCCGCCCGCCTGCCCCGGCTCGGCCTTCACCTGATGCTTGAGCGCTTCCAGATCAACGGCTCCCGCCAATGAAACACCCGGATGGAACGCTTGCTGCTCTGCCATACTTGCCTCCAAAAACACGAAATCGTTGCTGGCACCAACTATAGGTGCCAACAACGATTTCCCGGTTTTCATTCCCACGGATGCGCGATAGGCGGAAAACCGCCGACAATGCGCGTCCAAGGACCCGTCGTTTTACAGCGCTTCGACCTTCACCGGCTGGCGTTCGGAACCGACCGCGGTGATTTTCTGCCCGGAATTTGCCGGCGGAACATACAGCGCGATGACGTTCACATAGCTCGTCTTCATGGTGCTGGTGGCCTTGCCATTGCCGAACAGCGCCTTTTCCGCGTCAGAGGCCGGCTGCGATTCACGGCCAGCGCCGGCGGAACGCGTCCATTCGGAGTTGATCTGCGCCACCACCAGATCGCCGCCGTCCGCGGAACGCATGACGCTGATGGCTCCATTGACCGGTTCGAAGGTCTGCTGCTGCGTGCCTTCGTTAAGCTCCATGGCCTTCTGCACCTGGGCAGTCAGATCGGCAAGCTTCGATCGCAGATCATCATCCGCGAATTTGCTGGCGTACTTGCTGTTCGCCCCGTTCTGCAGCAGGTCCGCATACGCGTCCACCGCCGCTTTCGGCGTCATGACCAGACCGGTGTCCGTAGGCGTTCCCTGCGCGCTGCCGGTTTTGGAGATTTCGAAACTCGGCATCTTCACGCCGGAGAACAGTCGCGCCACACCCCACAGCTTGTAGTTCTGGCGTGCGGAATCCTGCCTGAACACCAGCAGACGCTTGGACTGCTGGTCCTTGGTTGTGGACGTGATGGAGAACACGGACCGTGGCCAGCCGGCATCCGTGGAGATCACGGCCTGGGCCAGATCCGTGGGGATGGTGGTCTTACGGTCAAGATTGCCCGTGGCTTTCGCTACGTTCAGCTCGCTGGTGCGGATGTCCAGTTCCGGACCTTCGAGAATCGTCGGCAACGTATCAGTGTCACGGTTCTGATTGCACTGGTCGAGCGTTTTGAGAATCCTCGTGCGGACCTTTTGCTCCTGCTTGGCGCTCAAGTTCGGCGCATCCTGCCGGGTGGTGGCTTTCGGGGTCGGCAGCTGGCCTTCGCAACCGCACATGCCGACGGCCATTCCCAGCGCGAGCATGGCCGCGATAATCGCCTGACTACGCTTCCTCATCACTGGTCCTCCTCTTGGCCGTCTTCCTGCGTTTCCGTCTGAACCTCCTCTTGGGCAAGACGAGCGAAATACGCGGCAAGCTCATCCTGCGAGATCACGGAAGTCGCCTCGTCGTCAACAGACGATTCGCCCGCCGTCGATTCAAATACGGTCGATTCGGACACAGTCGGCTGGCTTTCCGCAATCGTGTTCTGCTGGTCGGCGACCAAATTACGTGCCACAGGATCGACGATGACGGGCTGTTGCGTTTCCTCGAACGATGACGTACGACCGCCGGTGCGATGTTCCGCATGGCGACGCCTGCCGTGACGCGACCTGCTCCGTGCCCTGTTGCTGGCGGCGGTTTCGGCGTTCTTCACCCAAGCCGAAACCTCGTTCTCATCGCCTTCGTTGACGCCAACGCCTTCGACCATGGCGAAAGCGCGCTTGTTGCGGCGCTTATGCGGCGGCATGGCGAATACGGAAGCGGAAAGCACGGCGAGAATCGCCAGCAGTCCGCCGGCAAGATACAACGGCATGGCGAAATTCGGCAGGTTACGACGGTCCCAATTCAGAGTGACCGTATCTCCCTTGCGGTTGCCGAAATCAATCAACGCCACAACATCCTCGGCGTTATTGCTGTTCGATCCTTTGACCTGCATATCAACGGCACCGTCATTGCACTTGATGATGCGCCACATGTCGGAGTCCTTGAAAGCCACCTGGTTCTGGGAATTGTCCGCGGTTCCCTGCGCGGAGACCTTCATGGTGGAAAGCGTCGTCCAATCGGACAGACCGGAGACGCGCATGTACTTGCTTCCCGCAATCCATCCGGCAACATCGCGCGCGGAACCTATGGCGATGCACACATTGGATTTCTTGTCACGGGATTTGGCCGAAATATTGACGCGGCTGTCTACCAGCTGCAGCACGTTCGGATCGGTGACCACGTATTCCGAACCGTTCACCGGAGCGGCGGCGGTGATCTCATTGTCCGGTTTCCAGACGGTTGAATTCAACACGCCAAACACGACGCATGCGATGGCAAGCAAGCCGAAAATAGGCGTGACGATGCCACGCATGATCTTCGCATGCCGGGTAGGGCCCGTCTCGATCTGCGGCTTCTCTTGTTCTTCCTGCAATACAGTCATAGCTTTTCCATTCTACAGTGTCCGTTTGCACAAGCCTGAAAAAAACATGAAAATCATGCTTTGCCGCTATGGTTGGCCCTATGCGTAAATCACTTCTTTCCAAGGCCGTCACGGCAGTCTGCGCAACGGTCATGTGCCTGGGCGTCACTGCGTGCGGCGGTAATTCCAGCGCGAAATCCGACAAGTCGAACTCGGATTCCTCCTCATCTTCCGAAAAAATCGGCATGCACCAGATCGCCGGCGTGACCGCCAAGGGCGAGCTCGGCAAGAAGCCGACCGTCTCGTTCAAGACGCCGATGACGGTTGAGGACAACAGCTACGTGGTGCTGCAGAAGGGCGACGGAGCCCAGATCGAGGACGGCGACCGCGTCTGCTCGCAGGGCATCGCCATCAGCGTCAAGGATGGTTCCGAACTGGCCAGCACGTGGGAGAAGAACACCCCCGACTGCTCCACCGTAGTCACCTCGGATACCAGCCAGATGACCGAGAACTACTACAAGATCTTCAAGAGCCTCAAGCTCAATTCCACCGTGGCGTTCGGCGTGAACGACTCGAATTCCTCCGGCACCTCGTACCTGATGGTACTCACGCTGGTGTCCAAGTCGAAGGCCCTGAAGAAGGCCACCGGCGAGAAGGTCGCGGGCGTTCCGGCCGACCTGCCGAAAGTGACGCTCGCCAAGGATGGCAAGCCGTCGATCGACATGAATGGCTATAAGGGCTCCGATTCCCTGGTTTCCCAGGACCTCATCAAGGGCAAGGGCGCTGTGGTCAAGGATACGCAGTCCGTGGTGGCGCACTACACCGGCTGGCTGCTTGACGGCACGCAGTTCGATTCCTCGTGGGACCGCGGACAGTCCTCCGCCTTCTCGCTTGACAGCGTGATCAAGGGCTGGAAGCAGGGTCTGGCAGGTCACACGGTCGGTTCCCAGGTGCTGCTGGTGGTGCCGCCGAGCCTCGGCTACGGAAACAAGGATCAGGAGAAGATTCCGGCGAATTCCACGCTGGTCTTCGTGGTCGACATTCTCGCCGCCTACTGATCCAGCCGGTCTAACCGCAAAAAGCCTCCCACCCGGGAGGCTTTTTCATTAGAAGAGTCGTAGAGAGTCGTCTTCGGTGCCCTTCATCTCCTCATAATCGAGAATCAGGCATTTGAAACCGCGGTCCTGCGCGAGCACGCGGGCCTGCGGGGTGATGGTCTGCGCGGCGAAGATGCCGTGCACGGGGGCCAGCAGCGGGTCGCGGTTGAGCAGATCGCAGTAGCGGGTGAGCTGTTCGACGCCGTCGATGCCGCCGTTGCGCTTGATTTCGATGGCCACGTGCTCGCCGTTGCCGTCAATCGCCATGATGTCGACCGGTCCGATGGCTGTCGGGTATTCGCGGCGCACGAGCTTCGCGCCTTTGCCAATGCGTTCGATCTGTTCGGCCAGGTACTTCTGCAGATGGTCTTCGACGCCGTCCTTGATGAGGCCCGGATCCTCGCCGAGGTCGTACGATTCGTCCGAATAGATGTGCTGCAACGTCACTTCCAGCACGTCGTTCGATTTGTCGGCCGACGCGCGGATCACCTTTTGCGGCACTTCAGTATCAACGTCGTCATCGGCGTGGTCGGGGGTGATGTCCCTGATGCTGCATGGCGCGGACATCCAGTTGAGCGGCTTGTATGAGCCGAGTTCGGAGAAGATCAGCAGGCTGTTGTCCGCCTTGATGAGCAGCACGCGCTTGGCGAGCGGCAGGGAGGCGTTCAATCGTCCGGAATATTCGGCAGAGCAGTCAGCAACAATAATTCGCACGAGGCACTACCCTACCATGCGCGTCGCCGTACGTACGGCATACGTATTCGCGGCGGCGGAAAGCCACGTAAAAGACAAAAGCGGCCCGGTAATCGCAATACAAAAACATATTGCGATTACCGGGCCACCTTACGTCAAGCGGAAACGGCTTATTCGGCGCGCTTCACGTTGGTTCCACGCTCGACCGCGACGGTGAGCTTGTTCGAATCGAAGGAGATGAAGCCGTCAGTCACCTCGAAGGAGAGGCGACTGCCTTCAGGATCCACCACAACGATGGTTCCTTCCTTGATCACGGTCAGCACAGGCTCGTGGTCGGGCAGGATGCCCATTCCGCCTTCGGAGGCAGGAATGGTAACGGACTTCGCCGTGCCGTGCCACACAGGGTGGTCAGCGGCGACGATGTTCACCTGCATAGTCGATCCGGCCATCACGCACCGTATTCCTTCTGCATGTCGTGCCACTTCTTCTCGAGGTCGTCGATGCCGCCGATACCGGAGAATGCCTGCTCCGGAACGTCGTCATACACGCCGTCGCAGATGCGGGTGAATGCTTCGATAGTCTCGTCCGCCGGAACGTAGGAGCCCGGACGGCCGGTGAACTTCTCGGCGACGTAGAAGTTCTGGCCAAGGAACTGCTCGATCTTACGGGCACGGTTCACAGTGGTCTTATCTTCTTCGCCAAGCTCATCGATACCGATCAGGGCGATGATGTCCTGCAGCTCCTTGTTACGCTGCAGAATCGCCTTGACGCGGTTGGCGCAGTCGTAGTGAGCCTGGCCCACGTAACGCGGATCGAGGATTCGCGAGGTGGAGCTCAGCGGGTCCACAGCCGGGTAGATACCCTTGGAGGCAATGTCACGAGAAAGCTCGGTGGTTGCATCCAAGTGGGCGAAGGTCGTGGCCGGGGCCGGGTCGGTGTAATCATCGGCCGGCACGTAAATGGCCTGCAACGAGGTGATCGAGTGACCACGGGTCGAGGTGATGCGCTCCTGGAGGGAACCCATCTCATCGGCCAGGTTCGGCTGGTACCCCACGGCGGAAGGCATACGACCCAGCAGGGTGGACACCTCGGAACCGGCCTGGGTGAAGCGGAAGATGTTGTCGATGAACAGCAGCACGTCCTGGTTCTGCACGTCACGGAAGTACTCTGCCATGGTCAGTGCGGTCAGCGGGACACGCAGACGGGTACCCGGCTGCTCATCCATCTGGCCGAAGACCAGTGCGGTCTTCTCAAGCACGCCGGCCTCGGCCATTTCGCCGATCAGATCGTTACCCTCACGGGTACGCTCGCCGACGCCAGCGAACACGGACACACCACCGTGGTTCTGGGCCACGCGCTGAATCATTTCCTGAATCAGCACGGTCTTGCCCACACCTGCACCACCGAACAGACCGATCTTGCCGCCCTGCACGTACGGGGTCAGCAGATCGATGACCTTGATGCCCGTTTCGAACATCTGGGTCTTGGACTCCAGCTGATCGAAGGCCGGCGGGTTGCGGTGGATAGGCCAACGCTCGGAGACGGTGATGGTCTCATCCGGCTTCTTGTTGAGGATGTTACCGGACACGTCGAAGACGTGGCCCTTGGTCACGTCGCCGACCGGCACGGAGATCGGGGCGCCGGTGTCGGAGACGGAGGCACCACGAACCAGGCCGTCGGTGGGCTTCAGAGCGACGCAACGGACCGTGGAATCACCGAGGTGCTGTTCGACCTCGAGGGTGATCTCGGTCTCCTTCGCCTCGCCTTCTTCCTTGGCGCTGGTGTTGACGATCGTTACTTTCAGGGCGTTGTAGATGTCGGGCAGATGACCCACCGGGAATTCAACGTCGATAACCGAGCCCTGGACGCGGGTGACGCGACCGTTGGTAGGCTCGGCCGCAGTGGTCTGGTTGTCAGCCATATGCGTTCCTACTCTTCCTTCTTGGTCAGCGCGTCAGCGCTGCCGATGATTTCGGTAAGTTCCTGGGTGATCGAGGCCTGGCGGGAAGCGTTGAGCTTGCGCGTAAGGTCGTCGATCAGGTTTCGTGCGTTGTCGGTTGCCGTGTGCATGGCGTTCTGGCGGCTTGCGGTTTCCGACGCGGCCGCGGTCAGCAGGCACTCGTGGATACGGGACTGAATGTACTTCGGCAGAATCGCATCCAGTACCTTTTCGAGGCTGGGCTCGAAAGTGTACAGCGGAGCGACATCCGCAGTAGCCGGTGCCTCTTCATCAGGATCGGGCACCTTGGTCTCGTTTTTCACGATTTCGACCGGCAGCATGCGCAGCACGCGCACCTTCTGCACCACCATGTTGATGAACTCGGTGTAGACGATGTAGAGTTCGGAAACTCCACCCTTCTCAGCCGGCTTCATGTAGGCGTCCATCAAGGTGTTGGAGATCGTTTCAGCAATTTCCACGCCGGGCTGGTCGGTGTCGCCTTCCCACGTCGCCGCGATGTCACGATTACGGTACTTGTAGTACGTCGAACCGCGACGCCCGTACACGAACAGCTCCGGCTGCTTGCCTGCCGCATCGAGGCGGGACAGCAGCGACTCCGTTTCACGGATAATCGAAGAGGTGTACGGGCCGGCCATACCACGATCCGAGGTGAGGGCGAGAACAGCCACGCGCGGGTTCTTCTCGTCCTTCACCGCGATCGGATGCGTGATATGGGTGTGGGCCACCAACGCTTGCACGGCATCGAAAATCGCATCGGTGTACGGCTTCGCGTTCAGGGCCACATCACGGGCCTTGGCGATATGCGAAGACGCGATCATCTCCTGAGCGTTGAAGATCTTCGCCAACGACTCGGTGGAGTGGATGCGTGATTTCAATGCGAGTTGCGAGCCCATGGCTTACTTTTCTCCCGCCACGATCTTTTCCTGATCGACCGGCGCGGCCTTGTCAACGTCCGGCTTCTTCTCGACCAGCGGCTTGCCGGCGGAAGAGACGAACGTCGAACGGAACTCGTCCACGGCCTTATCGAGGGCAGCCTCGGTGTCGGCGGTGAATTCCTCGGTCTCGCGAATGGTCTTGAGGATATCGGTGTTGTGGTCGATGTAGTCCAGCAGTCCCTGCTCGAACGGAAGGACGTCCTTCAGGTCGAGGTCGTCGAGCTTGCCGTGGGTGCCGGTCCATACGGACACGACTTCCTGTTCCGGCGAGTACGGGTGGAACTGCGGCTGCTTCAACAGCTCGGTCAGGTGGGCACCACGGGTCAGCTGGGCCTTGGAAGCCGCATCCAGATCGGAGGCGAACATGGCGAAGGATTCCAGCGAACGGTACTGTGCCAGGGAGATCTTCAGCGTACCGGAGACCTTCTTCAGAGCCTTGGTCTGTGCGGCGCCACCGACTCGAGAGACGGAGATACCGACGTCCACGGCGGGGCGCTGGTTGGCGTTGAACAGATCGGACTGCAGGAAGATCTGGCCGTCAGTGATGGAGATCACGTTGGTCGGGATGTAGGCGGACACATCGTTCGCCTTGGTCTCGACGATCGGCAGACCCGTCATCGAACCGCCGCCCAGGTCATCGGAGACCTTGGCGCAACGTTCGAGCAGACGGGAGTGCAGGTAGAACACATCGCCCGGGTAAGCCTCACGCCCCGGCGGACGACGCAGCAGCAGGGAAATCGAGCGGTAAGCCTCGGCCTGCTTCGACAGATCGTCGAAGACGATGAGTACGTGCTTGCCGTTGTACATCCAGTGCTGTCCGATGGCGGAACCGGTGTACGGGGCGATGTACTTGAAGCCTGCGGAATCGGAAGCCGGGGAGGCCACGATGGTCGTGTACTCCATGGCGCCGGCCTCTTCCAGGGACTGCTTCACCGATGCGATGGTGGAGCCCTTCTGGCCGACGGCCACGTAGATGCAGCGGACCTGCTTCTTCGGGTCTCCGGATTCCCAGTTGCGCTTCTGGTTGATGATCGTATCGATTGCGATAGCGGTCTTACCGGTCTGGCGGTCGCCGATGATGAGCTGGCGCTGGCCACGTCCGATCGGCGTCATTGCGTCGATGGCCTTCAGGCCGGTGGACAGCGGCTCGTCAACCGGATGACGATGCATAACGTCAGGTGCCTGGGCCTCGAGAATACGACGGCCTTCGGTCTTGATCTCGCCAAGACCGTCAATCGGGTTGCCTAGCGGGTCCACGACGCGGCCAAGGTAGCCGTCGCCGACGGGCACGGAGAGCACTTCGCCGGTACGACGCACTTCCTGGCCTTCCTCGATGCCGGTGAAATCGCCGAGGATAACCACGCCGATCTCGCGGGCGTCAAGGTTGAACGCCAGGCCAAGCGTGCCGTCTTCGAAGGTCAGCAGCTCATTGGCCATGCAACCAGGCAGTCCCGTCACGTGCGCAATGCCGTCGCCAGCGGTCGCGACATAACCGACTTCCTGGGTCGGCGTGTCCGACGGCTTGTACGACTCGACGAACTCATCGAGCGCCTTGCGTATCGTGGTGGGATCAATGGTAAGTTCTGCCATGATCACTCCTTATTGTTGTTTTTAAATTCAGTCAAGTCTTGTTTCAGGCTTGTTCACCGTGTGGCGTGCCGTCAGGCGGTCGCCTTCACCGTGCGCTGAAGATGTTGCAGCTGTGCGACCACCGTGTTGTCGGTGACCTCGTCGCCCACCTGGATGCGCATACCACCCAGGACGGTCGGATCGACCACCGAGTTGATGTGCACCGGATGGCCGGTCTTCGCCGAATAGATGGCGACGAGCTTCTTGACCTGCTCCTTGCTCAGTGGCGTTGCCGTGGTGACGGTGACCATCGATTCGCCCATATGACGGGAGAACTTGTTGATCAGCCACTGGATGGTCTGCAGATAGCGGCGGTTGCGCAGATTGCAGGTCGCATGCTCGGCCAGACGCTTGGTCACCACATTGAAGTCGGCATTGCCGATCAGGCTGTACAGCAGCTTAATACGGGCTTCGGCGGGGACGGTTGCGTCATACAGCTTGCTGCGTACGACCGGAAGGTTGAGCAGTGCGGAATGCAGCTGGGCAAGCTCGATGGAGACCTGCAGAGTAGCATTCGTGTGGTCCGCGTAGTACATCATGCCATCCACACCGAAATCCTCGGTGGCGTTGGCGATGTCGGACACGCGGCTCCAACGGCGGGCCACCAGATCGGACATGATTTCCATCGTCAACGGATGGGCCTCATCTCCAATGAGGGTCTTGACTACCGCAACCTTGTCTTCGACTGGGCGCGACGGGTCGGTGAGGGCACGTTCAAGCTGGATGTTGTGGTCGAGCGCGTTGGTGATCGTGAACAGTTCGTTCCCGATGCGCCATGCGTCCTCGCCGCTGTCACGCAGCCTGGGGGCCAGCGAGTCACGCGAAACGCGGTCTGCGATACGCGATGCTTCTCCTCGCATTGGTCACCTCCCTTTCTTGAAGGTTTCGATCACTTCTTGTCGCTGTCCAGATCGGCGATCATCTGGTCGATCATCGTCGACTGCACGTCGTCGCTCTCCAGCTTGCTGCCCAGGATCTTGCCGGCCAGTGCCGTTGCCAGCACGCCGACCTCACCCTTCAGGCTCACCAGAGCCTGCTGCTGCTGGGATTCGATGGAACGCTGGGCGGTGGCGGTGATCTGCGCCGCATCAGCCTCGGCACGGGTACGTGCGTCGGCGATGATGTGCGATGCCTCCGCGCGAGCGTCGTCGCGGATCTTGGAAGCCTCGACGCGTGCGTTGCTTAGCTGGGCATCGTACTTCGCCTTGGCTTCGTCGGCATCCTTCTGGGCCTGTTCGGCCTTGGCGATGCCGCCTTCGATCTTGGCTGCGCGCTCATCGAACACGGCCTGGAACTTCGGCAGGAAGAACTTGTAGAAGAACACGGCGACGATGATCAGAATGACCAACGACCAGAAAATGTCGTAGCTTTTCGGAAGGAACAGTTCCATCTCGCTAGCTGCGGTCACCATAGTGTCTTCCTCCTTTCACGTTCGTTTGCGTCTTCGGTGTTTACCTTGGTGATCAAGTCTTACTTGATGAAGGCGAGCACGAAGCCGAGCAGTGCCAGCACCTCGACGAATGCCAGGCCCAGGAACATGAGGGTCTGCAGACGGCTGCCGAGCTCAGGCTGGCGAGCGGTGCCTTCGATGGTCTTACCGATCAGGATGCCCAGACCGATGCCAGGGCCAATGGCGGCGAGGCCGTAGCCAACGACGTTCAGGTTGCCGGCAACCTCAGCGAGGGTAACGATATCCATGATTGTTTCCTTTCTGGTTATTGCTTGACAAGAAGCAACACTTAAAAAGCCGGCGGTCAGTCGATCTCCGGATAGCTCATATTGATGTATGCGGTGGTCAGGATGGCGAAGATGTAAGCCTGCAGGCAGGCGACCAGCGCCTCGAACAGGAACATGAACATGCCAGCCGCGAAAGTGATGATACCGAATGGCATCATCAGCTTGTTCACCACATCAACGAGGAAGAACTGCGTGGCCGAGAGGCACAACGCAAGGATCAGATGGCCCGAAACCATGTTGGCGAACAGTCGGATCGTCAACGAGAACGGGCGGATAATCAGCAGCTCAAGCAGCTGAATCGGGGACAGCAGAATATAGATCGGAGCCGGCACGCCCTTCGGGAAGATTTCATCCCTCAGGAAGTGGCCAAGGCCCTTTTCACGGATGCCGGCAATCCAGTACTGGCAGAAGCACCACATGGCGAACACCAGAGGCAGCGTGATGGACGCGCTTGCCGCGATGTTGAAGCCCGGGATGATGCCGCACAGATTGAAGACCAGCAACGTGCAGAACACGGTGGTGATCATCGGCACGTAACGCTTGCCACGCAGCTCGCCCATCACCTGATAGACGATGTTGTCGCGGACAAACTCGATCAGCCATTCGACTGCGCCCTGCCAACGGCCAGGGATGAGCTTTGCACGGCTTGCCGTAATTCCGAGAACCAGCAGCATGATGACGGTCGCAAGGATACGAACGAGGATGATGCGGTTGATGGCGAACGGCGTGCCTTGAAAAACAAACGGATCGGGAAGGAAGTCATTGATGCTCGGCATCTCTGGACCATCGGCGATGGCCAGCATGCCCTCTCCCAATGCACTAATCATTCACGCCTCCTGCTCTTGTGTCAGCTGTCAGTTTAGCCCAACAGCCGAGTCGAATGTGACGTTCCGGTTACCAAAACCGCAACGTCCTTCGGGAATATGTTAGCGCGCCCGTAAACGCGTTCGCATACAAGCCCCGAATGGCTGCAAAGGATTATCAGCCCGTGGCTAGACAACATGCCGCACCGGGAGCTTTCCCCTACTACCGTATAGCGAAAACCGGCGTTTCGCACGTTGCGGGGACTATTAGACACAACCACGGCCGTTGTCGATTCGGCCTATTTCACCCCCATTCACACCAAAATAGACATCGTTTGCAACACTGCTTGATAAAACGTTTTACTTAACATATCACACCATAATATATGACGGCGAAAATGAAACGATGTCGCAGCAGGCAACAAAAACCGCGCAAAAAAGCCCACGACACCGCGTAAAAGCGGCAATCGTGGGACAATCGCCAATACTTGTCAGCAGTCGCCGATCTTCGTGAAATCAGCCGCGGATGACGCCGTAGCCGTCATGCGAGAATGGCGTGAACGCGTCGACGCGCGGCGAGCCTGGCTCATGACGGATCGACCGATCGGTGCCAAGCCTTTTCTCCGCACGGAGCCTCGGCACTTCGGCCAGATCGTACGGCGTGGTCTGATATACCCAATTCAGCCAATTGCGCCACAGCAGGTTGGCGTGGGCGCGCCAGGCGAACAGCGGTTCGAGCTTCGGATCGTCGTGCGGGAAATAGTTTTCGGGGAACGGCACGTTGGTCATGCCCTTCTTCATATCCCTCTCGTATTCCTCGGCGAGCGTGTACTTGCCGTATTCCCAATGGCCGAGCGCGAACACTTCGGAGAAGTCACGCGTGGCGATGAGCCCCGGGCCGGACTTCGGACCCCACGTGAGCACCTGCAGCTCGGGATTATGGGCGATATCACCCTCGTTGACCCCCGCCAGGCGGGAATGCGGTTGCAGGCAGATCTCGTCGAAACCGTTGGTGAGGAAGCAGTATTCGTCCTGCAGATACTGGGGGAACACTCCGAAGAGCTTCTCCGGCAGCAGCTCCTTGCGCACGCCGTACCGATAGTTGAGCGCGCCCATCGCGCCCCAGCACAGGTACATGGTGGAGAAGACGTGGGTGGATGCCCAGTCGAGAATCTGCTTGAACTCGTCCCAGTAGTCGACCTGCTCGAAATCGAGGTGTTCGACGGGCGCTCCCGTCACCACAAGACCGTCGTAATAGTTGTCTTTGAACGCGTCGAGCGTCTCGTAGAACTTCACCAGATGGTCGGCGCTCACGTGCGTGGCCTCGTGGGTGGAGGTCTTCATGAAGTCGACCTCGACCTGCAGCGGGCTCTTGGAGATCAGACGCAGCAGTTGCGTTTCGGTCTCGATCTTCTTCGGCATGAGGTTCAGGATCACCAGCTTGAGCGGACGCACACGCTGGCGCTCCGCTTCGGGCTTTTCAAGCGCGAAGATGCGCTCGGAGTCGAGAATGTCTCTGGCCGGAAGGCCGCTGGGAATCTTGATAGGCATGTTTCCTATTATGGTGCGGACCCGGATATGGCGTATTCGGCGGTTTTCATCGACGGTCCGCAGCGTTATACGAAAAACGGATAACGCGTTATCGGATATGCGATTTCACTAGCAGCGCAATATGCGACACGCCGATTTGACTTATTAGCCAACATCCGTAAAGTAGTTAGAGCTGCCTCAATGAAGGCAAGCCGACGCGGGGTGGAGCAGCTCGGTAGCTCGCTGGGCTCATAACCCAGAGGTCCATGGTTCAAATCCATGCCCCGCTACCAATTGAAACCGGAAACCTTTTGGTTTCCGGTTTTTTGTTTTCCCCAGGACGTTTCGCCCCTTTTATATAAAGTCCCCATACATATCGAACGCAACCGGCACACACAACGTATGGTCATGCCGCCGCAGCCTTCATAATCGAACATAATCGCAAACCATGTATTAAAACGCTTTACCAAAAGTATTTGAAGAAAGTACTTGTAGCCGCATCGCCGTAATCGTTACGAAAAAGGGAAATCACAAAAAGAACACAACTACCTCTATAATCGGCTATATGAATGAAGCAACATCATCAAGCGCGACACCGCGCACAAAGGCAACAGCAAAGACAACAGCCAAGGCAGCGGCCACAAAGACAACGAGGACAGCCGCGAAATCAACCGCAAAGACGACAACCAAAAAACCAACCACCAAGCGCACTTCCAAGCCGAAAACCGCAACGAAGCGAACCGTCGGCGAAACTCCAGCACCTATCATCAACCGCACCAGCCCGGAACAGTTCGGCCGCGTAAACGTTCTTGGCATCACTCCGTCCGCCGAAAACGGCCTGTACCCGGCTCGCGTGGAGCTTGGCGAGGCATTCAAGGTCACCGCGCAGGTGTTCATCGAAGGCCGCACCAAGGCCGGTGCCACCGTGTCCGTGCGCAACACGCGCGGCACCGAGAAGGCCCGCTTCCCCATGACCTGCACCAACCCCGGCCTGGACCGCTGGGAAGCGATGGTCAAGATCGGCGACCACAGCGACCTGAAGCCGTGGGAAGATGGCTATGCCGACGTCAAGAAGCAGCTCGGCGAATGGCACATCGTGGTCGAAGGCTGGGAAGATACGTACGCTTCCTGGCTGCACGACGCGCAAATCAAGGTCGAGGTCGGCGACGATGCGGAGAACGCGCTGGAATCCGGCGCGCAGCTGCTGGAACGTTGGGCTGGCGCACGCGATTCCAAGCTGACCGCCGACGACAAGAAGACGCTGCGCGAAGCGGCGAAGGCCGTTGCCGACAAGTCGCTCGACGCGACCGCGCGTCTTGCCGCAGCGACCACCGACGCAATCGCAAGCCTGCACGAAACCAATCCGCTGCGCGACGGCCTGAGCGCGTCGAATCCGCAGCGCTTCCGCGTGGAGCGTCCGAAGTCGAGCTTCGCCGCATGGTACCAGTTCTTCCCGCGTTCCGAAGGCGCGTATTTCGACGCCGACGGCAAGATCGTGCAGGGCACGCTGAAGACGGCGCTGTCCGGCCTCGACCGCGCGAAGGCCGAAGGCTTCGACATCGTGTACCTGCCGCCGATCTTCCCGATTGGCGTGACCAACCGCAAGGGCCGCAACAACACGCTGATCGCCGGACCGCACGATCCGGGCTCCCCGTTCGGCATCGGCTCCGAGCTGGGCGGCCACGACACCGTCGACCCGCTGCTCGGCACCATGGACGATTTCAAGGCGTTCTGCGCGCACGCGCACAAGCTGGGTATCGAAGTGGCGCTCGACTTCGCGCTGCAGTGCTCGCCTGACCACCCGTGGGTCAAACAGCATCCGAACTGGTTCCGCACCAAGCCGGACGGAACGATCGCATTCGCCGAGAATCCGCCGAAGAAGTACCAGGACATCTATCCGATCGATTTCAACGCCGACATGGAAGGCATCGAAGCGGAAACCGAACGCATCATGGACCTGTGGATCAAGGCCGGCGTGACGATCTTCCGCGTGGACAACCCGCATACCAAGCCGGTGCGTTTCTGGCAGGACGTGATCGCCGCCGTGACGAAGAAGCATCCGGAGACGCTGTTCCTGGCCGAGGCGTTCACCCGTCCGGGCATGATGCGCGCGCTGAGCTATGCCGGCTTCACGCAGTCGCACTGCTACTTCCCGTGGCGCAATACCAAGGAAGAGCTTGAGGAGTACTTGGAGGAGACCAACGGCGACGGTGGTTTCTACCAGCACAACACCTTCTGGCCGTCCACGCCGGACATCATGACCGCCTACCTGCGCGACAACGGTATCGCCGGTCACGCGGTGCGCGCGGTGCTCGCCGCGATGGGCTCTCCGAGCTGGGGCATCTACAACGGCTATGAGCTGATCGAGAACAAGCAGCGTCCGGGCTTCGAAGAGCAGATCGACAACGAGAAGTACGAAGTCAAGGTGCGCGATTGGGACGAGGCCGACAAGTACGGCATCTCCGAGCTGCTCACCTCGCTCAACAAAATCCGTTCCGAGCATCCGGCATGCCGCAGCTACCACAACCTGCACGTCCTGCCGAGCGACGATGCGGGCGTGGTGGCGTTCCTGCGCCAGACCCCGGCCGAGCTTACCGGTACCGGCAAGCCGGATACGGTGATCGTGGTGGTGAACCTCGACGGCCACAACACGCACCAGTCCATCGTGCACATCGAACTGCCCGACTTCGGTTTCGCCACCGACAAGCCGCTCAAGGTGCGCGACGAGCTGACCGAACGCGAGTTCGATTGGGGCTGGGACAACTACGTCTCACTGGCACCGTGGGCCGACGTGGCGCACGTGCTGACGGTGGTCGAGGACTGAGTGAGTTTGGGTGCTAGGCACTCTGCCTAGCACCCAGCCAGCACAAAACACATAGATCAAGGGCGGGTTGAAGACGTTTCTCACGTTTTCAACCCGGCTTTGTGCACTCCGTAGGTGGTTTTTTTGATTCCGTAGGTGCTCTCCGGTCAATCCACGCAAACAGAATGGCTGAAATCAAGCCTTTTTGCCGCAGGGATACCAGAGCCAACCACCTACGGAAGAGCAAAACCACCTACGGAATTGTTCTTCCAACGTTCCAAGGCAGGATAGTCAATCACAATCGGCCAAAAAGATGTTGACCAGCGAGCGCATCACGCCTTATCTCCCCAGCACTGAGCACCATTCATATAGGTATCCGGAAAATGGTGCCGACATGGCGTGAAAGCGGGTATCCTAAGTAACGAACTACTACTGATCATATCGATCAAGGAGAAAACAATGGCAGAAACCTTCAACGTCGTGGTGGAAATTCCGCGCGGCTCCAAGAACAAGTACGAAGTGGATCACGAGACCGGCCGCGTGTTCCTGGACCGCACCCTGTTCACTTCCATGGGTTACCCGGATGACTATGGCTACATCGACGGCACTCTGGGCGAGGACGGCGATCCGCTCGACGCACTCGTCATGATTCCGAACTCCGTGTTCCCGGGCTGCGTGGTGGAATGCCGCGCCGTTGGCCTGTACCACATGGTCGACGAGGCTGGCGGAGACGACAAGGTGCTCTGCGTTCCGGCTGATGTGCGTTTCGACGACATCAAGGATGTCGAAGATGTTTCCGAGTACCACAAGGCTGAAATCAAGCACTTCTTCGAGCAGTACAAGGCTCTGGAGCCGGGCAAGGAAGTCCTGCCGGGCGATTACTGGACTGGCGCCGCCAAGGCCGAGGAGGAAATCGTCGCAGCCCGCAAGCGCCTCGCTGATAGCGAGAAGTGATCGCTTCTCCCCTTTTTATGTCAAAGCCCACTGCCCCCGGCAGTGGGCTTTTCCTCTTTTCCAGCCAGTGGAGGCCAGGTGCCGTTGCGGGGAGTCCAACGGACCAAAGCGTCCGATTTCTTCGTACCGCGGTATAGTGGTCTCTTGTAATTTTCGGCATGCGAACAGTATTCGCTGAATTCAAAGCCCGCTGGACGTCACATATCACATCCGCGTGCGGCAGTTCTGTGTCGGTACTCCTAGGCGTAGGCGGAACGCAATCCGTCGAGGCCCATCCCGTGGGGAGACCGGCGGGATGAACCTTTTCACCAGCTATGCTCATTCAGATTCTGCTTATTGGCGTGTCCGTGTCCATGGACGCGTTCGCTGTCTCCATTGGCAAAGGCCTGACCGTCAAGAAGCTTCGCGGCGTCGATGCGTTCAAAACCGCCCTGTGGTTCGGCGGATTCCAGGCGCTTTTCCCTCTGCTCGGCTATTTCGCGGCCAGCACGTTCAGCAAATACGTGACCGCCGTGGACCATTGGATCATTTTCGGCCTACTCGCCCTAATCGGCGGCAATATGGTACGCGAGGCGTTCGAAGAGGACGAGGAGAACGCCAAGGAAACCCCTGAATTCGATTGGAAGCACATGCTGCCGCTCGCCGTGGCCTGCAGCATCGACGCATTCGCGGTCGGCGTGAGCTTCGCTTTCATGACGCTCAACATCTGGCTGTCGGTGGTCATCATCGGCATCACCACCGGCCTGTTCTCCGCCGCCGGCCTGTATATCGGCCGCGCGTTCGGCTCGCGGTGGCAGAAGCCCGCGCAGATCGCCGGCGGCATCGTGCTGATTCTTATCGGCGTGAAGGTGCTGTTCGAGCATCTCGGATTCCTCGGTTGACTGCCAATCCAACATAATAAAAGCCCGTAATCATTGCGATTACGGGCTTTGTCATTAGAACAGCCGTTTACAGCACGACGATGGCGAGCGCCGCCAGACCGACTGCGAGACCGGTCAGCATGACCGGCAGCAGTGCGAGGCCGATCCACGGCGAACGCGCATCCGGCTCGGGGTCGGCGTCGCGGTGCCAGAAGTACGAGCACACGGTGAGCGCCACGGCCACCAATACCGTCACGATCGCGGCGACGACCCATGTCGTGGTCACGTTGCTGAACATGTCCACCGTGGCTCCGGAGGCAGCGGACATGGCGGCGGCCCTGGAATGCGTTGTCGGCAGGAGCACCGGCAGGAAGCACCAGCCCGCGCTGGCGATCATGGCGACGCCTTCGACCACGCTGTGCGACAGCGAGCGGATCAGGTGCGTGCGGTTTTCGCGGGCCATCTGCCGGCCGAAGGATACGATGATCAGCACGATCAGCAGTCCGCCCACGCCGGCGATCCACGCTTCCTCCATGGAGAAGCTTTTGCCGCCATCCAGGCCGGCGGGGAAGATCACATTGCCCAGCATCACGGTCGTGGCGCAGATCGCCGACAGCAGGCCTGCGATCGCGGCGATCACATGGCCGGCGACGCCGTCGCGGAACGGACTGAACACCACCAGCAGCACGACCATCGCCAGCGAGGCGATGATCGTGAACGGAACCGCGGCCGGTTTGGCGGCGTCGCCGTACATCATGCCGGGAACCAATGCGAGCGCCACCAGCACCACATATGCGATGATCTGAATCGCCAGGACCTTGGCAAAAGCGACTTTCCGCGTGGCTTCCTGGGCGGTGGCCTTCTCAGCGGTCATCTCGGACCCCCTTTTCATATTGTGGTCATTCCGTATGCAATATGAATAAATGTAGCCGTAAGTGTCCACATACTTCGGTTACAATCGAGGAAACGCCGATAACACATACCGAGTGTACAATCGCGGCATCAGTTATAGGGAACATGAGGGAGCTGACGTGACGGATCTTACGCTTATGACGTTCGCTAGCGACCCGGCCACCGTTCTTCCCTCGCTGGCGTTGCTGTCCCACCGCGTGCGCGTTCTGCCGATGGATGCGGCGAGCTTGGTGAAGATGCCGGAGAACACCATTCTTTTCCTTGATGCGCGTGACGATTTGGCCACCGCGAAAACGCTGTGCCGGCTGATTCACGCGTCGGGACTGTCCACGCCGATCGTGCTCATTCTCACCGAGGGCGGCTTCACCGTGGTCAATTCGCAGTGGGGCATCGCCGATGTGGTGGTGGCCTCCGCTTCCCCCGCCGAAGTGGAGGGGCGTCTGCGTCTGGTGTCCGAACGGGGCAATGCGCCGGCCAGCACGGCCGCTAGCACCGGCGAGCAGGGCGTGCAGAACGAGGATGGCCTGATCCGTTCCGGCGATCTGGTGGTGGATACCAACGGTTATACGGCCAGCCTGCATGGCCATCCGATCGACTTGGCGTACAAGGAGTTCGAGCTGCTCAAGTATCTGGTGCAGCATCCGGGCCGCGTGTTCACGCGTGCGCAGCTGCTGCAGGAGGTGTGGGGCTACGACTATTACGGCGGCACCCGCACTGTGGACGTGCATATCCGTCGTCTGCGCGCCAAGCTGGGCGGCGAGTACGAGCATCTCATCGGCACCGTGCGCAACGTCGGCTATCGTTTCGATCCGCCGGAAGAGGATGAGCATGAGGCCGCGGCCAAGGATGCGGCTCACGGCGAGTCCGGCGAAAGCTGACTTTTTTCTTGCGATCATTCCGTTGATGTTCGACGGGTTTCGTTTGTTTTCGTTGGCCTTTCGCTGATTTCCTGTTGTTTTTTGCTGATTTTCTGTCGTTTTTTCGATGGATTTTCGCTGTTTTTGCCGATTGCGACGTTTCCATAGGTTTTCCGCGTTCGTCCGCATGCGAGGGGTAGGCTGGAGGCATGCCTCGGGAATCGAAGAAGGCGCGGATCGCGCGCATGCATCAGGAATACGAGCAGTTGTGCGTGGAGATTCCCGATCCGAAATGCGCGTTGAACTTCAATTCTCCTTTCGAACTGCTGGTGGCTACGGTGTTGAGCGCGCAGACCACCGACAAGCGCGTGAACATGGTCACGCCGGAACTGTTCGGCGAATATCCCGGTCCGGCGGAGCTTGCCGCCGCGAATCCCGAGCACGTCGAGGACATCATCCGCACCATCGGCTTCTTCCGTACGAAAGCGCGCAACATCATCGGGCTGTCGCATGAGTTGTGCGTGCGATTCGGGGGCGAGGTGCCAGCCGATATGGCTTCGCTGGTCAGCCTGCCGGGCGTGGGCCGCAAAACCGCGAACGTGGTGTTGGGCAACGCGTTCGGCGTGCCCGGTTTTCCTGTGGACACGCATGTGATTCGTGTGACTGGGCGATTGCGGTGGCGGTCCGACTGGGCGAGCCCCTCCCCTGACCCGGTGGCCATCGAACGTGAGGTCACCGCCTGCTTCCCTCCCGAAGAATGGACCGATCTGTCTCACCGTTTGATATTGCATGGCCGCGCCATCTGCCATGCGCGAAAACCGGATTGCGCCGACTGCCCCCTCAACGACACGTGTCCGAGCGCGTTCGCCGCGTGATTCCGACGCATGCCAGCCGCCGCGCCGGCACTCCGTCGAATCGCACCCGGCCATCGGGCGTGTAGCACGCGTCAACTAGACTCGGGTGCATGGATGAAAACGGGCGGAAACGTAATCTGAAAGCCGAGGCGACGCGCTGGCTGATCTTCTTCGGCGTCGCGATCGTGCTCAGTGTGCTGCTGTGGCTGGGACTGTCGCTGACAGGCCGCAAGAATCCCATCACATCCTTCGGCACGCTCGTCTCCGACTCGTCGGTGACCGTCGGCATCGAAGGCAATGCGCCGAAATCGCTTGACATCCGCACCGAACAAGGCACCGCCGTGGAGCAAGCGCTGCTCGGCAACGTATACGAAACGCTGGTGTCACGCAGCGAAACCAACAAACTGCAGCCGGGAATCGCCAGCTCCTGGCAGGCTTCCGACGACGGTCTCACGTACACGTTCACGCTGAACGACGGCATGACGTTCGCCAATGGGCACAAACTCGACTCGTCCGACGTGGTCTGGTCGCTGCAGAACGCCGTCAACAACCATTACGTGGGAGCCGACCAGCTTGGTGATCTGAAGGAAATCACCAATCCCAATGCGAATACGGTGGTCATCACGCTCGCCAAGCCGAATCCGCGGCTGTTGCGCGCGCTGGCCGGCCGTGCAGGCGTCGTGTACGACGCGGAAAGCAAAACCAACTATGCGAAATCGGCGGTCGGATCGGGACCATTCACCGTGTCAACCGCGGACCAATCGCAAATCGTGCTGCAACGCAACGACTCGTATTGGGGCAAAAAAGCCGCATCATCGCAAGTGACGCTCTACTACTACACCAACGAGGAATCCATGGCCGATGCCATGAAAGCCGGCAAAATCAGCATGGCGCTGCCGCTGAGCGCTTCAACCGCCTCGGAACTGGGCAAGACCAACGGTATTACCGCGGACAGCGGCATCAGCTTCGACAAGGTGATGCTCGCGTTCAACAACGACAACAACAGCCCCTTCTCCGACGAGCAGATCCGCAAGATGACGCGATACGCCATCGATGCGAAGACCATCGCCAAGAACGCGCCCGACGCGTACGCGCCGCTAGGAGGGCCGATCAGCCCGCTGGAAGACGGGTATGAGGACCTGAGCGGACTGTACCTCTACAACCTCGAACAGGGGCAACGGATGCGCACGTATTTCGGAGTGAACTACATCGCGCCAATCGACATTCTGGTGCCGAAGGAATACGAAAGCATCGGCAACGACGTGAAAACCGCCATCGAAAACCTCAACATCAACACCAATCTGGAAGTGCTCGATTCCGCCGCGGATGTGACGGAACGCATGAACGCCGGCACCTATAACATCGCGCTGACCACCATGAGCGACGAAGGTGACGCAAGCGTCTTCGACAACGGCCAGTCCGTGTTCCATTTCGAGAACGGCGACGCGCAGCAGGCTTACGCCAATGCCATGGCCGCGACCAACGACAACGATTATCAGGCCCGCATGCGCGATTACGCGCGCGCCGTCAGCGAAAACGCGGCCAGCGACTGGCTGTACACACGTAAGAACTTCCTTGCCGTTTCCGATGGGCTGCAGGGGTATCCGAAGAATCTGACCGACCGTCTGCTGCCGTTGAACAGATTGACGCTGCACTGATTTTTCCACGGTTTTTTATGTGGATTTTCCGCGATTTGCCTGCGATTCCGGCATTCGGTTCGATAGGCGCTGATACGACGGCAGTTGTCACATTCGCTTTCTAGACTAGCGACTATGACTGAAAGCCAAGATAACACCATCAACGCGAACCTCACGCCGCTGCCCGACAGGGTCGGCGTGGACGGTCTCGAAGACAAGTGGCGTGGCGTCTGGGACGAGAGCGGAGTCTACAAGTTCCAGGGCACCCGCGACCGCAAGGCCGTCTATTCCATCGATACCCCGCCGCCCACCGTTTCGGGCCACCTGCATGTGGGCCACGTGTTCTCCTACACGCATACCGATGTGATCGCGCGTTTCAAGCGCATGAACGGCTACGACGTGTTCTACCCGATGGGCTGGGACGACAACGGCCTGCCGACCGAACGCCGTGTGCAGAACTATTACGGCGTGCGCGTGGACACTTCCCTGAAGTACGATCCGAATTTCGTGCCGCCGTTCGAAGGCACCGATGGCAAGAAGATCGACGCCAAGGACCAGGTGCCGATCTCCCGTAAGAACTTCATCGAACTGTGTGAAAAGCTCACCGCCCAGGACGAGAAGCAGTTCGAGGCGCTGTGGCGCTCCCTCGGCCTGTCCATCGACTGGTCGCAGACCTACCACACCATCGGCGAGCATCCGCAGCGCGTGGCCCAGAAAGCGTTCCTGCGCAACCTGGCTCGCGGAGAGGCGTATCAGAAGGACGCCCCGGGCCTGTGGGACGTGACGTTCCAGACCGCAGTGGCGCAGGCCGAACTGGAATCGCGCGAATACCCGGGCTTCTACCACAAGTTGGCCTTCCGTTTCGAAGACGGCACCCCGATCTACATCGAGACCACCCGTCCGGAACTGCTGGCCGCCTGCGGCGCGCTGATCGCGCATCCGGACGACGAGCGTTACAAGCAGTATTTCGGCCAGTACGTCTACTCCCCGCTGTTCCATGTGAAGGTGCCGATTCTGGCGCATAAGGCGGCGGAAATGGACAAGGGCGCCGGCATCGCCATGTGCTGTACGTTCGGCGACGTGACCGACGTCGAATGGTGGCGCGATCTGAACCTGCCGCTGCGTTCCATCATCCAGCGCAACGGGCGCATCGTCATGGACACCCCGGATTGGATCGAAGACGAGGAAGGCAAGCGTATCTTCCAGGAGACCGCGGGCAAGACCACGTTCTCCGCACGTAAGGTCATCGTCGACGAGCTGCGCGCTGCCGGCGATCTGGACGGCGAGCCGACCCCGACCAAGCGTATGACGAACTTCTACGAGAAGGGCGACAAGCCGCTCGAAATCGTCACCTCCCGCCAGTGGTACCTGAAGAACGGCGGCACCGACGAGAAGCTGAACGCCGAGCTCATCGCACGCGGCAAGGAACTGAACTTCCACCCGGACTTCATGCGCGTGCGTTACGAAAATTGGGTGCACGGCCTGAACGGCGATTGGCTGATCTCCCGTCAGCGCTTCTTCGGCGTTCCGTTCCCGCTGTGGTACCCGGTGAAGGAGGATGGCACCGCCGATTACGACCATCCGATCACCCCGAGCGAGGACCGTCTGCCGATCGATCCGACCGACGATGTGCCGGAAGGCTACACCGAGGACCAGCGTGACGTGCCGGGCGGCTTCACCGCCGAGCCGGACATCATGGACACCTGGGCCACCTCGTCGCTCACCCCGCAGATCGTGACCCGCTGGGAGGAGCCGGGCGAGGAGAACCAGGCGATCTTCAATGCCACCTTCCCGATGGATCTGCGTCCGCAGGGCCAGGACATCATCCGCACTTGGCTGTTCTCCACCATGGATCGCGCGCATCTCGAGAACAAGTGCCTGCCGTGGGCCAACACCACGCTGTCGGGCTGGATCCTCGATCCGGACCACAAGAAGATGTCGAAGTCCAAGGGCAACGTGGTCGTGCCGGACAAGCCGATCAAACAGTTCGGCGCCGACGCGGTGCGTTACTGGGCCGCCGCCGCCCGTCTGGGCCTGGATGCCACGTACGACGAGGGCCAGATGAAGATCGGCCGTCGTCTTGCCATCAAGCTGCTCAACGCCACCAAGTTCGCGCTGGCCATCGGACGTGAGGACGAGAACCATCACGTGGGCGCTCCGGCAGTCGCCGCATGGAACCCGGCCGACGTGACCGAGCCGATCGACCGTTCCGCGATGTCCAAGATGGCCGCCGTGGTCCGCGAAGCCACCGACGATCTCAACAACTACGAGCATTCCAAGGCTCTGGAAGTCATCGAGAACTACTTCTGGCAGTTCTGCGACGACTACATCGAGCTGGTCAAGAACCGCGCCTACGGCACCGCCGATTCCACCGGCAACGTGCCGAGCGAGGCCGCGGTGAAGTCCGCACGCACCACGCTGGGCCTGGGTCTTGATGCGTTCGCGCGCCTGCTGGCCCCGTACCTGCCGTATGCCACCGAAGAAGTGTGGAGCTGGATGCATGAGGGCGAAGGCTCCGTGCACCGCGCAGCATGGCCTGTGGCCGACGTGTACGCGGCCGCCGCCGGCGACGCATCCGCCGATCTGCTTGCTCATGCCGGTGAGGCTCTGGCCGCGCTGCGTGGCATCAAGTCGAAGGCCAAGGTTTCGATGAAGACCCCGATCTTGTCTGTGACGCTTGCCGTTGCCGACGATGTGCGCGGGTCCATCGAGGCCGCGCTGGGCGATATCGCCGAAGCTGGTCGCGTGACCGGACCGATCGCCTTCACCGCACCGGCTGCCGCCGAGGGTGAGGACGAGGCCGCCGATGTGACGGTCGCCGAAAGCGAGCTAGGCGAACCGCCGGCCAAGAAACCGAAAAAGTGAGTCTCTGAGGTGAGCCGCCAGCGGCTTTTGTAGCGCAGCCGCTCACTTCACCCACATACGAGGGGCCTTTCCTTTGCATGAAGGAGAGGCCCCTCGTATATCCCGTCACTGTCTGCAACTAACCGTGCCCCCTTTTGCTCATATTCAGTCAAAATCGCGGGAAAAATGCTTTCGTGAGCGAAAAGGGGTATAAATCGCAGGCAAAACGGTCGAAATCATATCCCCTTTTGCTCACGTCCGTGCAGAATCGCCCTAAATCGCAAGACGTGCGCGCATAGAACCGTCCTTATCCCGTTCTCGGCTGTTCTCAGCGTACATTCCTGCCCCTGCGCACAAACCCGTACGCGAAAAATGGTTTTTATGGGCGTAATCTCAACGAATGCACAAGCGGAGGCGGAAATCGCAATCAAAAACCCCGAAACGTACCACGTAAGCAACGGAGCACTATCGGATTTAGTGCACCACACCAACCGCGTGCTCTACAACACCGGAACGGACAGGAGGTACTGCGGGCCAGCGGACGAATTTCCGGAACCGTTCCCACCCAATCCGGCCTGCAGAGCATCGTCGAAAACTTCCGCAGCGGCGGCCAATTCGACCGTCTCGTCAATCAAATCGCCATTATCCGGCGTGAAACCGGTTTTCGCCAAGCCATAGCCGGCAACCGGCAACGAACTGGACATCGAATCGGCGGAAGAAGAGGAATCGGAACCGCTGTTCTTCGAAGAGCCGTCCACTCCCCCGACTTTCGCCACATTCTTCGACGTGGTGTCCGCTGCGGCGCCGAACGACGGGCGTAGTCCGCCCGCGTAGCTCATCACATCATCCATGCTGATGGCGTTCTTGTCATCGACCAAGCTGGTCGAATCGGCGGTGTTGTTCTTCGCCTGCGCGCGTTCGGCCTTGCGTTGCGCACGGGACCGCCGTTTCTCGGCTTTCGCGCACAACGATTGGCTGGCGGAGGCGGAACGCAACGTGTCCAGCACAGAAGCGTCATCGGCAGCGCCCGATTCGGACGTGTCGTCATCCGAATCCAGCTGGTCGGCGAATCGCAGCACGATCTGGTGGAATGCGCTGGCCTGTCCGGTGTGCTCGCTGGCGTCCGCCAACGCGGTCATCGCCGCGGACACCTTGTCGGACGCGGTTTTGAGCTTCTCATTGTCTTTGATGCCGGCACGCACGTCGGCGATCGCCTGGGTTTCGTAGCTGCCAGCCGTGCCTGCGGTGGCGCCCAGTTCCTTAAGCCGAGCCGTGTATGCGTCGGTGAAATCCATCGAATACGGGATCATGGCCGCGGACAGCTGCGATTGGCCGGCACTGTAGTCTTTGGAGCCGCGCTGTTGTTCCTCGCCGGCGCGCTTGGTGAGCTCGTTCACCAAGCCGGATGTGCCGCGCTGTTCGATGGTGCGAATCACCTCGTCGACGGCGTCGGCCGCGCCGATATGCCGGTATGCGGCGCTCACGTCGTTGACGGCGTTGGCCAGGTCTGCCACGGATTTAGCTACGGAGGTATCGCCGTTCAGTTCGGACGCGGTGCCGAGAATGGCGGGAAGCTGTGTGGCGTTGCCGATCGAACCGGACAGATGCGTGGTGTATGAGCCCACGTACGCGTCGATGTAGCCGTCGAACGCCTGATCGTGCGCTTTGGAACGTACGGCGATGGTCTGTTTGGCAAGCGCTTTCTCGTTGTCTCTGAGCTGTTCCAGTTGGGCGATGAGCTTGCGGTTGCGTTGCGAGCCGACGTTGGTCAGACCGTCCACCAAGGTGGTTGCGCGCTTGGTCAGGTCAGGCAGTGATTGCTGAACGTTGCCTTCCACCGCGGCGATGGACAGTGAGCTCATGGTGAAGTGCTTCGCCGTCACGTAGGCGTTGAAGGTCAGGTCCTCGCCCGGTTTGCCGACCGCAGCCACCAGGGTCGAGGTGTTGTCGGATGAGACGAGCACGCCGTCATCGGCGGTCACGTCACTGCCGACGCGTCCGGGAATGGTGAAGGCGACGATTGGCGTCAGATTGGCGGTCACGTCGGGTTTCGTGGCATGCAGGGCGATGCGTATGCCGATCATGCCGGAAGCGCCGGAAACGTCGGAAACGCTTACGTCGGGCCCGTTGAGGGTGAAGGAGGCGGATATTTTCCACGGCAATGCGACAACGCCTTTGGGAACGCGTTTCGACGTGGAGGATCCGCTGTTGGTCAGGAAAAGGCGGCCTGGTTTGTCGATGGAGGTGTAGGCGCTCATCACGTCATCATGCGATGCATCGGCCGCGTACTGCCCATTCTGTTGCAAGGCCGATATCGCGTCGTTCACGCCGACTGCCGCGACGGGAGCGGCGGTGATGACGGCGACCGCGATCGCCGCGGCAAGCGGGCGTCGGGCACCGGATGGACGGTTCGCGGTGGCGTGGCGCATGCCGGACCTCTCAATCGCAATCGAAACAACTTTCCAAGGCATTTAATGTAGTGCCCGGCATGCCCGTCGGCAATGGACGTTCGCGCGGGGCGCGCGGAAAACGGACGGCTCAGGCGAAAACGTCGAGTACGCCCGGGTCTCCCCCGTTTTCGGCGATGCGCTTGTGGCGGCGCTTGGCCTCGGTCACCACGAATTCGCGGTACATTTCGGCGATTTCCGGATCCAGTCCGGCTTCGTCGGCAATGCGATGCAGACGCTCGATCTGGGCATGTTCACGCTGGTAATCGGCCGGCGCGAAGCCCGCACGCGCCTTGAGCACACCCACCTGCGACGTGTATTTGAACCGTTCCGCCAGCAGCGAGACGATGGCGGTGTCGACATTGTCTATCGATTGGCGCAGCGAGGCGATTTTAGCCACCACATCGGCCACTTCGGGGTTGTTCTGCGCGGTGCGCGCGTCGATGATGGTTTCGGATTCGGTTTCTTCTTCTGGCCGAAGCCAGTCATGTTCGCTGTCGCTCATGGGTATAAGCCTACCGCGCACCCTACCGCGGCATCTGCCGAACAGCGGTCACTTCGCGAAGTAACGCTGCAGCACGATGGTGGTTTCGGTGCTGACCGACACCGTGCGATGGATGAGGTTCAACAGCTCTTCGAGCTTGCTGGGCGATTCGACGCGAACGGTGAGCATGAAGCTGGGCGAACCGGCGACGGAATCGCAGGACATGATGCCGTCGATGTTTTTGAGCTTGTCTGGAATCTCGGCTTCCTGGGAGTAATCGATGGGCGTGACCGCGATGTAGGCGTTCACCGCAAGGCCGCGGCGCTCGTCGTCGATAACCGCCTTGTAGCCGCGGATCACGCCGCGACGCTCAAGCTTCTGCACGCGCGACTGCACGGCGGACACGGACAGGCCTGTCGCCTCGGAAAGGTGGGACAGCGTGGCTCGGCCATCCTTTTCAAGCATGTCGAGGATTACGCCATCGGTCGCGTCGAGCTGGCTCGCAACCGTACGTGCGTCTACCGGACCATTGTCACTGTTGGTCATTCATACCCCTTTTCCAACAATCCACTGCACCGGCCGCAATCGACCGTCCCCACTGCAGTTCCATGTTCTTTTTCTTCCTTACCATACCCACTACCGCGCACATACCGTCGCGGAATCGCCGCAGTTTATCCGGACGGCGCAACGCTGTCATGAAATATCTTTGTTTTATTTAGCTCATACCCCCATATCGACCATATATATTTTCCCCATTTATCTTTTCTCGTCGTATTTTTACCTATTTTTTAATTGACAACGTTGTCCAAAAAATGGTCAATCTCACGAAATTCGTCGAAACGCACGCATAGGAAAGGGGCTACACGGCGATTGCCATGCAGCCCCTCAAACCTTCAGATTCGCTTGCAGCCGACGACTCAGTTGCCGTTGGTGGCGTTGCCGCTCTGCTGGATGAGCGACGCCATGAAATCGCGGTTGGTCGCTGTCTTCTTCAGGCGTGGCACGAGCGTCTGGTAGGCCTGTTCCGGCTCGAGGCCGCCCAGCAGGCGACGCAGACGGTAGATGATCGGCAGTTCCTGCGGATCGGTGATGAGCTCCTCGCGGCGGGTGCCGGAGGCGTTCACGTCGATGGCCGGGAACAGGCGCTTGTCGGCGAGCTCACGGCTCAGGCGCAGTTCCATGTTGCCGGTGCCCTTGAATTCCTCGAAGATCACCTCGTCCATCTTGGAACCGGTTTCCACCAGCGCGGAGGAGATGATGGTCAGGGAGCCGCCGTTCTCGATGTTGCGGGCGGCGCCGAAGAACTTCTTCGGCGGGTACAGCGCCTGCGCGTCCACACCACCGGACAGGATGCGGCCGGAGGCCGGCGCGGCGATGTTGTAGGCGCGGGCCAGACGGGTCATGGAGTCGAGCAGCACCACCACGTCCTGGCCGAGCTCCACGAGACGCTTGGCGCGTTCGATGGCCAGTTCGGCGACGGTGGTGTGGTCGGAGGCCGGACGGTCGAAGGTGGAGGAGATGACCTCGCCCTGCACCGTGCGTTCCATGTCGGTGACTTCCTCCGGACGTTCGTCCACGAGGACGACCATCAGGTGGACTTCCGGATTGTTGGTGGCGATCGCGTTGGCGATGTTCTGCAGGGTGATGGTCTTGCCGGCCTTCGGCGGGGACACGATCAGGCCACGCTGGCCCTTGCCGATCGGCGCCACGATGTCGATGAGGCGGCCGGTGAGCTTGTTCGGCGTGGTCTCCTGCTTCAGGCGTTCCTGCGGATACAGCGGGGTGAGCTTGCTGAACTGCGGACGATGCTGCGCTTCCTCGACGCTCATGCCGTTGATGGAGTCGATGGACTGCAGCGGCACGAACTTCTGACGCTGGTTGCGACGTTCGCCTTCACGCGGGGCGCGGATGGAGCCGTGCACGGCGTCGCCCTTGCGCAGGCCGTACTTCTTGACCTGGCCCATGGAGACATACACGTCGTTCGGTCCCGGCAGGTAGCCGGACGTACGCACGAACGCGTAGGAGTCGAGCACGTCGACGATGCCGGCGACCGGCACGAGGTCTTCCTTCGGCTCGTCGCGATGCTGGTCGCGGTCGGCGCGATCCATACGATCGTTGCGCTGGTCGCGGTCGGCGTTGCGGTCCATGCGGTCGGCGCGATCGTTACGGTCGTTGCGATCATTGCGATCGCCCCTGCCGCGACGCTCGTCACGCTCGTCGTAATCGCGGTCACGGCCACGCATACGGCGGCCACGGCGATCGTTGCGTCCACGGCTGTGACGGTATTCGTTGTCTTCGGTCTCGTCGCGACGCTTATCATCGTCGGCGTCTTCCTGCGACGGCAGCGTGGCGAGGATGTCATCAAGGTCGCGCACGACGTCTTCGCTCTTCGGCCCGTCCGCCACGCGACGGCGGCGACGCGGCTCGAAATCGTCCCTACGGTCGTCATCACGACGGCGACGGCGGTCATCCTGCTTCGGAGCGGCATCGTCAAGGCCCAGTTCGGCGAGCAGGTCGGCGCCGGCTTCGGCGTCACGATGGCGACGACGCTTCGGCGCTTCATCGTTCGGCTTCAACGCGTCCACCGCTGCCACGGCATCCGCGACTTCGGAGGATTCCGCGGACTTGGCCTGCTTGGCACGGACGGGGCGTTCCTCCTGCTTGGCTTCATCGGCCTTCTTGTCCTTTGCCGATTTGACCTCAGCGTCTGCGGCGGGAGCGGACTTTGGCGCGCGCACGGTGACGCCGGCCGGAGCCTGGCCGCCGGAACGGGCGGCTTGAAGTGTTGCGATCAGTTCGGTCTTGCGCATGGTGGAGACACCACGAAGTCCCATCTGCTTGGCGAGCTCCTTGAGCTCGGGCAGTTTCATATCATCGAGATTAGGGCTTGTTGCCACTGGTAGTTGCCTTTCCTTGGCTTCCACAGGCATGCGCCCGCGACAGCTGTAAAAAAGAATTGCGGAAAATTTCCGTCGAATGAAAAGTCCGCCGCGAAACATCGCGGTTTTTGAACTGTCCTAACCATACAACGCAACCCAGACCAACGCGAAGCGGGCACGCGCGGTCCGCCCGTGCGGTCCGCGCACCGCGCAATCGCAATGAAAAAGCCCATGCCAAAAAGCATGGGCTTGATCAAAGTTACGCTGCGAAAAATAAATAACGCGTGCGAAGACGCCCGTCTGAGGCCGAAGGCGTACAAAGGTACGTCGAGCGCCGGAGAAAGGGCGTATGCGCACGCGTTATTTATTTTTCTACTTTTCTTCGTGGTAGGACTTGTCAGTGTTGACCGACCACACGTTGTCTTTCGACGTTTCGCCGCTCTTGATGTCCTTGACGGCTTCGATGGCGGTGGCCATGGAGTGGTCCATGTTGTTGTAACGGTGCTGTCCGTTACGGCCAACGCAGTACAGGTTGCCGAAGGAGTCGAGGTAGTCGACGAGTTCGGGCATGCGGTCGTAGGTGTCGAAGTAGGCCGGGTAAGCCTTCTTGACGCGTTCGCGGTGGGAGTCGAGCACGTCCTGCGGGCCGTTGATGACCTGCATGCGGGTGAGCTCCTGGATGGCGAACTTGGTGGCTTCCTCGTCGGTCATGTTCCAGAAGGAGTCGCCTTCCTCGCAGAAGTATTCGAGGCCGATCCACACGGTGTTGTCGACGTCCTTGACCAGGTACGGGCTCCAGTTGTTGAAGATCTGCAGACGGCCGACCTTGTAGCCCGGATCCTGCACGTAAATCCAGCAATCCGGCACGATCGGCGGGTTGCCGAGGGTCGGAATGTCGGTGGTGTTGGTCAGGCGCAGGTGCTTGACGAGCAGGCCGACGGTGACGAAGTCGCGGTACGGCAGGCCGTTGGCGATTTCGGTCATGTCCTTCGGAGCCGGCTGGTCGGAGGCGTCCACGGCGTTGACAAGGTCCTTGACCGGCATGGAGGAAATGAAGTCGTCCGCGGCCATTTCGGTGCGGTTGCCTTCGGAATCCTCGTACACGACGGATGCGATCTTGCCGTCCTTCTGGCGAATTTCCACCACATTGGCGTCGGTGATGACCTTCACGCCGGCGGCTTCGCAGTTGGATTCGACGGTTTCCCACAGCTGGCCCGGGCCGAGCTTCGGATACCAGAATTCCTCGATGAGGGAGGTTTCGACTTCGGAGTTGTCGCGCTTCTTCGGCAGGAGCTTCTGGAAGGCGTTCTTCAGCACGCCCATGATGCTCAGGCCCTTGACGCGCTGTGCGCCCCAGTCGGCGGAGATTTCGGACGGGTGACGGCCCCACAGTTTCTCGGTGTAGCCCTCGAAGAACATGGAGTAGAGCTTACGGCCGAAACGGTTGATGTAGAAGTTCTCCAGATTGGTTTCCGGCAGCTTGTGCACCATGGACTTCAGGTAGCTGAAGCCGGCGACCATGGTGAGCTTGAAGCCCATGGCCTTCAGGGTGTTGGCGCTCAGGGAAATCGGGTAGTCGAGGAAGTGGCGGTTCCAGTAGATGCGGGACACGCGGTGGCGCTTGAGCATCACCTTGTCTTCGATTTCCGGATCCGGGCCGCCCGGCTCCATATCATGCTCGCGGTGGAGCTTCTTGTCATCATAGCTGGGTGCGCCCTGCAGCGGCAGAACGTCCTTCCACCAGTCCATGATGCGGTCGTCCTTCGAGAAGAAGCGGTGGCCGCCGATATCCATACGATTGCCGTCATGCTTGACGGTGCGGGAGATGCCGCCGAATTCGCGGGTGGCTTCCAGCACGGTCACGTCGTACTGTTCGGAGCCACCGTCCTTGACGAGCTCCCAAGCGGCAGTCAGGCCGGCAGGGCCGCCACCGATGATGACCACGGATTGCTTTTGCGTCACTTTGAAGTCTCCTTACAAACAAAATCGAAGATATTCTACCCGAAGGTAGGGAAACGCACAGCGCACCTGTGCGCATGCACACAAAATCACCGCCAAGTCCGACAGCAATCGCCCTGATAGAAGGAAAACCAGCCGTACAGCTTCCGCCGAAGACTGGTTTTCCGTAGGTCCGCTACATGCTGTCGGGAATGTCGATGTCGGTTTTCTGCACTTCCTCGACGTTCACGTCCTTGAACGTGACGATGCGCACGTTTTTGACGAAACGGCTGGAACGGTAGACGTCCCACACCCACGCGTCGGTCAGCCGCACGTCGAAGTAGACGTCCTGGCCGGCGGAACGCACGTTGAAATCGACCTTGTTGGCCAGATAGAAGCGGCGCTCGGTCTCCACAACGTAGGTGAACAGTTTGATGACGTCGCGGTATTCCTTGTATAGGGACAGCTCGGCGTCGGTTTCGTAGTTGTCGAGGTCCTCGGCGCTCATCGTCTGCCTTCCGTGTCGCGCTTGCGGCCACGTCCAAGCGTGCGCCACCAAGCATCCTTCGAGGTTTTGCGCTCATCCGAGCTGTACGGCCAGTTGTTGTCGGCATCGCCGGCCTTCTGGTCCGTCTTCGCCGTTCCGGATGCTTCGTTCGGCTGCGATTCCTGCGATGGCGCGGCAGACGTCTCGTCGGCGGAGGTCTGCGCCGTGTCTCCACTCTGGCCTGCCGCTGCGGCATCGTCCGCATCGCCCTTATGTACGGAGTTGAGTTGGATGGCGATCGAGTGTTCGCGGGCGCTCAACGCCTCCTTGACGCCCGGATTGTCTTCGATCACGTGCATGCCGAACGCGTCGAGCGAGCGGATCGGGTCGAATTCGTCGACGAGCGTGTCCATGACGATGAGGTCCTGGTAACGGTTCTCCGACGCGTTCCACAGGGCATCGCGCGAACGGCCGGACGGCACGAAGCCGAGCGACTGGTAGACGGATACGGAACGCGTGTTCTGTTCCGGCACGGCCACCCAAATGCGGTGCATGCCGAGGCCCGCCGGTTCCGGCGCGAAGCCGTACGTCATCACGCGGGGCATGATGTCTCGCGAGTAGCCGCGGCCGCGGTAGTCCTTGCCGAGCACCACTTGGATGCGGGCGGAACGTGCCCAGCCGTCGATGTCGATGAGGAAGATCATGCCGATCACGTTGTCGGAAGAGGCCGCGTCAAGCTCGCCGTCGCCGTCATGGTCGGCTTCGGTGACGATGGACCATGCGATGGTACGACGAGATTCCGGATCCCCCACGCCGGATTCGTTCGATTTTTCGCCATTGGACCATGCCACGGAACGACGCACCCACGCGTTCACAGCGCCACGTTCGGCCACGCGGTCCTTGCCGGTGATGCCGGATGCGCCGACGTACGCCTCAATGACCTCCATGCGTGCGATGTCGTCGATGGTGGCGGGGCGCAAGTGCACCATCTCGCCCTTGATGGGCGGAATGACGATGCGTTCCGGCAGCTCCCTCGCCCGCTGGTCCGTCGTCTGTTCCTTCGCTGTGGTTTCAGCGTACTCTGACATGATTATCGTTCCCTATTGTTTCTCGGCGCGGTCCCTCGCCGCACCCATACCGACGGTATTGTACCCGACTGAACGCCAGCTGGGAGTTTTGTTAGGCAAAATCCCTGTGAAACCTCCCCAGCCGACGCGTGAATCGTATGAAAAGGCATGTAAAAGCAGATAAAAAGCAACAAAATGCAGAAAGGCGTGCGTTTTTACGATTCCTCTCATCGCAAAAACGCACGCCTTTCGATGCCATCAATCAGGCAACGTTCGGCAATCGCCGGAACGTCACTTGATCTTGCCCATCACGATCTTGGTGACGGCCTTCGCGTCGGCCTGGCCGCGGGTGGCGCGCATGACAGCGCCGATAATCGCGCCCATCGGCTTCATGTTGCCGCTCTTGAGCTTCTCGACGATGTCCGGGTTGGCCGCGAGTGCCTCGTCGACGGCCTTTTCGAGCGCGCCGTCGTCAGAAACGACCTGGAAGCCGTGCTTCTTGACGACCTCGTCCGGAGTGCCTTCGCCGGCGAGCACGCCTGCGACGGTCTGCTTGGCGAGCTTGTCGTTGAGCTTGCCGTCGGCGATGAGCTTCTCGACCTCGGCCACGTCGGCCGGGGTGATCGGCAGCTCTTCAAGGCTCACGCCCTTGTTGTTGGCTTCGCGGGACAGCTCGCCCAGCCACCACTTCTTGGCGCCCGAGGCGGAAGCGCCGGCCTTGACGGTGTCTTCGAGCAGGTCCAGAGCGTCGGCGTTGAGCACGTCGCGCATCTCCAGATCGTTGAAGCCCCACTCGCCCTTCAGGCGGTTGCGGCGCTCACGAGGCATTTCCGGCATCTGGGCCTTCATCTCCTCGATGTGCTCCTTGGTGATGTGCAGCATCACCAGATCCGGATCCGGGAAGTAGCGGTAGTCGTCGGCGTCGGACTTCACGCGGCCGCCGGCGGTGGTCTGCGAGGCCTCGTCCCAGTGACGGGTCTCCTGCAGAATCTCGCCGCCTTCGGAAAGGATGGCGGCCTGGCGGCGAATCTCGTACTGGATGGTCTTCTCGATGCCACGGAACGAGTTCACGTTCTTGGTTTCGGAACGGGTGCCGAACGGATCGGACGGGCTGTTGCGCAGCGACACGTTCACGTCGGCGCGCATGTTGCCCTGCTCCATGCGGGCATGGGAGATGTTCAGCGCACGCACGATGTCGCGGATGGCGCGCATGTAGGCGCCTGCGATTTCGGGGGCGCGGTCTCCTGCGCCTTCGATCGGCTTGGTCACGATTTCGATCAGCGGCACGCCGGCGCGGTTGTAGTCGACCAGCGAGTGGTCGGCGCCTTCGATACGGCCGTCAGCGCCACCGACGTGGGTGTTCTTGCCGGCGTCGTCTTCGATGTGGGCGCGCTCGATCGGCACACGGAAGATGGTGCCGTCCTCAAGCTCCACGTCGAGGTAGCCGTTGCCGTTGGTCGGCTTGTCATACTGCGAGATCTGGTAATCGCGCGGCATGTCCGGGTAGAAGTAGTTCTTACGGGCGAACTGGCTCCATTCGGCGATTTCGCAGTGCAGGGCGAGACCCAGCTTGATCGCGTAATCGACGGCGGTCTTGTTGACCACCGGCAGGGAGCCCGGCAGGCCGAGGCTCACCGGGGTGAGCTGGGTGTTCGGCTCGCCGCCGAAGTGGACTTCGGCCGGGCAGAACAGCTTCGTGGTGGTGGACAGCTCCACGTGGGTTTCCAGACCGATGACCGGGTCGAACTTCTTGACGGCATCGGCATACTTCATCAACTTTTCAGCCATTTTGTTTTCTTTCCTCCGATGCTTCCTACTTGTCCAGTCCGTCGAGCCACGGGGTCTTCAGGGACTGCCAGATCGGGCCGTTCCAGCTTTCCTCGAGGGCGGCTTCGAGAGCGGCGGCGGGCTTGTACATGACCTCGTCGCGCTGCTGCGGGGCGAGGAACTGGAAGCCGACCGGCAGGCCGTCGTCGCTCAGGCCGGCCGGGATGCTCATTGCCGGCACGCCGGCGAGGTTGGCCGGAATGGTGGTGATGTCGATGGCGTACATGGCCATCGGGTCCTCGGTCTTCTCGCCGAACTTGAAGGCGGTGACCGGGCTGGTCGGGCCGACGAGCACGTCGACCTTTTCGAAGGCCTTCTTGAAGTCGTCGATGATCAGGGTGCGGACTTTCTGCGCGGAGCCGTACCAGGCATCGTAGTAGCCGGCGGACAGGGCGTAGGTGCCGAGGATGATACGACGCTTGACTTCGTCGCCGAAGCCGGCCTCACGGGTGTAGGCCATCATGTTGGCGGCGGTCTGCGGAACGCCTGCCGGCGGCATGACGCGCAGGCCGTAGCGCATGCCATCGTAACGGGCCAGGTTGGAGCTGACCTCGGACGGCATGATGATGTAGTAGGCGCCGAGAGAGTACGGCAGGTGCGGCAGGGACACTTCGATGACCTCCGCGCCCATTTCCTCAAGCTTCTTGACGCCTTCGTTGAAGCGGGCCATGACGCCCGGCTGGAAGCCTTCGCCGCCGAGCTCCTTGATCAGGCCGACCTTGAGGCCCTTCAGATCGCGCTTCATGCCTTCGCGGGCTGCGGCGACCATCGGACGCGGGCCTTCCGGAATGGAGGTGGAATCGCGCTTGTCGTGTCCGCCGATCACTTCCTGCAGCAGGGCCGAGTCGAGCACCGTACGGGAGCACGGGCCGATCTGGTCGAGCGAGGAGGCCATGGCGATCGCGCCAAAACGGGAGACGCCGCCGTAGGTCGGCTTGACGCCGACGGTACCGGTCAGCGAGCCCGGCTGGCGGATGGAGCCGCCGGTGTCGGTACCCAGGGCGAGCGGAGCTTCGAATGCGGCCACTGCGGCTGCGGAACCGCCGCCGGAACCGCCCGGCACGCGCTCGGTATCCCACGGATTGTGGGTGGTCTGGTAGGCGGAGTGCTCGGTGGAGGAGCCTTGCGCGAATTCATCGAGGTTGGTCTTGCCCAACAGCGGCATGCCCGCGGCCTTGAGCTTCTCGATGACGGTGGCGTCGTACGGCGGCACCCAGCCTTCGAGGATCTTGGATGCGGCGGTGGTTTCGATGCCCTTGGTGACGATCATGTCCTTGATGGCGATTGGCACGCCGGCGAGTTCCGGCATCTGCGCCTTGTCCTCATCGGACTTGGCGTCGAAGGCGTCGGCCTGCTCGAGGGCCTGATCGGCGGAGACCTTCAGGAAGGCCTTGACGCTCGGCTCGGCCGCTTCGATGACGGCGAGGTGGGCTTCGACCAGCTCACGGCTGGAAACTTCCTTGGCCTTGATCTTGGCCGCCATCTCGGCGGCGGAAAGCTTGACGAGTTCGGTGGTGCTCATATCACTCCTGTCCCAGAATGCGCGGTGCGACGAACATGCCGGCCTCGGAGACCGGGGCGCCTGCGGTGGCTTCGGCCTGGGTCAGCGGGGTCTCGGGGACGTCCGGACGCAGGTAGGCTTCCAGCGGGACCGGGTTCGCGGTCGGTTCCACGTCGTCGGTGGCGACTTCCTGGACCTTGTTGATGGATTCGGCGATGACGTTCAGATCGCCCTGCAGACGGGTGATTTCCTCGTCCGTGAGTGCGATTCGGGCCAGATCGCCCAAATGCACGATTTCTTCTTTGGTGAAAGTAGGCATGACCCTAACAGTAACGCGTCTGTGTGACGAGCGTGTGCCCTATTTCGTGCCCCGTTCGCAACCCAGCCGCGGACGTTGCCTTCCATTTCGCAACCCAATCGTTGGACACCTGGTCATCTTTCCGGTACAGCAACGTTCGACGGCTTTTCTTGCCGCGTGCCGATGGCGCGATCAGGCTTGCGGCGCGGCGTGCTGGGCGATCCAGGCGTGCATGGAGACCGCGGCGGCGGCGCCGGCGTTGATGGAACGGACCGAGCCGAATTGGGAGATGTAGACCACGTCATCGGCCAGTTCGAGCGCTTTTTCGGACAGGCCCGGGCCTTCCGCGCCGAAAAGCATGAGGCAGCGTTCGGGGAAATGGTAGGTTTCCATGGGCACCGCGCCGGGAATGATGTCGAGCGCGATGACGCGGGCGGCTTGCAGTTCTGCTATTTTCGCGTCCAAGGCTTCCAGTTGGGCCATGGTTTCGCCTGTGTTCGGGGCAGTGCCGGAAGTGCCATCCGTTGCAGCTGCGGAGCCACGCATATGGAAGGCGATGGCGGCGGCTTGCGATTGGGCGGCGGCGATTTCGCCGGCGATGCGCAGTTTCCAGCATTCGACGAGTTCCGTTATGGATGGATGGTTTTCGACGTGCTGGTACAGCTCCGTCATGAGCGCGCCCTTGCGATTCCATTTGTGCGGGCCGACGATGTGCACGCGGCGCGCTTGGAACGCGTTGGCGGTGCGCACCATGGAGCCGATGTTGAAATCGTGGGTCCAGTTCTCCACGGCGACTTCGAAATCGTGGCGCCCGCGGGAGTCCAGGTCGGCTTTGATGGCCGCGACCGTCCAGTAGCGGTAGCGGTCGAGCACGTTGCGGCGGTCGCCTTCGTCGAGCAGGGTGGAGTCGAAGCGGATGTCGTAATTGGGGGATGACGCATCGTCCGGGCGTGGTTCGCCTGGATGGGTTTGCGACCACGGTCCTACGCCGACCTCGCGGAACGTCGGTTCGCCGGATGCCTGTGCGGCAACATCGATGGGATTGGGATCGTGCACGTTCTCCCCTTCATAAGAACAGCAATACAAATATGTCAAAGGCCCGCGCATCCGTATGCATCATCATGCTTGTCATCGCACATTCGACGACGTCAACGGCAGATATGTTTGCGGTCGGTCGGCGGGAAACTCGGTGTTCAGTGGAGTTCGGATTCCTTGAACACTTCGACGAACGGCAGTTCGGATTCCTCCGAAGTGACCGGGTTGATGACCTTGATGGTCGGGTCGACCATGTCGACACCGCCGATCAGCGAGGCAACGGCCAGCACTTTGGCGCCTTCGTTCTCCACCACGGAGAAGTCGAGGCTCAGCTCGTTGCCGTTGCGCAGGGTGACCAGCGATGAGGTCTGCACATACGATTTTTCAGACAGCCAGGAGTCGATCAGCACCACGCGTTTGCCGGCAATCGACGGACCCTTGATGGACGGATAGACGAAGTCCATGACGAAACCGTCCAAATCCTCACCACGGGAGGCGGCGGCCTGGATCATGGCGGAGACCAGCGGCACGGCCGCGGCGGTCAATGCGCCGACCGCGTCGAAATCGTCGACGGAATAGCCGGCTTCCTCCAACGTGTCGAGCAGGATATGGCCGACGATGGAGGCTCCGCGATGGTCGAACAGCACGGAGGAGAGTTCCGAGAAAGGCTTGTCCTTCATTTCGGCCTGCAGCAGCGTCTTGAGCTGGTCGCGAGGTTCGAGCATGGCGAAATCGACGGTGGATTCCGTCGAAGCGGAAACAGACTGGCCCGCAGCGGAATCATGCGTCGGAACCGGTGTCGTCTTGCGGAAAGTGTTCTCTTCGGTCATGGTTCCAGCCTATCCTTTCGGCTCGTCATTCACCGTGCGGTATGGGTGATTTATGAGCGATAAACATGGTTATTCGGCGTTGGTCTCGGGAGCGGACAACTCGCGGATATCCCCTTTTTCGGGCGCGATCATGTCGACGGTGCCGATGACCTTGCTTTGGTCGACGCGTTGCAGTTTGCGCGCGGTGACCAGCACGCGCGATTCGAGCGACGCGGCGAACGAGTTGTATGCGCCGACCGTTTTGGTGATGGCGGAACCCAGTTTGGTGGCCCGCTCCCCCAATACTGCAAACCGTTCGTACAGCTCTCGGGACAGGTCGAACAGCATTTTCGCGTCATCGGTCAGGCTTTGCTGCTGCCATGCGTATGCCACGGATTTGAGCACCGCCCATAGGGTGATCGGCGAGGTCAGCGCGACTTTCTGCGCGAATGCGTCGTCCATCAGTGTCGGGTCGGTTTCCAATGCGGCCTGCAGCAACGATTCGTTGGGGATGAACGCGATCACGAAATCCGGAGCATCGCTGAACGCGTTCCAGTAGGCTTTGTCTCCCAGGGTCTTCACATGGTCTCGTACCGCTTTGGCATGGGAATGCAGCAGCTCGTTCTTGCGGGCCAGTTCCTCCGGTGAGGCGGTGTCTGGAATCTCGCATGCGCGCTGGTAGTCGGCGTATGGCGCTTTCGCGTCGATCGGAATGGTTTTGCCGCCCGGCATGTGAATGACCATGTCCGGCCGCTGCGTACGCCCCTCGGCATCGGTGACCACCACTTGGGTATCGAAATCGACATGTTCCAGCAGACCGGCCGATTCCACGATGTTGCGCAACTGTGCTTCGCCCCACGCGCCACGCACCTTGTTGTTGCGCAAAGCAGACGACAGGGCGCTCGTCTCACGGTCCAATCGCGCCTGCTGTTCACCAAGGCCCTTGAGCTGCTCGCCGAGCGCACCCATCTCATGCTTGCGCCCCTCTTCAATCTGCGCGACCTTCGCCTGCAACGCGTCAAGGTTCTTCTGCACAGGAGCCAACGCGGACAGCACTTTGCTTTGCTCCTGCAGCTTCTTCTCGCCTTCGGCCTGCCGACGTTCCGCCTCCTCGGCGGCTCGCCGCCGCTCACGTTCCACACGCAATTCCTCGGCACGTTGAGCTTGCGCCAATTGCGATTTGAGATACGTCAGCTGCTGGCCGAGCCCTTCCGCCTGCGTACGGTACTGCACCACCGCCGCGTTAAGTTCGCTGATACCCTGACGATCCGCCTCAATCTGCGCCTTCGCCTCGTTCAGGTCGGATTCCTTCGCGCCACGGGCCATATCCTGCCCTTTGGCACGGCCCGCGAAGAAGCCCGCAGCCGCTCCAAGCGCGGCCACGATCACCAGCAATATCACTACAAACACAGGATTATCGAACATACGTTCGATGGTATCACGTCGTTAGGAACACATCAATCCACGCATCCACATTCATTCGCAAGACCGACCGCATGCCACACAACCGTGCACTATGCTGAAATCAGCCGAACGCGAAATGCATCAGCCCAACACGAAGGGACATTATGGGATTCGATCTGTTTTTGGCGGCCGTGTCGATTGTGGCCGCATCCATCGCCACCTGGGCGTTGTTGCGGCTGTTTCCAAGCTCGGACGCACGCCAGGCGATTCCGCTGCGGACGGACGGCGGATTTGCCGACCCATCCCACACAACCGACGGTGGAGTGACGATAGACGGCAAAGTGACGGCAGACGGCGAATCGGCATCCGACATCGACGGACAACCCACCGACCACCTTGGCAAGCGCCTCGTCATCGCGCTTATCCTGACCATTCCAACGTTCGTCATCACATTACTGGCGCTGGCCAAAATCGCCATGCCGGGCTGGCTGACGAATCCGTGGCTGCACGCCATCGTCATCACGCCGGTCATGTTCTATTGCGCGGCGCCGATTCACCACCGCGGCCTGCCCGCATTGCAGCGGCGGCGTCCGAACGGCAATTCGCTGGTTTCGCTTGGCATGGCGATTGTTTACGCGTACAGCCTGCTGCTGTGCGTGGTGTCGTGGATTTTCCCGGCCGGCTCGCGCGATCCGTATTTCGCGTTCGTCGGCGTGGTCGCGACGCTTTCGCTGGCGGGCACGCTTGTCCGGCAACGCGCGATGACCGCGCAGCAGACGGCAGAAACAGAAAAGGCGCAATCGGCACAGTCAACAGAATCAACAGAATCGGCGCGATCCCAAGCGAAATCCCTTGAGCCAACGCAAGAAAAAAGCGCGGAAGAATTGCTCTTCCGCGCTTTGGTAGGTCATGCGATCCGCGCACGTGTGCTGCAGATCACCACGTCGGTGACGATGGTGGTCGCGGTGTGGACGTGCGCGTTGTGGCTGGCGTTCGGCGTGCAGCCGAAGCTGGCGATCGCCATACTGCTCGGTTCGACCGTGCTGTCGGTCGCAGGCCTGGTATTGCAGGCTTACGACCGACAGGTGACCAATCGATAATCGTCACTCAGCCGGGTTCGGGGCGTCGGCGGAATCGTCCGTCTTCTCTTCGCCCATATCCTCCAGCTGGTCCGCGGCCCACGCGGACAGCTCCAGGTGGTCGCCGCCGGTCTGGTCCACCAGCACGGTGTCGCCGTCGTGCACTTCGCCGGCCAGCAGCATGCGGGCAAGCTGGTCGCCGACTTCGGTCTGCACCAGGCGACGCAGCGGACGTGCGCCGTACGCCGGATCGTAACCGGTGTTGGCAAGCCATTCGCGCGCCGAATCGGTCACGTCGAGCGTGATGCGGCGGTCGGTCAGACGTGCGGACACCTGCGCGACCTGAATGTCCACGATGCCGCCGAGCTCCTCGCGGGTCAGCGGGTGGAACATGACCAGTTCGTCCAGACGGTTGATGAATTCCGGCTTGAACTGCATGTGCACGGCGTCCATCACGGCCTTCTTCTTGGCGTCCGCGTCCATGTCGGGATTGACGAGGAACTGCGAGCCCAGGTTGGAGGTCATGATCAGAATCGTGTTCTTGAAGTCCACGGTCCTGCCCTGGCCGTCGGTCAGGCGACCGTCGTCAAGCACCTGCAGCAGCACGTCAAAGACTTCCGGATTGGCCTTCTCCACCTCGTCGAACAGCACCACCGAATACGGACGGCGACGCACGGCTTCGGTAAGCTGGCCACCCTCTTCGTAGCCGATGTAGCCCGGCGCGGCGCCGATCAGGCGGGACACGGAGGCCTTCTCCATGTATTCGCTCATGTCGATGCGCACCATGGCCTTCTCGTCATCGAACAGGAAGTCGGCGAGCGCCTTGGCCAGTTCGGTCTTGCCCACGCCGGTGGGGCCGAGGAACAGGAACGATCCGGTCGGACGGTTCGGGTCGGAGATGCCGGCACGCGAGCGACGCACGGCGTCGGAAACCGCTTGGATGGCTTCCTTCTGGCCGATCACGCGCTTGCCGAGGTACTCCTCCATGTGCAGGAGCTTCTCGTTTTCGCCCTGCATAAGACGGCCCACGGGGATGCCGGTCCAGTCGGAGACGATTTCGGCGATGGAGTCGGCGTCGACGCGGTCGGGGACCATCGGCACGTCGGCGTTGGCATTGTCGGCTCCGCCCGATTCCGCCTCGTTCTTCTCGGCTTGGGCGATTTCCTTCTGGATGGCCGGGATTTCGCCGTAGTTGATGGCTGACGATTTCGCCAGGTCGCCTTCGCGCTCGTACTTTTCGGCTTGCGTACGCAGCTCGTCGAGCTTCTTGCGCAGGTCGCCGATACGGTTGTGGCCGTTCTTTTCGGCGTCCCAACGCGCTTTCAGCCCGTTGAGCTTTTCGCTTTTGTCGGCGATTTCCTGGTTCAAATCGGCGAGACGGTCCTTGGCGCTGTCGTCCAGTTCCGCTTCGGCCTTTTCCGCGGCCTTGTCGTTCTTCGGATTGCCCAGCAGGTACGACTTCTCCATCTTGAGACGGTCCACCTGGCGGCGCAGTTCGTCGATTTCCTCAGGCGAGGAGTCGAGTTCCATGCGCAGGTGCGCTGCGGCCTCATCCACCAGATCGATGGCCTTGTCCGGCAGCTGGCGTCCGGAAATGTAGCGGTTCGACAGGGTTGCCGCCGCGACCAGCGCGTCGTCGCCGATGGTCACCTTGTGGTGGGCCTCATACTTCGGCGCGATGCCACGCAGAATGGCGATGGTATCCTCCACGCTCGGCTCGCCGACGAACACCTGCTGGAAACGACGCTCAAGCGCCGGATCCTTTTCGATGTTCTCACGATATTCGTCCAGTGTGGTCGCACCGATCAGGCGCAGTTCGCCACGGGCCAGCATGGGCTTGAGCATGTTGCCCGCGTCCATGGAGCCTTCGGCCGCACCCGCGCCGACGATGGTGTGGATCTCGTCGATGAAGGTGATGATCTGCCCGTCAGCCTTCTTGATCTCCTCGAGCACGCTCTTCAGGCGTTCCTCGAATTCGCCACGGTACTTGGAGCCTGCCACCATGGAGCCCAGGTCAAGCGAGATAAGCCTCTTGTTCTGCAGGGTGGTCGGCACGTCGCCGGCGACGATGCGCTGCGCCAGGCCTTCGACGACGGCGGTTTTGCCGACTCCAGGCTCTCCGATCAGCACCGGGTTGTTCTTGGTGCGGCGGGACAGGATCTGGATGACGCGGCGGATTTCCTGGTCGCGGCCGATCACCGGGTCGAGCTTGCCTTCCTTCGCGGCGGCCGTCAAATCGGTGGAGTACTTCTCCAAAGCCTTGTACGAGCCTTCCGCGTCGGCGCTGGTCACCTTGCGGTCGCTGCCGCGCGCGGCGGTCAGGGCGTTACGCAGCTTATCCGCGGTAAGACCGTTCTTTTCCAAGATGTCCGCGCTTTGATTAGGTTTCGCGGCCGCGATTGCGACCAGCATGAGGTCGACGGTGACGTACTCGTCTCCCCTCCGTTGCATTTCTTTTTCGGCTTGCGATAGCACCGCCGACAGCTGCCTGCTGACGTCCGGCTGCGTTGTGGTCGATCCGCTGGCGCTCGGCAGCGATTGCATCGCCTGATGCACTTCGGCGCTCACGTTTTGCGCGTTGCCGCCTGCCGCTTCGATGAGCGCGCGGGCCATGCTGTTTTCCTGACGCAGCATCGCGTCCAGCAGGTGCAGGGTGTCTACCTGCGGATTGCCCAGCGCCGCCGCGTTCTGAACGGCGTCCGAAAGCGCTTCCTGCGCCATCTGCGTGAACTTCTGTTCCATATCATCCTCCATGGTTCGCGCCCGGCCGCCCGGCCTTCGCTACCGGGCCGGCGTTCGGACGCATATGTCGTTGTCTGATATGCTCAACCGACTTCATCGCCATTATATTCCCAAAACTTGAGTCCCACACACTCAACTTTTTGCGTTTCTCAAAACCGTCTTTCGACACAGGACGGCAGTCACCGACAATCACCAGCGCTCACCGGCAATCGCAATACATACGAAAAAGGCGGGCAGCAACGTAACGAAATCACGAAACGTTGCAAACCCGCCTAATCCAAAGTCCGCCAGCAAGCCGAAAATCAGCCGCGCACCACCACGTTGCGCAGATCGCCGATGCCCTCGACGTGCACGATCGCCTCGTCACCCGGATCCAGATGACCCGACGCGTTCGGCGTACCCGTCATAATCACATCGCCCGGCAGCAGCGTGGTGAAACTCGTAATCGCCGCGATCTGCTCAGGAATGCCGTGAATCAGATTCGCCGTGGTACCCGACGCCATCGGCACATCCTCACCGTTGAGCGTGAAGGAAATCTTCGCATCCTTCCAATCCACATCGTCACGCGTCACAATCCACGGACCCAACGGGCACGCCGTATCAAAACCCTTCGCACGCGTCCACGTCGGATCAAGACCCTGCAGATCACGCAACGTCACATCATTCACGCACGTGAAACCCAGCACATAATCCATGGCCTGCTCCACCGGCACATTCTTGGCGATACGACCCATCACCACAGCCAACTCCGGCTCGAAATTCATATCATTCGAACACAGCGGAATCACAATCGGATCATCCGGACCAATCACCGACGTGCTCGGCTTGGTGAAAATCACCATATCCTCCGGCGCATGCTTGATATCGGAATGACCGGCCTCATGCATGAACTGCGCATGCGCCTCATAATTCTTCGCCAAACCGTACACCTTCGACGGAATCACCGGAGCCAGCAGACGAATGCCGTCACCATCCACCGGATAGCGCTCGCCGGTCGGCTCGACGGCCTGGCCGGACAGCGGATAGCCGTTCAAGGCCACGAGATAGTCCTTGCCGTCGTTCTTGTCGGTCTGAACGAAGGCGTACTGCGGTACATCATTATGCGTAAAACGTGCGATTCTCATACCCGCAAGTCTACCCGCTCGCCACGCCCGCCGTTCTCGACATGCGTCGCTTTGCGGACGATGCCGATTGCTCGCATTTTTTACGATTTTTGCGATTATTCGCGATGCAGTTCCGCCCGCAACGCCGCCACCTCGCGTTCCAGCTCATCGATGCGGCGCACCTGCTGGGCGATGAGCAGGTCGCGCACGTCACCTCCCGACAGAATCGGGACCTCGGCTGCGTTGCGCGGCGCGGGCAGCGTCGCATTGCTTTGCGTTTCCGCCGGTTGCGTTGGCTACACCGGCTGCGATACCGCAGATCGAGCAACCTCCGCAGATTCCGCCGACGGAACCACACCCGCCGACGCCGATGGCACCACTCCACCATTCCCATCAACCGATACCAGCCGGTCCGTGCCCATACGGCAGGCAATCTTGCGCCAGCGCGCGAAACAACGTTCGATGCGCTTATAGCCGATCAGCGATGGGTCGAGTCCGGCTTCGCGGAACAGTTCGACCGGCGATTCGCCCGCATGGTACCGGCGCATGCAGTTGTGTTTGAACGATTCCGTGTAGGTGATGCGTCGCGACGTCGCTTCGGCCACCACCGGCAGCGAGCGCAGATATTCGACTTCTTCCGGACTGAACGCTCCCCCACCGTTGCACATGATGTTCCCTTTCGGCTTGGCGTGCGGCGGCCCCCTTCCACCGCACGGCAGTCGAATGGCCTCCGTCATGCCATTCCCCTGTTCGGCTTGCGATTCGGTTTGCGATGCGCGCTTGCGATACGTGTTTGCGATGCAAGGCCGCAATCCGATTCGTTGTTCGCTTCGTGTTCCATCATACCGGTACGAATGGCGTTTTTCCAACCATTTCAGGCGGTACTAAACCCTAAATCACCCGTATTCGTCACAACAAAAGCGGGTGAACCGTTGATCGCTCAACGACTCACCCGCCCGAACAAGCCCCGTTGCCTGTCTGCTGGCCCGCTCAGACCGCCATCGGCGTATCCGATTCGCGGAAGCGCAGCACGAGCGCCAGTCCGGCTGCGGCACGGCGACGTTACGCGCGGCACGCATCACGGTTTTGCGATTGAAGGTGAAGCGATCGCGCATGATGTGTTCGTCGGCGTCGGCATCGTCTTTGGCAGCATCATTCTTGTCGTTATCGTTGCCGTTTTGAGCCGACGCGGCATCCTTGTCGGCGTCATTCTTACCGTTCTTGTCGGCATCGTCGGCATCTTCAGCAGTGTTGCCATCGTTGTCAGCATCGTCCGCATCGCCGGTTTTGCCGTCATCGGCTGTCGCGCCCGCATCGCCATTCGCCACAGCATCCGTGCGATTTTCGCCGGCATGGTCGTTTCGATCGCCGTCTTGAGTCGGTGCAGCACCATTTGCAGGTACGTCAGCGTTCTCAGCCGTCGGCTGCCTAACCACCTGCCGTTCCTGCTCCTTCTGCTCATTCGGCTGTTCCGTCTTATCGCACGGCTGCCGCTGTTCCGGCATCGTCTCCGACGGTTGTTCCGGTTGCGATTGCGACTGCAGTTGCGATTGCGCTTGTTCGTTCGATGGCCGATGCGATTCGCCGTCGTCCATAAGGCATTGCGCGTCGTCATCGTCCGTTGCGGACTGTCCGGCAACATCTTGCCCGGCAATGTCGGCAACGTCCGATCCGACTGCGTTTTCAGCATCGGATTGTTGTGTCGATTCCGGCTGGCTCGCTGCGGATTCGGCGGCCACGTTGCCGCCATCCGTCACCGTTTCGTCGGCGAACGCGGTCGCGCCGGCTCCCGTGGTGCCGGCCAGCATCGCAATCGTGACAAGCAATGCGGTGAATTTTCCCATCCGCGCGCCACACCGGCTTATGAAGCCGGCAAGCGGGTCCTTCATCCACTTCATGACATGTCCATCTCTCATGGCGCTGCGGCGAATTGCCTATGCGCCTCCATGCCTTGAACCTTATGGATGAACGTTTTGAAACCCGTCCCCTCCATTGATGGGTTCGGGGAACGTGCGGACCCGCGAAAATCGCGGCCTTCCCCCTTATCCTTTACGCGGCCAGGCGGAAGCGTGCCGCATGATTCGGTGTCGGGGCCGCATCGACCGCACGACCATGCAGCACAACAGCATGCCGCCCATCGTGCAAACGATGGTCATGGCGAGCGCGCCCAGTTCGGTCGCACGTTCGTCGCGCACGTCGGCCGGATCTGGCGCGGGCAGCGGTATTGCGACGCGATGCCCGGAGACTAGCAGCCGATGCGTGTTGATGCCGTATGGCGTGCAGGTCATCAACGTCAGCCGGTCTTCGCCGGGCACGATTTTCAACCGTGAGACGTCGTCCGGTTCGATCACGCTGATTCGGTCCACTTCGTATCCCAGCGTCTCGTCCATCACTTTGATGTACATGAAATCGCCGTCGTGCAGTTCGTCGAGCCGTGTGAACATCAACGATTTGACCAGGCCGCGATGCCCGGTGACCACCGTATGCGAGCCAGTGCCGCCGACCGGCAGGCTGGTGCCGTACAGATGCCCGGCGCCGACGGCGAGCACCGGTTCGGACGTGCCATGCCGAATCGGCAGTTCCACGCCGATTTTGGGCACCAATACCGTGCCCATGATGCCTGCGCCGGAATCCAGCAGGCCCTGATAGTTCGCGTCCGTGTCCGCCGCGGAAAGCCCGGAACCGCCGGAAGGCGCCGAATCGTCGGCGACATCAGCATCTCCGGCAGTGCCAGCCGGTCTGGTAGTGAACGGATCGGCCGCCTCGCCCAATACCGGCTGTCCTTCCACGGCAAGCCGCCGATTGTATGCGCGCGCCCGTTCCAACTCCTCCATCGCCATCGGATACGGCCATCCGGCAACCGTGCGAGCCGCCGAATCGGATGTCTCGGCCAAGCGCCGCGCGGAATGCGCCTGCATGGCGAACGGCAACGACGCGACCACCACCGCGCCCACGATCAGCAGCACGGACACGCACCGCACCAATATGAAACGAATCCGCCGCAGCCTGCGCGCACGAACCACATCGGCAATGTCAATCGCCTCGTAAAACGACGGCGTTCCAGCGAACGTTCCAGCAGACGTTCCAGCGAACGCAACAGTTCCGGCATGACCACTGTCGGCAGCTGCACCGGCATCAGATCCGACTCCGGCGCCGTTGCCGATGCCATCGTTATCATCACCGGCATCATAGGAATCAGCCGAGGCGCCCGCCACGGCACCGAACAGCCGCATGGGCGAACGCAGCACCGTATGCGCATGCACGTAGGAATCCGTCCTGCGGGCGAGCAGACGGACGGGTTTACTCATCAATCGAGAGGCAGACCAAAACATGGGTTTCTCCTTCGAACACACCCATGTTCACACCCGCCATACGAAAGCCCTTGCCCCCTATAGGAGGGCTTACCCCTAGAAAGACAACGGTTTCAGGCACGAAACCGGCAATTATGGCACCAAACCGCGCAGCACCCCACCTACCGGCGGAACGCAGCTCAGACAAGCCGTTTTTCAGAGGAATGCAAGTCAGACGAATGTAAGCCAGACGAATGCAATCCAGGCGGACGAGCCCCGCAAATCCTTAAAAAAACAGAAAAAGTCAAAGAAAGCGCTCAGATGAACGCACGCTCACCGAAAATCGCAGTGCCGACGCGCACGATGGTGGAACCTTCGGCGATGGCCAGTTCCATGTCGCCGGTCATGCCCATCGACAGTTCCCGGCAACGGTCCGTGCCCGGTTCGCCGGATGCGAGGATGAGGTCGCGGGTCTTGCGCAGGTGCGAGAAACCGCGGCGAATCACCGTTTCGTCGTACACATGCGCGCCGATCGTCATCAGTCCCTGCAATTCGATGCCGTCCAACGTGCCGATTTTCTGCGCGATGCGGATGGCGTGCGCCGGATCGCAACCGGATTTCGATTCCTCGCCGGATTCGTTGACTTCCAGCAGCACGCCGACAGTAATACCGCGAGCCACGGCTCTACGTGAAATTTTTTCTGCCAAATCGATTGAATCGACCGATTCGATAGTGTCGACCACCGGCAGCACTTTGCCGATTTTATTGCTTTGCAGCTGGCCGATCAGGTGGAATGGAATATGCTCCGCCGCAGCATCCGGCGCGACGCCTGCGACGCCCAGCGAAAACCCGCGTTCCGCGCATCGCCGTGCCAGCCCTTTGGCCTTCGCCGTCACTTCCTGCGGACGGTTCTCGCCGATCATGCGCACGCCGGCATCAATCGCAACCATGATTTCGCCGATGTCGCGCGTCTTCGTGGCGGCCAGCAGGCGCACGGAGCCGGCTTCGCGTCCGGCTTGTTCCTCAGCTGCCGCGATGCGGTCGAGCACACGATGCACGCCGTCCGTGATCTCACGTGCGCGCGCATCGTCGATCACCTCGTTGGCGAGGTTCTTGTGATCCATGTATGCAGTCATCGTCCACCTCTCGCAAGTTCATTCGACCGCCGGTCCGCGGCCGGCACCACCGTTTCCGGCATGTCGGCTGATATTTCGATACCAGTGTTACCAGAAAACCGCCGACAACGTATAAAGAAGCCCGCACGATGACCTGAAGTGAAGCGATAAAGCGGTCATAAATTCGCGCGGGCTATAAAACCAGACGGCAGTAGAAGGGGGACTTCAAAGACTCCGTCTACGCATTTAATGTATCAGATAAATGCGCGCGAACCGCCGGAAAAAACCAATAAATCTGAAAACTTTTTTTCAGATTTTATCCCCCTTGCGCAGCCCCTCCACCAAACGCTCCAATTTATCGACGCGATCGCTCAACACCATCACCTGGCATACCAGCGATTGAATCTTGCCCAACGGCACTTCCGACATCGCATTGTGGTTGTCCACAGCCGTATCATGCGGTTCCGGCTCTTCGGCCGCCTTGCGCATGATGTCCTCGTCACGCTTCCAGCGTGCGATATTGCGTTCGATGCGCTTGTGCCCGATGACCGATGGGCTCAATCCCGCGGAAATGAAGATCGCAGTCGGCTTCTCCCCCTGCAGATACCGCCTCATGCAGTCGATTTGGAATTCCCTCGCATACGTGATTCTGCTGTCCGTCACCGCGTCGATCGACGGCAATGTACGCAGGTATTCGATTTCCGCTCTACTGAACTGTCGCTTCGTCATATTCGCCCCTTGTAAATCCCCTTTTGACCGGCCATACCGATAACGCATAGACCGAATTGCCGAAATCACCACCCAGAATACCGGATGACGCACACCACCTTACGCACACCCCAAACGAAACGCGCGGCCCGTATCACCATGCGCTAAATATCCTTCTCACACTGTGAGATATCTCACAGCGACGGCACGTTTTCGGAGCACGCTGCAACCTCGGCATGGCACGTCACGGCACGTCCAGCAACGCATTCCACAATCGCGTCCCACGAAACCCGCCGTTCCGGCCGCCGATGCAGGTACAGTTGCAAGCATCGGCGCAACCGGTCTCTGCATCGGCAACACCGAACCGCCCGCCAACGACAGGAAGGAACCCCGTGCCAGGTCGTTTCGCACCCACCCCATCAGGCCGCATGCACATCGGCAACATCTATGCGATGCTCGGCGCATGGCTGTCCGCGCGTAGCCGCGGCGACGACATGCTGCTGCGCATCGAAGACATCGACGAACCGCGCGTGGTGCCCGGCGCGGCCGAACTGATGATGGACGATCTGCATTGGCTTGGCTTGGATTGGGACGGCGATCCGGTGTTCCAATCCGCTCGGCACGACCTGTACCGTGAGGCGCTGCATTGCTTGGAAAACCTGACGATTGACGACGCATACGATTCGCCGTTTGACGCGCGCAACGACCACACCCCCGCAGTCGGCAGCGCACCCAATGGCGCAATCGCTGGCACAACCCCGCTGATTTACCCTTGCTTCTGCTCGCGCGCCGACATCCGCGCAGCCTCCGCACCGCAGGAAGGCGACCGTTTCATGGTGTATCCCGGCACGTGCCGCCGGCTTATCGCCAGCGATCCGGATACCGTCCGGCGGCGGCTGGCCAACGGCGACCGCCATTCGCTGCGCATCGCCATGCCCGCCGACACAAACCCGCGCGCAACCGTCCAATTCGATGATGCAGTGTTCGGCCATCAGGAATTCAATCTGGCGCGCGACGTCGGCGACACCATCGTGCGCCGCGCCGACGGCCTGTTCTCCTACCAGCTGGTGGTGGTCGTGGACGATCTTGACATGGGCGTCGACGACATCGTGCGCGGCCGCGACCTGCTCCGGTCGAACGCCTTGCAAATCGCCATTCGCCGAGCGCTTATCAAGGCGGGATTCCGCAAGGCGAAAACGCAGGCTTCTGCACCATCGCAGCACGCACCACAATCGCAATACACCCCATATAACCCCGAAAACCCACGGTATGCGCATCTGCCGCTTATCGACAACGCGGCCGGCCGCAGGCTCGCCAAACGCGAGCGCTCTTTGGATATGGGGGCGCTGCGCGCGCATGGCGTCACCGCGGAGCAGGTTGTCGGCTATTGCGCGTGGCTGCTTGGTTTGCAGGGCGATTCCGCGCATACCAGTCCGCAGCCGATGAGCGCCGTCGAGGCGTTGCAGGAGTTCGATTGGGGTAAGGTACGGACCGATACGGCCGACCGCAGTATCAGCCAAGACGATTTCGACGCGTATTTCGACCTGTGACAACGGCTGGCCGGGTCTCGCCGAATTGCCGAGACGACCCGGTCAGTCCGGAAAACAGCAGAAAACAGCAGAAAATAACGGGAAGCAGTCGACGTTCAGCCGATCCACAGCTCCGAGTCAAGCGGATATTCGTTGACCTTGCAGCCGTCCAAATGCATGGATTGCTCCTGCATCAGCGGCGCCAACTGGCCTTCGCCGGCGCAGGTCGTTTCGTTGTCGATGTGCCCCAGCCGGTGTCCGACCTCATGGTTGATCACCATCGTGCGGTATCGCGCCAGGTTGCCGCCGGCGGCGAGCCATTGTTGCGTGCCACCGTTCCAACGGTCGTCGTTGACGATCACGTTGTTGTCGACCCTGCAGCTGTATTCCACCGAGCATGATGGCGAGAACGACGTCATTTCCGACGCTTGGGACAGCACGAGATTGAAATCGCAGTTGCCGTCCGTGGATTGGTCGAATATGGCTCCGGCGCGTGGCCATCCGTGTTCGTCGTTGAGGATGCGGAACGCCGCGTTGCCGAATTCGTCGGCCGAACCGACGTTTCCTTTGGTTGCGATGCAGTAATGGTATTGCGTCACCGGTTTGCCGCTGTTTTGCGCGGTTTCCTGCGCTTTGTTCAGAATCGCGGTTTTCTCGTCGTCGCTCAGTGCCGCCGATTGCGCGCTCACCGCTTTGGCGACGGCCTGCTCTTCCTGCGATTGTTTGGTTTCCGGTTTGGTTTTTTTGGCCGTCTTATGCTGATTGGTTTTGGCTGTTTTCTTGGCTGGCTTCTTGGCCGACGTCGAATGCGTGGCTTGTGCCGTCATCTGCGTGTTCGGCGTCATGCGGACCAGCAGTGCGTGCACGCTGCAGGACGTCATCGATGCGATCAGCAGGAACAGCACGAGCACCAGCACGGCGGCCCTGCGGATGCGAAACGCCTCAAGCCGTTCCCGTTGGCCCATTGTGGCGTCGGCTTTCGGATCGAGCGCACGTATGATACGACGAATCCGCTTCAATCCAGCCTCCCGATATGGTGATGTTTCTCTCTTCGGCAACAGTACCAGTCTCAGTCAACATGCCGAAGCCGCCGACCGCCATGCATACCACCTATGCGTAAGGCCCGCGATTCCGGAGGGAATCACGGGCCTTACCAGCATGTCAGACGAATGCCGGCAATCGTCAAAGTAATGCTCAGGCGAACAGCACCTTGAACAGGAACGCGCCGACGATCGCGCCTGCGATCGGGGCCACGACCGGAATCCAGGCCTCGCCCCAGCGGGAATCGCCCTTGTTCGGAATCGGCAGGATGGCGTGCAGGAGGCGCGGCATGAGGTCGCGGGCAGGGTTCAGACCAGGGCCGGTCGGGCCGCCCATGGAGGTCACGAGGCCCCACACGATGAAGCCGACGACGATGGATGCGGCGGCCGGGTTCGCCTTGCCCCACGGCAGGGACAGGCAGCACAGGGCGCCGAGCACCAGCATGAAGGTGCCGAAGAACTCGTTGAGGAAGTAGTTCACGCGGTCGTTGTGCGCGTCGGTGGTGCAGAAGGTGCCGAGGATGGCTTCGGCATCGTCGGTGTCCTTGTAGTGCGGCAGGTAGGTGACGTACACGATGAGCTGGCCCGCCACTGCGCCGAGCAGCTGGGCGATGATGTACGGCAGGACCTCGTTCCACGGGAACATGCCGTTGACGGCCTGCGCGAGGGTCATGGCCGGGTTGATGTGGGCGCCGGAGACGCCGCCGAACATCAGGACCGGGAACATGACGCCGAAGCCGTAGCCCATGGCGATGTTCAGCCAGCCGGCATGGTAGCCCTTGGTGTTTTTCAGTTCCGCGTTGGCGACAGCGCCGTTGCCGAAGACCATCAGCACGGCGGTGCCGACGAATTCCGCGGCAAGCTTGGTGAAGAGTGTGTATTCCACTGCAGTTTCCTCTATTGCTTCTTCTCTAACGATTCTTACGATTCGTGCGATTCGAGATGAATTGCGATTCCGCTCTGGGCGGACAACAGCGCACTACCTTACTCCGCACGGAGGAAGTAACGCGGCTTTGGGTGGACGCATGTCCGAAATACGAAAAAGACCCAAGCCATTGGCTTGGGTCTTGTCTGTGCCCCCTCAGGGATTCGAACCCTGGACACGCTGATTAAGAGTCAGCTGCTCTAACCAACTGAGCTAAAGGGGCGTTGGTCTTGGCGAGGTTTTTGTTCTCGCTGAGCACATGGAGTAAATATACTCAGAATCGGAAAGAACGCAACCTTCGGCGTGTCGCAATCATAAAACCGCTATTTTCCAACGTTTTCAGCAAATCGCCATCTATGGTGCACATCGCGTCATACGACGAAAAATGCGGCGCGATGGCGCCCTAGAATCCAAGTAATCACATTTTCTTCACATTCTGGCGCAATGCAACCACTCCGACAGTCAACGGCACGAACTTTTCCATCACACATTTCCACCGCGGCGAGCCGAATAGCACGCATCATCGTCGAGCCCGTCGACGCGCCAGAGGCCCTTTATAATAAGGACCATGGCGCGTCACAGGAGTATATGACGCGCATCAAGAAGGAGAAAGGCTTACCTATGGCATGCCCAAATTGCGGTCAGCCGACCATCGAAGGCGCTAAATTCTGCGCCTCGTGCGGCTCACCGCTCATCCAAACGACCGCGGCGGCACCGCAAGCGCCGGCCGCGGCGGAATCCGATGACGGCACCATGCTGTCTTCCGCGCCGCACATGGCACCGGCCCCGCAGATGCCGACCGCTGCCGTCCCACTGCCCAATAGCGCCGCACCGGCAGCTCCGCAAACCACCGTCCCGCAGCCCACCACACCGCAACCGGCGGCGCAAGCACAGCCGACCGCTCAGGCGCAGGCAACGCAAACGGTGGCACCACAGGCCGCGCCGACGCAGCAGTTCCAGTATGCGCCATCCCCGGCCCCGCAGCCGGCAGCAGCGCCGCAGCCAAGCCAGCCGACCCAGCAAATCGCCCGTCCGGCGGCCGATCCCACCATCACCGCGCTGACCACACCGCAGTCCATGAAGACCATGGGCGCCAGCCTCGGCATCGGTCTCGGCGCGAGCGTGGTGTTCGCGCTGCTCGCATCGATCGTCTTCTTCATGGGCAATGCCGCGGCCAGCAACGGGCTTGCCGGCATTCCGGGCTTTTCCGACACCGCCTCCTTCCTGGGCAACAACGGTGTGTCCGGCTCCGGCCCGAATTTCTTCCAGATTCTCTTCACCGTGATGACGCTCGGCGTTGGCGGTTCGCTGAATCTCAAAACCAGCTCCCAGGGCTTCTCGCTGAGCAATCTCGGCATTGACGCCTCGCACGTCAGCGTGACGCTGCCGGTCGGACTGCCCGGCGTGGCATTGGCGATCGGCGCCGCGTTCGGCGCATACATGCTGGCACGCAGGTTCGCGCTTCGTTTCAAGTGGACGGGCGTCATCAGCTCGCTGATCGTCGGCGTGCTGTCCGGCCTGGTGCTGCTGGTCTTCGCCGCCATCTTCCCGGTGACGGTGGGTGGTTCCTACAGCGACTATTCCGCTTCCGCGTCGCTTTCCGGCGTGTCCTTCCGCACGTTCTGCATGGCGTTCCTGCTGTCGGCGGCCGGTGCGCTGGCCGGCTACGCGTTGGCACAGTATGCGGGCGATTCGGGTAACGTCTTCTCCGCCGCTTGGCGTTGGGCGCACCGCGCTCGTGGCTTCGTGCGCACGCTGGTCGAATCGTTTGCGATCTACGGCGTGCTGTTCCTGGTGCTTGGCCTGGTGGCGACGATCGCCATGTCCGCCGCGAACCATCTCGGCGCAGGCGGTCTGCTGCTGGTTCCGCTGCTGTTCCCGGCTCTGCCGCTTATGCTGATTTCGCTGTCCTCGTTCGGCGGCATCGCCTTCTCGACGTCCAGCTACAGCGTCCATACGATCACGTTGTTCAACGTGTCCTCCCTCAGCCAGTATGGCTGGATTCTGTGGATCTGCTTCGTGCTGTTCCTGCTTGCCACGTTCTATATCGCGCTGCGTGAGACCGCGCGCAATATGTACGACCCGTATTACGCGGGCTGGCAGCATACGTGGAAGGCTCCGGTGGCCGCGATGGTGTTCTGGCTGGCCGCGGAGTTCCTGTTCACTTATTTCGCGGCGGGATACGCCTCGTCCAGCATGTCGATGACGACCCCGATGTGGTATTTCCTCGTCGCCGGCATCTGGGCGTTCCTGATCGAGGTGGCCGCGATGACGTTCGGTCCGACGCTGGTGGCGTCCCTGCCGGGCATGTGGCGGATCATCGTCGGTGGCACCGTGCAGCAGACCCCGCAGAACGTGGTCGATTACGTCAAGTCCTGCGATCCGTCCTACGGCATGAAGAAGACCTCTGCCACGGCGAGCGGCACGACCGCAACAGCGACCATGCCGACGGCTTCGGCTGCCGCACAGCCGGCCAATCCAACTACTCCGGCAGCTCCGGCCGCATCGGTCCCCCAGCCCGCGACGCCGGCTGCGCCAATGCCCGCGCCCACCGCAACGCCTGTTTCACAGGCCGTTCCACAACCGGTCGCCCCGACGTCCATGCCCAATACGACAACGGGCAACACGGCAACGGGTGCGGTGCCGCTGCCGCAATCGCCAGCAGGCACGGCTTCTATGCCGGTCGCAGCTCCGGGGGCAGGTCAGCCGCTCGACCCAAAAACTAAGAAGACGATCCTTATCGGCGGCATCGTGATCGGTGCCCTGATTGTGTTGGGCATTGTCTACGGTGTGCTCAACTCGACCGTCTTCAGCGCGAAATCCGTGGCGCAGAGCTATCTGACGGCGATTGCCGACGGCAAGTATGGCAAAGCCAATGGCATCGCCGATCCGCAGGTGGGCAAGGACCAGCTCAAGCTGCTGTCCGACGCCGTGGCGAAGGCCGACAACGCCACGATCGCCAACCCGCATATCGATAGTGTCAAAACCGTCGAAGGCGTGGCCAAGGTCAACGTGACGTATTCGCTGAACGGCAAGAACGTCAACGATTCGCTCACCATCAACAAGGACGGGTCGAAGTTCCTGCTGTTCCCGAATTGGAAGATCTCGAGCCCACTGCTCAAGACCATCACCGTGTCGGTGCCCAATGCCGTGGAATCGTTGTCCGTCAACGGTGTTGACGTGACCGCGAAGAATGCGGAGAAGTCGGACAGCGGCACGTGGACGCTGCGCGTCTACCCGGGTTCGTACAAGGTGTCGATCGGCAAGTCGGGGTATGTCACCAGCGGCATCACCATGGTGCGCACGAACGCGGACTCCGATGCCGCCGATCTCAAGATCATGCCTACGGCCAAGCTTAAGGAGGACTTGAGCAAGGCCGTGAACGCCAAGCTGGACGAATGCGCGAAGTCCACCGACTACGCGCCGGAAGGCTGCCCGTTCGGCTTCGACCTGTACGACGAGGACTACTACCGCAACTTCGCGTGGTCCATCAGCGTCTATCCGAAGCTGTCCGACATCGATCTCGATTACGGCACGTTCTCCACCCGGCAGGGCAAGGCGAAGTGCACGTATGAAGAGAAGAATTTCGACGATTCGTGGGAGTCTCAGGACGACAGCACCCACTTCACCGTCAACGGCAGCTTCAGCATCAGGGATGGCAAGCTCAGCGTCACGATTGACGATGAGGACTGATGCCGGCTAAAGAGCGGATATAGGAAAATCCCCCGCACCAATCGGTACGGGGGATTTTCGATGCTTAAGCTCAGACGTGTTTCAGCCTGAAGTCATTCACCGCCGGTCCGTAAGGACGTCGAGCGGTGAATGGGGCGAAATCACTCAGCGACGACCTTCACGAAGAAGTTGGCGGTGATTTCCGGGTGCAGGGCGACGGTTGCCGGGAAGTCACCGGTGGTCTTGATCGGCTCAACGGTGATGTTCTTCGGGTTGACCTCAACCTTGGAGGAGAGCGCGATGGCGATCTTCTCTGCGGAGATGCCGCCGAACAGCTTGCCGGACTCGGAGACCTTGGCAGCGATTTCGACGGTGGAACCCTCGATGATTTCCTTGGCGGCAACAGCCTCTTCGCGGGTGGCGACGGCCTTGGCCAGACGAGCGCGCTTCATGGCCTCGATCTGGGCGGCGGCACCCTTGGACCAAGCGAAAGCCAGGCCCTGCGGGAACAGGTAGTTGCGGGCGTAGCCGGACTTGACGGCCACGACGTCACCCGGGTGACCCAGGTGGTTGACGGACTTGGTGAGAATAACCTTAGTTTCAGCCATTGTTCAAACCTCTCTAAGATCAGCGGCCGGACGTGGCGTACGGCAGCAGGGCCATCTCGCGGGCGTTCTTGATAGCCTTGGAGATCTCGCGCTGCTCCTGCACGGTGACACCGGTGATACGACGGGAACGAATCTTGCCGCGATCGGAGATGAACTTACGCAGCAGGGCGACGTCCTTGTAATCGATCTCGGTGACCTTGGCGGCCTTCAGTGGATTCGGCTTCTTCTTAAACGGCTTGACCGGCGGCTGCGGCCTCTTGCGTGACATCTTGATGTTCTCCTTAAAATCTGGAAATACTGCGATTAAGCTGCTTGTTTCGCTGTTCGCCTATGTTGCGGACGGGTTTCGGTCCGTCAGAATTCCGGTTCGTCGCTGTCGCCGCCGAATTCGGAGGAACCTCCGAAGGACTGGGACGCGCCGAAGGAACCGAAGGACGAGCCGGAGTTATCCGAGCTTGACCACGGGTCCGAGGCCGGAGCGGACTGTGCGGGAGCGGCGTTGACCGGAGCGGAGGCTCCACCCTGATATCCGGCGCCGCCAGCATAGCTGGAGCCGCCCTGATATCCGCCGTTGTTGCCGCCGAAACCGCCGTTGTTGTTGGCGTTGTTGTAGCCGCCGCGATTGCCGCTGAAGCCTCCGTTGCCGGACGAGCTTTGACGGGTCACCTGGGCGGTCGCGTAGCGCAGGGACGGGCCGATTTCGTCGACCTGCATCTCGATGACGGTTCGCTGGGAACCGTCCTGCGCCTGGTAGGAACGCTGCTGCAGACGGCCTTGCGCGATGACGCGCATGCCCTTGGACAGACTCTGCGCGCAATGTTCGGCCATGTCGCGCCACGCGGAGCAGCGCAGGAACAGGGCCTGACCGTCTTCGAACTGGTTCGAGTTACGGTTCCAGGTGCGCGGAGTGGAGGCGATCGTAAAGCTGGCGACGGCGGCGCCGCTGCCAATGGTACGAATTTCCGGATCGGCCGTGAGGTTGCCCACCACGGTGATTACAGTTTCACCTGCCATGTCGTTACCTACTTACTTTGCAGCTTAGAAAGCTTGGTTTACTTACTTGCGAAGAATCTTCGTACGGATGACGGATTCGTTCAGGTTCAGCAGACGATCGAGTTCGTCGCTGGTGGCCGGCTCAGCGGAGTAGTTGACCACGACGTAGTTACCTTCGGTCTTGCCGGCGATTTCGTAGGCAAGCTTGCGACGGCCCCAGATGTCGATGTTCTCGACGGCACCGCCTTCCTTGGTGACAGTTTCCAGATACTGCTCGGTCAGCTTCTTCAGACCGCGCTCATCCAGCTCAGGATCAGCAATGAACATCAGTTCGTACTTATGCGCAGACATCACCCACCTCCTTCGGACTATCGGCCATGGACCTTCCATGGCAGGAGTGTGTATGCGTGCTGCCTTCAGGCATCGATAAGTCGCAATGAACATATGGACACGATTGATGGCAACTTGTACAGGCTACCCCGACGCCGCGACGTATCGAAACGGCGTCTGCCGGGCGCGAAATCACGTGCGGAGGCAAGCAAAAAGCCCCGCTCGCAAGCGGGGCTTAATCGCAAAAAATCGTAATAAATCCTGAAATGTCGCGAGAGCCGTATGGCAATCGCGCGAAATATCAGGCGTAGATGTTGCGCGGGCGCATGTCTTCGGGCAGGCCGTTGAGCAGCGTCGAAACGGAGCCGGATTCGAACACGGAGCGGATGCCGGCGGCCAGCAGCGGGGCCACGGACAGGACGGTCATGTTCGGCAGGCGCTTCTCTTCGGGCACCGGAACGGTGTCGGTGAGGACGATTTCGCGTGCGCCGCAGTTCTTCAGGCGTTCCACGGCCGGGCCGGACAACAGACCGTGGGTGGCGACGAGCGTCACGGACTTCGCGCCGGCGTTGTTCAGCGTGCGCACGGCCTCGCAGATGGTGCCGGCGGTGTCGATCATGTCGTCGACGACCACGCAGTCGCGTCCCTTCACGTCACCGATGATGCCGTGCGCCTCGGCATGGTTCGGGCGCGTGGTGTCACGGGTCTTGTGGATGAAGGCGAGCGGCAGTCCGCCAAGCTTGGCGGCCCACTGTTCGGAAACCTTGATGCGGCCGGCGTCCGGGGACACGATGGTGGTGTTCTCCAGCGGCATGCTGTTGCGCACGTAGTCAAGCAGGATCGGCATGGCGGTGAGATGGTCGACCGGGCCGTCGAAGAAGCCCTGCTCCTGGGCTGCGTGCAGGTCGACCGTCATGATGCGGTCTGCGCCGGCGGAACGGAACAGGTCGAACATGAGGCGTGCGGTGATGGGCTCGCGGCCCTGATGCTTCTTGTCCTGACGGGAGTAGCCGAGGAATGGCGCGACCACGGTGATGGAACGTGCGGAGGCGCGCTTCATGGCGTCCACCATGATGAGCTGCTCCATGATCCACTTGTTGATCGGCTCGGTATGGGCCTGCATCACGAAGGCGTCGGCGCCACGGACGGGCTCGGTGTAGCGCACGTACATCTCGCCGTTGGCGAAATCGTATGCGGTGGTCTCAAGTACGTCGGTTCCCAGGTATTTTGCGGTTTCCTGAGCCTGCTCGGGGTACGCGCGACCCGTCACCAGAGCCAGTTTCTTATCCGGAGTGCCTTCGAGAATCGCCGACATGCTTGCCTTCCCAATTGTTCGGTGCGTGAAATTAAGCCAAACTCCAATATAACAACGTGGGTGCCCACGCCACGCGGCTTCTGTGGAAGCGCCTCCCCGTTCCGTCTACTCGGCGTCGGCGAAGGCCTCACGAATCTGCGCCGCGGTGCCGTAGGATGCCTGCGTGCCATATCCAGTGGCCGCGTAGGCCGACACATACGAGGCGAGTTCCGCGGACTGCGACAACGTCATGCCGGAGGCCAGGCCGGCCAGCACGGTACCCATGAACGAATCGCCGCAACCGGTGGTGTCTACTGCCTTGACCCGCACCGGAGCGATGCGCTGGATGCGATGCTCCGGATCGTCCGCCGTGCCATCAAGCACTACGGAGCCGTCGCCGCCGAGCGTCACAATCGCCTGTTCAAACCCGAATCCGCGCAACTTATCGAACGCGTGACGCCAGTCGAACGCGTCCCAATCATCATCCTCCGGTTCCGCGATGCCGAGCAGCTGCGCCATCTCATGCTCGTTGACGAGCAGGATGTCGGAGGCCTCGACCAGCTCCACCGGCAGGGAGGGGGTGAACGGCGAGTCGTTGAGCAGCACCTTCACGCCCGCTTCGTGGCACATGCGTGCGGCCGCGGTGACGGTTTCGATGGGGCTTTCCAGGCACAGGCCGAGCACTGTGGAGTGGGTCAGCGCGTCACGCACGGATTCGACGTAGTCGACGGTCACCTGCGCGTTGGAGCCGGGCGAGTACACGATGGTGTTCTCGCCGTGCGCGTCCACGGTGATGACGGTGGTGCCGGACGGGCCGAGCACGCGGCGCACGTGCGTGGTGTTGACGCCCGCTTCGCCGAGCGCTCCGAGCAGGAAGTCGGCGTTGTTGTCGGAGCCGACCGCGCCGAACATCTGCACGGTGGCGCCGATGCGTGCGGCCGCCGCGGCCTGGTTGCCGGATTTGCCGCCTGGCAGCAGCTGCAGCGGACCGCCGGTGATGGTCTCCCCCGGCCCTGGCAGACGCTGTGCGGTGACGGTGTAATCCGCATTCATCGAGCCGATTACGGACACTGTGCCGTGGATGCGGTCCAATGCAGAGAGAACTTCAGTCGCACTCATCTTTGACTTCCTTACATTAATTAAATAAAAAGGAGATTTGCGGAATATTGTTTTTCAGTATTCGCAATTATCGCAAATCTCCATTGTTTATATTGAGGATGTTATGTGCGATTATTTAGCCGATTCCTCGGTTTCCAACGCATGGTTGCCTTCGTAGATCTTTTTCTTGAAGACGAAGAACACGATCAGACCAAGCAGTGCGGTACCGGCGGCGATCAGCAGCAGGTTGGAATAGTTGGCGGCGTCACCGGTAGCACCGGTGACGGAACTGCCTGCGAGGGCGTTGGAGCCGAGCAGGCTGCCGATGATGGCAATGCCGATGGACGGAGATACGTTCATAGCCAGATCGTTCATGCCGACGCCACGACCAGATTCGTCCTTCTCAATGGTGCCGAGCACGGTGGAAACGACTGGAGAGTACATAAGGCCACAGCCCGCGTAGAACACGCATGCGCACAGGGTCAGCACCACAAAACCGGAGTTCACGCAGAATGCCGCGCCGGTCCATCCCAGGAACATGAGGGTGCCTGCGGTCACGATGCCGGCCTTGATGCCGATCTTGCGGATGATCATGCCGGAGCAGGTGCCCACCACAGCGGCGACCACGAAGGCCCACACGATGTGCAGGGAAACCTGGGTGGTGGTCATGCCGTAGATGTTGGTACCAATGGCATTGAAGATCGGGCTCAGTGCGTAGTTCACGAAGTAGAACACGAGGATCAGACAGATGGCGCGCAGCCAACGGGTGTTCTTGAAGAACGCCGGGGTGATGAACGGGTTGGAGGCCTTGTTGATGTAGAAGGCGAATGCCACGAACAGCAGCAGGGAGACCACGAGCATCCACCAGGACATGTAGGAGAAGAACAGGGTCAGGAACGCGGTGGCGAAGCCGAAGATCACGAAGCCGAACGCGTCGACCTTCTGGCCGTTGCCGCTCTTGGACGGGAGGGTCTTGAGCAGGATCGGCAGGAACAGGATGGTGACGGACGGGATCAGGAACAGGAACTGCCATGCGATGGAGCTGAGCATGCCGGCCGCGAACACGCCGATGGAAGCGGACAGCTGGTATGCGGCGGTGAACAGGCCGAAGAAGATGACCTTCAGGTCGTTGCGCAGGTATTTGGTGGCCACCACCAGGAAGGCGGAGCCTGCCACCTGCTCGCCTGCGGTCTGCAGCACTCGAGCGATGATCACGGTCCACAGGTTCGCGGCGAAGAAATAGTTGGCCACGAAACCGAAGATGGAGCCGATGAACAGGGTCACGAGGCCGAAGGTGACGAGCTTCTTCAGGGAGACGAAGTCACCGAGGGATCCATAGATGAAGCACACGATGCCGAGCACGATGCTGGGGAACGCGGTGATGAGGGACGCCTGCGCCGGCGCGCCGACGTCGGCGCCGACCTGCTGGAACACGAGGTTGAATCCCTGCAGGCACAGGGTGCCGAGCACAAAGGTGATCAGTAGCGGAATAAGGGCGCGGACGGCCATCTTGTTGCTGGTCACCGGATCGTCGAACGGGTCGACGGGGGCTTGCGATGGTGCGGTGTTGACTGCCGTTGCGGCTGCGTTGCTGGTAGACATGTCAGTTCTTCTTTCGCTTCTTCGCTTGGTTTTTGTGATGTTGTGTTGCGATTATTTCGATGGTGATTCCGTGGTGAGGGTTGCGCGGGAAACGCTCCGTGGAACGTTTTCCGCGCGAGCCGTCGTTCACTGCGCTTTTGCGGCGAGGCCGGAGATGCGGGTCATGAATTCGTTGAGGAACCTCGGCACGTCCACGCCGACGGCGACCTTCATGGTCTTGACCGGGTCGTTGAGGCGGGTTTCGTCGCCGATGGTGCGTCCGCGGGTCGGGCCGTCCACATCGACCTTCATGTTGATGTCAAGGGTGGTGACGAGGGTCGGGTCCACCGCCACGCCGACGGCGAGCGGATCATGCAGACCGCAGCCGCCCAGGTGCGGGGACGTAGTCTCGTAGGCCTTGATGTAGAAGTCGGTCATGTCGGCCAGGAACTTGCCGGCCTTGGTGCCGAGATCGCGCCACTGCTGAGTTTCCTTGTAGGTGAGCAGGGTCTGCAGGGTCACGTCGAGGCCGATCATAGTGGTCGGAGCGCCGGAACGGAACAGGTAGTCGGCGGCTTCCGGATCCTGCGAAATGTTGGCTTCCATGCAGGCGTTGCAGTTACCGGGCACGGTCAGTGCGCCACCCATGAGCACGATCTGGCCGATTTCGTCTTTGATTTCCGGAGCCTTCTTCAGTGCGGCTTCGATGTTGGTCATCGGGCCGGTCGGCACGTAGACGAGATCCTTGCCATAGGTCTTCACTGCGTCGATGATGAAGTCTACCGCGGATTCGGTTTCGACGGAGCGGTTGGAATCAGGGATTTCCACGTCGCCGATGCCGTTGTCGCCGTGGATGAACGCGGAGATTGGCAGTACTTCGAAATGGTCGGTGGTGCTGGAGTGCGGCAAACCCTGATACACCTTGACTTCCGGGTGGCCGAGCAGGTCGGTCACGGCCAGTGCGTTGCGCACACCCTGCTCGACGAGCACATTGCCGTAGGTACCGGTGATGCCGATCAGTTCAATCTCCGGGCTTCCCAGAGCATACGAAATGGCAAGCGCGTCATCAACGCCGGTATCAAGATCAAGAATCATCTTTTTCATGTGTGTGCCTTTCCTCTTTGACGGGCCTGACGACGGTCCGCCACCATACGGGTGCGTCGTCAGTTATGTATCGAACACTTTCTCATTTATGTTGTGTGTTGACAAGATTTATGATAAAGCGTTTTATCAGGAACGCAAATTCGGCACTACCATACGGCGTGTTGCTTTTATTTCCAGCAATTTAACCGTATAAGAAACTCCGACGACACTTTAATCAAGATTTATCAGCGCCACCCGCCTCATCATGATCCGCAGGTATCTAAAAATCCTCAATCCTACGCGCAGGCGGCCTGCACCAGTTTCGGCGTAAGCACTTCAACCTGCGGATTAGAAAGCCACGGGCGAGCATCCCCTGATTCCGTACCGGACTTGGCACGAACCGCAACATCAATCCGCTCACGCAACATACCCCAACAGGCGGCGGCCAAATCAGCCACGCTCTGCTCAACGGTGGTCATACGCCAACCAAGACCGAATCGTTTGAGAATATTGTCGTAACCAATCACCTGCATATCCTCAGTAACGCGCAACCCACGTTCCGCCATACGCTGACGGAAACCAAGCGCCATCACATCATTGCAGCAGAACACGGCCGTCGCACCGCCATCAATAATCTGATCCGCAGCATGATAGCCACTACCGAAACGGTAATCCCCCTCAACGCATAGCGACGAATCAAAACACTCCCCCGCCTGCTCGACGGCATCCACAAACCCACGACGACGCTCCGCAGCACTCGACTCCGCAGTATCGCCAGTCACAATGCCAATACGAGTATGACCACCCTCCAACAGATAACGGGCAGCCAAACGACCACCAAGATAATTGTCAAAACCAACGGCATCGCACCAACCGCACTGCGTCAAACGATCAATCAACACCACAGGGCACGACACAAGCGCCACATCCTCACGCAACCGCTCAGCAGCATCGCCAGCGCAGGACTCGCGCGCCGGAATCAGCATCACACCGTCCACCCCACGAGCCGGAAGGCGCTGCAACAACTCATGCTCGGTAACACGCGAATCATCGGAATTGGCCACAATCAGCGAATACCCCTGCGCGGCGCACTCATCCTCCACGCACTTGGCAAGCGCCGCGAAAAACAAGTTCTCAATATCAGGCACGATCAGCGCAACCAGCTGGGACTGCTTGGTCACCAAGCTTCGCGCGCTCTGATTCGGCACGTAATTCAGTTTCTTTGCCGCGTCGGCAATGGCCTTGCGCTTCTCCTCGGACACGCGAGCCGGTCGATTATTCAACACCAGCGAAACCGTCGTCACAGACACCCCCGCGGCAGCGGCCACATCCTTCAGTGTCGCACGATACGCCATCAAACCCCCTTAAAACGTTTCTCCCTCCAGCATAAATGCCATGCGATCCTGACGCGCCCAGCATCGCAATCACAAACAAATTCCTTTCACAGCAAAATAATCCGCATTATTTCCAGCGGTAAATCGTTTCTCGGAAGTGTTTTTTGTATACTCGCAACGTTTTGTCTGAAATGAGAGCCACACGAGAAGAGAGGAACCACCATGCAGCCAACCATGCAGAAAAACAATGTGAAACAGCGCAAGACCATCGCCATCATCGCCATGATCGCAGTAGCTGCCATCGCGCTCGCAGCCGTCGCCATCATCGCAGTCTCCAACAAGCGCGAAATGACACAAGCCGCCAGCGACACCTGCGCGTTGAATGCGAAGGCGCTCGCCACGCATCAGGAGAGCTTTGAAGAAGCGCAACAAGAAGCTGAAGAAGCAGCGAAACTCACCGTGAATGACGTGGCGGACGGCACCACGCTCGAAACCCTGAAGGATGCGATCACACTGGCCAAAGCCGTGGAAAGCGCGCCAGCATGCCCCGCAAGCGGCAATGCCAGCGACTTCACCAAAGCGACGGACGACATTCGCAAATACGCCGACAACCTGCGCAACATCACCAACGAACTCGACGCGGCCGCCAAGTCGGTGGTCGCCAGCCAAGAACTCAGACTCGAGTCCGCCGAGTAAGTCAGGTAAGCCGCCCCGACGGTTAGCGCCGACGTCAGCGCCAAACCCTACGTTTAACGGGGCCAAAGTCATCCAAGTCTGCAACTTCGCCCCCATTACAAGCATTTTCGCACCACATCGGGCTTATATATGGCAGATTCGACAGGTCGCCCGGAGACATTTCGCTTATATATGGCAGGTCATTCCGGAAAGACCGCAGTTAGAGGGTACAAAATTACCCCCTAACTAGCTTGTTTCAAAAACAGACTGCCATACATAGGCGAGATGCCTCCGTACAAACCCCAAAATCTGCCATACATAAGCGAGATATGCCCATGAATTACGCATCTATGCTGTGCAGGCGCGACCTCGCGTCGCTTAGAGGCTTGACAACACCTTCCATTTGACAAAAGTTATCAGTTGCCACGCACCAGGAGACGCAATAGGGGCCGCACCTTCGAGGTGCGGCCGTTTTTCATCCTTCACCAAACCTGGATCTGCAACTAAGGCTAGCGAACAAAATGTACGCCAAACCACACATCCATTCCCCGGCGAGGTTGACTCGCCTGCAACGCGTCTCCTCGATCACCGCTTACCGAACTTCAATTGTCCGGCTTGCGCCACACGAACCGAATTCTTACTGGCCTTGGGCGCGGTAGCGGGCTTCGGTGGCGGCTTTGGCGGGCTCCCACCAGGCACGGTTGGCAACATACCAAGCGATGGTCGCTTGCAAACCGGCTTCGAAATCGGTGCGCACAGGCTTCCAGCCGAGTTCGGTACGCAGCTTGCTGGAGTCAATCGCATAGCGTCGATCATGCCCGGGACGGTCACGCACCCAGTCGAACGCATCTTCGACACACCCCATAAGTCGCAGAATCATACGCATTACGGCAATATTGCTCATTTCGCCATCTGCGCCGATCAGGTATGTTTCACCGATCCGCCCGCGTGTAAGAATCTCCCACACCGCAGAAGAGTGGTCTTCCGTATGGATCCAGTCGCGCACGTTCTCGCCTGTGCCATAAAGTTTCGGTCGCACGCCCTCCATGATGGAAGTGATCTGCCGCGGAATAAATTTTTCCACATGCTGGTATGGCCCGTAATTGTTGGAACAGTTGGAAATGGTGGCGCGCAGGCCGTATGTGCGCGTCCACGCGCGCACCAGATGGTCGGACGCGGCTTTCGACGCGCTGTACGGGCTTGACGGGCGGTACGGCGAGTTTTCGTCGAATCGCGCCGGATCGTCCAACGCCAGGTCGCCGTATACTTCGTCGGTGCTGATGTGGTGGAATCGCACGTCGTATTTACACGCGGCCTCCAACAGCCGCATCGTGCCCTCCACGTTCGTGCGGATGAACGGTTCCGGGGCGAAGATGGAATTGTCGTTATGTGATTCCGCCGCGAAATGCACGATGGCGTCGCAGCCGGGCACAATGCGTTCCAGCAGCGACGCATCGCAGATATCGCCGATGACAAGTTCGACCTGCGATTGCGGCAGCCCGTCGATGTTCGCCGGATTGCCCGCATACGTCAGCTTGTCCAGCACGGTGATGCACACGTCCGGATGATTGCGCGCCACGTACCGCACGAAATTGGCGCCGATGAACCCGCATCCGCCCGTCACCAGAATATATTTCGGTTTGAATCCCTGTTCGCTCACTGTTTCAGCAACCGCCTTCCCGATTCCAACATTACGAATGCAAACAAAGGCGCATAAGGAAGGAAATACCTGAATTGCATACCGTCGACTCCGATTAGCCCATCCGCATCGTATTGCAGCCACAAGGCAAGGTAAATCAGTAGGATATCTCCGATACAGACCACCGCGATCAACCATGCGTATGGTAAGGAAAGCACACCGCATGCATTTATAGAACCATTGGCAGTCCTAACCGGATTCTTTCGGCGGCTTTTGACACAAGCATTCACCACACTGGTCACAGCCAACACGACTACGGAAACCACAATTGCCAACCAACACGCGGCAATCATGATGTTGTCCGTCCTGTTATTCATATTCGATTGAGCATGCATTATCGCCCATGCAATGTTCTTCACAGCATCCAACATGGCAACGGGATCCGTCAACAATGCATGCTTGCGCTCGCTCATTTGTTTGTACGAAACCAGCATCGGACAATTCGTATACCAAGCATTGACGCCCAACCAGAATATGGTCCATATACCAGACGCAACCACGCCTATCAACAATGGCACAGCCCGACCACGATTCACACGCCAGCGACCGGAAACTCGATCAAACATCAACGGAATAACCAGCAAAACCAATGGCATGTACACAAACTTGCACATTGCCAATAGCACGCTCGTTACCGCAAGCGCCACTGCTCCACGTTGTGATCGTTTACCAATAATTCCCCGGAACAGCAAACAGGAGAACAGAATCATCACAGCTTGTGTCAGCGAATCCGCAGAAATAGCGAATGAGTAACGAAACACCATCAAAGGAAAGCATAAAAGTATTCCAACTGGGATACGCCATCGCGGCAATGCGCGTACTGCACCATACATGAACAACACATAAATGATCAACATGCACGCTTCTGCCAAGCGGTATGTCATTCCAGAACTGAAATTAAAAACTCGTCCGATTCTGAAGCCCAGTAATTGTGGAGCATATACGACCGGAGAATTTGTTGCCGTGTTGTTAAAAGGCAGGTCAACCGTTGTCGATGATCCATTGTCAGCAACGGATTCCGCAATCACAATTCCTGGATCATATCCGTCATACTGATCTAAGGAATACTGCATCCAACTGCGATCGACCGCGCCACCGACTACCCCTGTCTCAGTATTATGCAGCATACTTCTCGAAGTGACTGGCCGTGCGATTACATCCCCGTTGAGTATGGAGTCAATTCGATAAACATGCGTCCAAATATCCGGCACATGGCCAGGCTTGGTAACAGCCATGAAAAACATGCCCTCAAGCAGCACACACAACGCCACCAACACTGGCATGCATCGAAAAAGCTTCTTTCCCTTCATACCGCCACTATCGCATAACTATTTGACTGCGCTTAAGAACATGCCCTTGGTTTCATTCATCATTCAGATACCCACCAGCTACCATCAAGACACCTACTCGTCCAGACACACTGGCTAATATATAGTTCGGTTTTACATGCTCATAAACCCCCGTTTACACAAGGGGTTATTTGCCGTGAAGGAAGCGACGATGCCTTATATCCAGTCTGCCGTTCATGCCTTCGAGCCTTCATACGTCAGGCATTCCAAACAATCGTTTATAGGCGGAACTTACCGGACACTGGCTGACGAGAGCATGATAGACACCCCCTCTTGTTTCGATGTGCGCCACCGCGCGGAACTGTACACGCATAAAGCCCCTCTTCATGCGGAACCCGCGCACCGAAGCATCTACATACCGGAAACGGAAGCGTCCGTCGCACCATGTGATACGGATATTCTTGCGATTACGGACGAGCAGCATATTTCCTCTTTTGCTGCAGAGGCGCAAGTTAATGGCAATCACGCATTACAGGCAATGCCGCGCACTCTTCAAACGGTTCGGACGGCCCTGACGACTGCCGGGCATAGCTTGAAACGAATTGGCCAGACTATTGCCAGTGCGGCTCACGCCACCGCACGCGTCACACGTACCGCTGCGACCACGGTGCGTAACGCATGGCGCACCTTCACGAGTTTCAAAGCCGTCCAGCTTATCATCAAGTTCTTCCGGGGTGCGCATGCCTTGTGGAAGAAACGCATGAAGTTCTCTTATGCGTTCTATACCGCAGTGTTCTTCCTGCTCACTTCAGCCGAAGTCATTTTCCTGCAATGGGGCATGTACTCCGAACCGAAATATAGTAAAGGAAGTAAAATTTCCGAAACCGCGAAGATTCTTCAAAGTGTATCCGGGAAAACCACCCAGTTCATATGTCAAATGTGGCTCGAGAATAAGTATAATTTCCTACTTAATCTATTTGCACTTGCCATTATCTATCTTATTTTCATCTTCGTCACTAATCGTTTTTGGGTTGCCACACTCATTTTCGGCCTTTTGTTTACTACCTACGGTGCGGCAAACAGCATAAAAATGAGGCTCCGGAACGAACCAATTATTCCTGCCGATTTGAGCTTTATTACAAGTGGAAATTCAGAAAGCCTTCTTTCATTTATTCCAAAAGAGAGTCAGCAATTCGTTGAGGCAACAATCAATATCGCTATATGGCTTGCCTGTCTCTGTGCGCTTTTCTTTATCATCGACGGTAGAAGACAGTTTATCCCTTGCTCATGGAGACATCCATTCTCAAATCCAGGAATCCTCATTGGCTCGTTGACACGCATTTTCGCAGCTATAACCTGTATCGGTATCGTTTGTTCTTATTCATTTAATCTCAGCGTCCCAGGTTCTTGGGCTTACTCTTTTGCCGGCAATCTCGGATACACGCCTTCGTTATTTGACGCAACTCTCGATGCCAAAACCAATGGTCCTGCCACCACTTTTCTAAGTCTCACCAAAACAAAAGTAATGGATAAACCGGAAAACTATAATCGCAAAACGATGGATAAAATAGCCCAAAAATATGATTCGATGGCCCATTCCATCAATGCTAACCGGAAATACAACATCACGGACAGCACCGTTATTATGATTCTGTCCGAAACGTTCTCCGACCCAACACGAGTACCGAACATTAGCTTCTCAACAGATCCCATTCCAAACATTCACCAGATTGAAGAAAATACCACTTCTGGACTCATGCTTTCTTCCGGATACGGCGGAGGAACCGCTAATATGGAATATCAGGCACTTACCGGCCTGAACCTCACTAATTTTGACGATTCTCTCATAATTCCATTCCAACAGCTTGTGCCGAATCAAAAAGCCCCTTATGCTTTCAACCAAATCTGGAACACCCGCTATGGCACGTCCGGTTCGGACGCAGTGCATCCGTATTACCAAAACATGTACTTGCGGGATACCGACTATCGTAAATTCGGATTTGCTCACCTACGCACACTTGATAGCAAGCCAAAAATCACGCACAAGCAAACCTCTGATTACAATCCGTACGTTACCGATGAAGCGGCTTATCAAAACGTGTTGGACCTTGTGAATAACGAGACGCATCCACAATTCCTGCAATTATCAACTATGCAAAACCATATGCCCTACACCGGTTGGTACCCAGATAATGAATTTACCGAGGCGGATTCATCAGTCGATATTTCAACAGAAGAGCACCAAAATCTCGAGACATATGTCAAAGGGCTCAGCCTCACCGATCAGGCTACAGCATCTTTTCTAAACCAGCTAAACTTGATCGACAAACCAGTCACTGTTATTTTCTACGGAGATCATCTTCCTAGCATTTACTCAACAGCCGAACAAGACCCTAAGAATTCATCCGTCCTGCATGAAACCGATTATTTCATATGGTCTAACAGCGCTTCTCCATCAAACGGAACAAAACTCGCAGATACAGATGCTGCTTATATATCCCCAAATTACTTTATGGCGCTTGCCGCTTCTCATATGAACGCTAAAGTATCCCCCTATCTCGCTTTGCTAACCATGTTGCACAACAATCTTCCGGCTTCGAGCCGAGTAGCATTCGCCACAGGCGGAGTCAGCTCTGGAGATGAAACAAATCTCGACCAAGTAGGTAATCAAATCTCCAAGAAAGCCTTATCGAAAGAGGCAAAACAATTGTTGCTCGATTACAGGCTCGTTCAATATGATATGACCGCAGGCAAAGGGTACCTAGCCGATACGAACTTCACCAAAATAAAGTAAACTCTATTGTCAAGAGACGTACAATCTTTCGATGCCACATTACATCAAGGAAACAAGGACAGGACATGGCTACTTCAAGACCTTTGGTTTCAATAATCGTCCCCGTATACAATTCGGAACGATACCTGCCATATTGTGTGGAATCGATTTTGAATCAGTCTTATACCAATCTTGAAATAATTCTCGTGGATGATGGATCAAAAGACACCTCTCCACGTATTTGCGACGACTATGCGGAGAAAGATTCTCGCGTTATTGTTATTCACCAGAAGAACGGGGGCATCGCCAAAGCCCAAAACACCGGATTGGATGCAGCTCACGGTGAATATATTGCATTCGCCGACAACGATGACATCCTGGACAGCCGAAATATTGAATTGTTGCTGCACGCAATTCTAAATACCGGAGCTGATATGAGCAAGGGAAGATGGCAGCAATTCGGCGTCTCCCAACTAGCAGAAATCAAAGCACGCGCCGCCCAAGGATCTGCTGCGCCGGACAAAACAACTTCCTTTAAAAATCCTCTGCACGCATATCAAACCGTGTTCTGCAAGAGTCTACGTATTTTGGGAAATCTGCTTGGCAAGAACTCTGAAGCTCTCTATTTCAACGAGGCAAACTGGTGTCGTCTGTACAAACGCGAATTGTGGGACGGGCTCCGTTTCGATCTGGGACATTATGCCCAAGATATTCGCATGGCGGCCCCTCTTTACTCCAGAATGAAGCTGGTGACCGACATAGATTCCGTGCTCTACTACTGGCTGCAAGAACCAGATTCCGTAACTCACTCTAAACGCACACCAAATTTCTGGCATGATAATGTAACCGCCGCCGCAAAAAATTTCCAAGCCACTCTTGATCAGGGCATTGTCCCTTGCCGTAACTATTTCGGTCTAGTGGCGAGTGTCAAAGACGAAGAAAAAGTGCTACGTAACTCCAGTAATGAAGTTACCGATGCAGATTGGCAAAATCTGCAGGATGACTTGACATTATCGAGTCAGCTTATTCTTAAGCTGACTCCACTGCAAAGGCTCCATTGCTATATTTTGTTTATAATTCGACATTATGAAAACAAAATATATGATCGCAAAATTCATGACATGAAGTAAAGTCATGTGCATACGGAAAGCAAATGCTCATCCGTATCACTTTGCTGGAATAAAGACCTTTAAAAGGCGATAAGGGCTATACAAAAAAGCATGCAAAAACATGCACACCTTGAAAGGTGGCAACAATAGTGCCGCATTTTTCGATTCTGGTACCTGCATATAATGTAGCAGACTATATTTCAGACTGCCTTGAAAGCGTCATATCTCAAACCTTCACTGATTTCGAAGTTATAGTCGTAGATGACGGAAGTACTGATCAAACTGCTGAGATAGTTCAAAATCTGCAAAGCAAAGACGCCCGAATCCGTCTAATCCGACTCACGCATAACTCAGGACGCCATGTCGCGAGGAAAACAGCAGTTGACTCATCCACTGGTACATACACGCTGTTCCTTGATGCAGATGATGCAATTGAACCTCATCTGTTGGAGCTACTTGATTTCGTATCCAAAAAACATGATGCAGATATGATCAGGTATGGTCTGTCAGTTATTCCAGGAACCGACCAAGACAAGAAATGGGCATTCGACTATGAAGCAATGTTTAACAGTGCTGACGGAGAGCTCCATGGAGACGATATCTTAAAAGCATCTTTCTCCTTCGATTTCAAGCAATGGGTTTCATGGAACATTCATACAACCATGTATCGCTCCGATATTGTTAAGTCCAGTTTTAAGGAAATGCCAGCAGAACGTCTTAACAAACTTGAAGATGCTTACGAATATCTCGTTTTATGTTCACGTGCAAGAACGCTATATCCAATAACCGAGCTACGTGGACTTCAATATCACATCGGAAGGGGCATCTCTGGAAGGGCACGATATTCCATCGATAAATTCATGCAAGATCAACGTTCTGTACATGATGTCGTTCTCGCCGCTCAACGATTTAGCAACACACAGCATGTTCCAGCAATTCAAACGGCGACCAATTGGCTGAGCACACGTGCCGTCTCAATTATTCAAGATGATTTCCAAGAAAGACTGGCACCTGAAGAATGCGAATCCGCATTCCAAAGCATCGCCCAAACCTGGAATAAAGAAACAGCCTGTCAAATTCTTTGCAATTGCCTTGAATCACGCGTCTGGTGGTTTTGCAACATGAACAGCTATCCCGCAGACAACGATCCCGTCATTTACTGGAAAATCGCTTTCTCCCATATGATGGATTCCGTTTCTTTCAAGGATGTTTTTATCTCTAATAAAGAGTTACAGAAGCAAGCAGCACATATTTATGAAGCGCTCTCCGAACTCGATCGTCGAATCGCTGAGAAAAACCAAGAAAATTCTGCACGAGAAGAGGCATATAAGCAAGCCATCATAGACGAAAACAAGCAAGCCATCATAGAAGAATATAAGCAGACGACATTACCTTACCGCATAACCAATGCCTTGCTTCCAAATGAAACACGTAGACGGAGAATTTTCAACCACCTCATTAACAAGCAGAATAATCAATAATTGTTTGTGTTAATGATGGCCCAGGGGTAACGTCACTGGACCATCATTAACACAAACATACATACAATTAATTAAAAGACAAATATGTATTGTCTTTATTTACGCTTCCTTATTATCATCGCTTTCTCATTCAGCAGTGCATAATCTTCATGATCTGGGTTGTTAATAGAAAACACGCACCCATTAGCCTCATTCGTAAAAGCAACCATTTTGGTTTCTGAGTCTGCCGAGTCGCCATCATCAACACGCACACTGGCATACAGGCGGTATACCCCACTATTAAGCATGTCAATCGGCATCTCCAGTGCAAATCGATGTTTTCCACTACTTGTCTGCACAAGAGTGCGTGAACCGGAATCATAGACGATGCCTCCGCGTTTCAGATCCAACAAGTTCACAGCAACATAATGCGTCCCAGAATCCTTATACTCGTATACCACATCAAATTGGAACGGATGTTTTCCATCAGTTGATAAATCAGACTTCGGGACTATTTTCAATTCTGGAACAGTGGCGTTTAATCCTATCGCATATTCACCATTTTGCTTCTTTTTCTCTGGCAAAGGTTCATTGCCTTTGAGATTGTCCAATGTATATTGATCCGCAACTTGGTTTTTGTCACCACTAACGACAATTTCTCCGTCACGGATGAGAATGGCTTTATTACAATACTTTTTTACTGCATCCATGCTATGAGTCACGAGAATAACAGTTTTATTCGGGTCTGCCTGGACCTTCTTGAAAAATGCATCACATTTACGTTGAAACGCCTCGTCTCCAACTGCAAGTACTTCATCTAGAACAAGAATGTCACCTTGCGCTTTGATTGCAACGGAAAAAGCAAGTCGAACCTGCATACCTGAAGAATAGTTCTTCAGTTTCTGATCCATGAACTCTTCAAGCTCAGCAAATTCGACAATATCGTCATACATGGCGTCTATCTCCGAATGACTGAACCCCAGGAGAGCACCATTAAGATAGACATTCTCTCGACCAGTCAGTTCCGGGTTAAAACCAACACCCAATTCAATGAAAGGAACTAGCTTTCCATAGACATCTACACTACCTTGGTCTGGAACGTAAATCTGTGAAATAATCTTTAGTAATGTGGATTTACCGGAACCGTTACGTCCTACCACACCGAAGAAATCACCGCGATGGACCTCGAAATCAATATCACGAAGAACTTTCTGCTCTGTATATCCTTTGATCCCCTTGGTCCAATTCAGAAAAGCCATTTTCAAACCAGTCGCTTGCTCCGTCGGCAAGCGAAATGACTTAGCTACATGACTGACTTTTAATACTACTGGGGAGTCTTGCATCTTTTTATTTTCCCTCACCGTTTACAGCACCTCCGCAAATTTAGCGCTGTACCTACGAAACACCTGAATTCCTAATACAAAAATCACAATTGAAAGTACATATGGCAACGCACACAGCAAGGGATTGCCAACATACGTCCAGACTGTTGGAATATATTCTGGAGACAAAAGATTATGCCGGATATCCATAATTACTTGAGTACTAGGTACAAGTAACAGAAACTTCGAAGCCCAAGCAAAATCAGGAGCCCTTTGCGCAATCATAGTAATCGGATAGATAATAGGTGTCGCATAGAATAAAGCCTGCGTAATCACATCCCAGATATGCGCTACATCTCGAAAATACACATACAAGCTTCCCAGTAATAATGTCACTCCAAGCGTCAACAAATAAAATTGCATAATGTTAAGAGGAAGCAACAGAACCCTCCACGTATAATGCGCATGTGCAAAAAAACCAAAGCAAATAACCACAACAAGGTTGATACCCAAAGAAATCAACGCGCCCATAGCAGTAGAGGCAACAATAATGTAATTTGGAAAATGCACTTTACGAAGCAAATCGCCACGATCTACTATGCCACGCATTCCCATGCTGGTAGCTTCAGTGAAAAAAGACCACAAACACGTACCGCACAACAATGAAATCGGGAATGTAGGTGTTCCATCTGTAAATTTCAGGAACCTCACAAAAACTACATACATAACCGCGAACAACATCAACGGTTTAAGAACGGACCACGCCATTCCTAGAACCGATCCTTGGTAACGAAGCTGAAAATCGGTCTTCACAAGCTCTTTAAAGACAACCATGGAATAACGGTATCGTTTTCTAAAGCGTTCTAAGACATTCTCCATAAAAAGAATATATTAGCAGGAGCCCCAAATCCTATCGAGGGTATGAAGTCATCTCCAGAATATTCTCATACATCACCTATCAGCGCTATACTTTCTATGTTTGAGAGTCTTATAGAAAATAAGGATTATTGGAATGTTACTCACCCAATCTTCAATCAACCGACTCGGCATCTTCTTCTTCTATGATTCCGATGGAGTTGTGGATGACTATGTCCCTACCCTGCTAGCTGGATTCAAACCTCATTTCTCCGAAATGACCATCGTCTGCAACGGAAAACTCAACGAGGCAGGGCAATCAATTTTGTCCAGGTATACCGACAACCTCATCATTCGTCCCAATACAGGTTTCGATGTTTGGGCATATAAAACCGCCCTTGATTCCTATGGATGGGAAAAACTTGAGCAATTCGACGAGATCGTTCTTTTTAATGCAACGATTATGGGACCCGTCTATCCGTTCGCCGAGATGTTCGAAACAATGAATAAGCGCGATCTTGATTTCTGGGGCATCACCAAATTCCATAAAGTTCCACAAGATCCATTCGGGCGTAGCCCGTTCGGATATCTTCCCGAGCACATTCAATCTCATTTCCACGCTTATCGAAGAAGCCTTGTGCAGAGTAAAGAGTTCCAGGATTACTGGAACAATATGCCGCAGATTAACAGCTATTATGATTCCGTTGGAATGCATGAATCGTTATTCACTAAGCGCTTCGCTGATTTGGGATTCAAGTGGGACGTTTATGTCAATACCGATGATTTAGAAGGATTCACTTATGGTCCGATTACTTTTGCGGCCAAAACTCTTATCAAGGAAAAGCGCTGTCCCATCTTCAAGAGGCGATCGTTCTTCCATGATTACATGGATACGTTAAACCAATCAGCCGGCAACGCAGCTTTGGATTTATTCGAATATCTGCGAGACCACACCGATTACGATGTCAATCTAATCTGGCAAAACGCATTACGCACGATGAATCTCGCGGATCTCGTCAAAAACCTGCATCTCGATTTCGTGATGCCGTCAAATATCACTACGCCGATTCCTGAAGGTAAGCGTATAGCGCTGATTATGCATTTGTACTACATGGATTTGCTCGATAAAACGCTGGAATATGCAAAATCCATGCCGGAAGGCTGTGACTTCATCTTCACCGTCGGGTCCGAAGAAAACGCAAAGCTGGTACGGGAACGTTGTAAAGGACTGCCTTATAACGTCGATGTTCGTGTCATCCAGAACCGTGGACGAGATGTAAGCGCATTGCTAATCGGCGCCGGTAAAGATTGCCTGAAATATGACTATGTGTGCTTCGCTCACGATAAGAAAGTGACACAGCTTTCTCCATACAGCATTGGAGATGGCTTTGCCTACAAATGTTTCGAGAATATCTTAGGCAGCAAGGCATTGGTGAGCAATATTATCAATCACTTCGAGCAGGATCCGCATGCCGGTTTACTTGCACCAACATCGCCGAATCACGCCGACTATTTCGGTAATTTCGCAAGCCTATGGGGTCCGAATTTCGAAGGCACCAAAAAAATGCTTGAAGAGACTTTAGGCGTTAAAGTACCTTTGAATCCATACAAGGAACCAATCGCACCTTTGGGCACTATGTTCTGGTTCCGTCCAAAAGCATTGCACCAACTGTTCGATATTGATTGGAAATACGAGGATTTCCCGCCTGAACCAAACAAAATCGATGGATCCATGTTGCATTTCATCGAACGAGCTTACGGATACCTGCCTCAAGCCAATGGATATTACACAGGTTTCGTATATTCCGATCATTTCGCTCGCATTGAGCTTACCAACCTGTCATTTGATGTACAGACACTTGCGGGTAGTACGGCACCTTATCTCGACACTACACTGCGGGGAACCTGTCTGAATGTTGCGCGTGGATTCACATTGCGAGCCGCTATTTTGCTGTGGTTCAAGCGAACACTGGTGGGCACTCCGTTTGCATATCATTTAGGCGCTAGGGTTATGAAGCTGTACCGTCATATCCGTCATCCGAAGACGTATAAAGAGAGGTATGGGAACAGTAACGCCCATTTGAAGAAGGATCGTGCATGACAGACAACGTTCCTTTTACTAAACCTACTATGCCCGATACGACGAAGCAAAAAGGTAAACGTCCACGACTTTTTTATCTAGATCTAGTCCGTGCAATTGCCGCGATTCTCATCGTTATCACGCATTTCAATAACCCATACATGATCGGGCACCCTGTATTCGCTTACGAACCATTTGGTATCTATATCGGTGGCTTAGGCGTTTCCCTGTTCCTGATTATTTCCGGCGCCGCCTTGATGTATACATACGGCGAGTCCGAAAAATTAAACTACAGGCATTTTTACTACAAGCGTTTTATTGGAATCTATCCAATGTTTTGGATTGCTTTCATTATCGCTAATGCCTATCTTTTTTTGCGTAACGGTGGACATGTATTCGCGAACGCTCCAAAATGGACGTTAATTTTCTCCGTGCTCGGCATTGACGGGTTGGTGGCCAATACTTCACTTCCAACGTTCTATACACTTGGCGAATGGTTCTTGGGATTCATCCTCATTTTCTATGTGGTATTTCCATTATTGAGGTACGGAGTAAAAAAACATCCCCTCATCACTGGATCTGTCGCTATTGCATTGTATGCCTTGACGCTTTATTTTCATCCAATGCCCCTTGGACTACCATCCGATTTATTGCTTACAATGAGGTTGCCTGAATTACTGTTTGGCATGTATTTCATTCAGTACATCAGAAAAATACCAACCTATGCAGCCGCAGCAGCTTTATTATTCCTTGTTGTACAAGAAATTCATCCACTGTTTAGCGGATCCTTTGCCGTGACCATTGTAGGAATTTGTGCATTTGCAGTTATAGTCTATACTGCAAAATGGCTTGATGTACAACCTATTCGGATACCAGTAAATTCTGTATCAAAATATTCGTATCCTATTTTCTTAGTCCACCATGTTTTGATTTCACAGGTATTCACAATTATTAACTGTACTGCCTTGTCACGCTTTGACGGTTATCTACTATTTTTTGTAGATTTTATGATAATCATGACATTGTCAATTGCTTTATACAGACTCGAAAAAAAGACCATCAGCTACATACAATCAATGTTTTAAAAGTTATATAAGTGCCCAGAGGTATCCCCTCCTCGGGCACTTATTTTAAGCATCTTTCTCATGTAAACTGAACATTTGTAACTTTCAAGGCCACTGCCCCCCCCTGGTCAGGATTCGAGCATGGATTGTCCATGCCGCTGCCTCATGTTGAATTCGCCGGCGTCAATCCATATCGTGTTGTGCACGGTGCGGCTAAGGATGGCGCCACCGCCTAAATGGCAGCACATCATTCCTCGATGGCCAGATGGGTTGGGAGCATGGTACCGACCGCCTTGTCATCCGATTTCGTTTCCATATCAAGCTGAGGTTGATTATCAAAGCGAAGTATCGCCTTGGCTTGATACGTAATAATCGTCAAGAAGTGCGATTGGCCTCCTTTGGTAATAACGCTGGCCTCGAAACGAGCAAATATTCATGTAAGCCAATCTTATATTGACGATATATCCATATTGCTAGCAAAGGGAGTACATAGTACATCTGTAAGGAATACCGAAAAGCAGCAACTGGTGAAAAAGCAAGCAAGGAAATCAAGATACAAAGCAACGGCAAAGACATGATTACAAATTTACGCAAACATCTCATACGATATGCGATTATGCATCCTACAACAAATAGCCATAATGGTAAAGCTCTGTCAAAGAAGATCAGATTAAATGAATCTGAGATTACAGGGATTCCCATACTTTCAATTTTGTTATAAAGTTTCGAAGGCACCGAACGCATATACGTATAATGCCCCTTAAATTGATTAAGGTACTCGTCACTACATTTATTCCCCATCTTTTGGCATGTAGAACGCGTATAAATATCGTGATCCATGAAGTCAGTATCAATAAATTGGGTGGAAGGCGTACTAGTTATCTGCCAATACGGCTTCATAAGATCCAAATAGGCCGATACATATTCTCCAAAATTATTAATTCCTGTTTCAGCCCAAAATTTAATAAAATCTGAAGATAATTCAACCTGTTTTTTCCCTGGAGCATAATTGAATTTCACAGGATCTGCATCAAATGGCAGATACGACTCCACCCATACCTCTTTATCATGAATAGACTGAAAATATTTATCAGCCTCTTTGGAAATTTTACCTCCATCATGATATACGCGAGCAACCTGTTGAACCGGCACAGACATCAGCTCTTGAGATGGCGAAGGCTCTGCCTTAAGAACATGCGAAAAAAGAAAAGAGGACATCCCAGTCAGGACAAGAAGACATGCTGCAATAGCACCAATACGCTTACGCTGTTTTTTATAAATACAAAAAAGAACCGTAATAACTACGATTGCAATTAATACTGCATTCTTACGCAACTCATATTCGCAATATAATAACAGTCCAAAGCCAAGACAGAAAGAAAAACGCTCAAACGATTTACCGACGGTCGTCATAACCTCAACAATCTGCACCGTCAAAGGTAATAAGAGAATCGCAAAAACAACATCAGAACTATATAACAGATTATATAAAACATACGTCGGGCATAAGGCAAAACAAAGCAGGGCAATTCGGTAGCCTTTTCTTCCATAAAAACCAAGTTCTTTCATCTTGCATAAGGAATACATCACTGCAACAGTGAAAATACCAATTTGGACTAAACCATATACCCCAAAAGACCTTGTCATATATATGAAAGGAAACGCTAAGTACCCCCATAATAACGAGTGCCACTCTGAAGGACTTCCCGAAGCAATATCTGCAATCGTATTTTGATGATCAGCTTGAATATATCCTGGATAAGTCATACCCCAAACAATAAGAGAGGGAAGAGCTAGGACAAGCATATCCATGCTAAGCCGTAACCATCTTTTTTTAATATCCGAATGCGTCAAGCCAACTTCTACAGCGCCCACGAAAAGCCCCCTACCTTTTTTGCATTCGATAATCTCGCGTTACATAATTCGTATCCATAATGAAACGTCTACGACTATTTTTAGCAAGCGTATCCTGAATGAACCCCAACACAATGCATAGCAGACCAATGACAATAAGCATGACCGCCCCGATTAGAGTCGGAAAACGTTGAACCTGCCCAGTACGGAAGAAATCAAATACCACCGAACCGGTAAGTACGAATCCAATTATTCCAACTAGTAAACCTAATCCACCAAAAAAAGGCAACGGTTTATATTCCCTAATCAACCTGAATATAGTGGAAAGGACTTTAAAACCGTCACCAAACGTATTCAGCTTACTAACTGACCCATCTGGACGATCCCGGTATTGCACAGGTAATTCATATAACCGAATATTATTATCAAGGCTATGAATCGTCATCTCGGTTTCGACCTCAAAGCCCTTAGATAAAACAGGATAGGTCTTTACAAAAGAGTATGAAAAAGCCCTATAGCCAGTCATAACGTCAGTAACGTTAGCGGAAAACAGTGAATTAATCACTCCGCGTACTGTTCGATTTCCAAAATTATGGAATGGCCTTTTATTTTCTTGAAAATATGTTGAGCTTAATCGATCCCCAATAACCATATCGTAGCCTTCAAGGACCTTCTCCACCATGTGTGAAGCAGCTTCTGCCGGATATGTATCATCCCCGTCTGTCATGACATATACATCTGCATCAATGTCCTCAAACATTGCACGGATGACATTGCCTTTGCCTTGCCTAGGTTCTCTACGAACTTGTGCGCCAGCTTGACATGCTATCTCAGCGGTCCTATCCGTCGAGTTATTGTCATATACGTAAATATCGGCTTTCGGCAGTGCTTTCCGAAAATCACGAACGACTTTTCCGATAGTAACTTCTTCGTTGTAGCACGGAATCAACACTGCAATCGAAGGTTCTTCATTTTGAATAAGCATTTTGGGAATTGCCCTGTTCCATTCACCTTCAGTTTTTCATTATTTTATTAATTTTAGAAGCATCGCCCCACACGCCCGGCGAATCGTATGGACGATCAGGGAACGCGCCATAGTCGAGCTTAATATTGAGATCATTCTCCTTGATATAGCGCTCGACGCGTTCAGCCAATGTCATCGGTTCACCAGTGCAGCAATTAATGACGCCATCAACCGCATCCTGCGAAACAACTGCACTAATCTGACGCGCAAGCTCATCTACATCGATGAAATCATACTTATTTTTACCTGTAGTGAATGGGAAAGTCGCTTTGCCATCATTCGCTGCCTGTAGCAGCTTTGAGAAAATAGAGTTACCGTGAGCATCGTCGCCAACAATGTAATAAGCACGAATCCATTGCGCAGTTGCATCATATTCCTTGGCAAGCATTAAAGTCGCCTCACGCAACGCATTCTTAGCGATTCCATACATAGAAGCAGGATGGCACGGAGTGTTTTCATCAATCGCGCCTTCCCAATAACCAACTTCATGCATGGTTCCCATAACAGCGATTTGCTTGAGCCCAGAGTCAAGCATGTGCTTCAGGAAGCGATAATGATTGGACAAATCACCCATATGGTTATCCGAATTATGCTTAAAGCCATCACGCCAAGCCATGTGCAGGCATACATCAGGAGCCCCTAGCTCCTCAAATAAATTATCATTTGGCTCAAAAATATTTGCTTGTACTTTTGTGGCGCGTTCATCGACACCATCAAGCCGTAAATCCGAAGCAATGACGTCCTGTCCAGCATCAAGCAATGCGCTCACGACATGACGTCCAATATATCCGCCAGCACCAGTTACCAAAATTTTCTTAGCCATATTTACAAAGTCTACCAGCAGGCTCCCCGCAGGAAACAAGCGATTGAATGTCTAGCCCAATTTTCACGTTTTTTAGAAAAACTCGTACGCGCAAGCGGCTAATATTGCATATATGGCTGAAGAGACGTTTACTCCCAAGAACATTATTGTGACCGGTGGCTGCGGTTTCATCGGATCGAATTTCGTGCATTACGTGGTGAACAACCATCCGGACGTGCATGTCACCGTTTTGGACAAGCTCACGTACGCGGGCAATCCGGAGAACATCGCGGGCCTGCCCGAGGACCGTGTGGAGCTCGTGGTGGGCGACATCTGCGACGCGGACCTGCTCGACAAAATCGTGCCGGGGCATGACGCGATCGTGCATTACGCGGCCGAGTCGCACAACGACAATTCCATCGCAAATCCGGAACCGTTCCTGAAGACCAACGTGGAGGGCACGTTCCGCCTGCTCGAGGCAGTCCGCAAGTACGGCATCCGCTACCACCACGTGAGCACGGACGAGGTGTACGGCGACCTCGCCCTGGACGATCCGGCGAAGTTCACGGAGCATACCCCATACCATCCGTCCAGCCCGTATTCGTCCACGAAGGCGGCGTCGGACATGCTGGTGCGCGCGTGGACGCGCACGTACGGCATCCGCGCCACGATCTCGAACTGCTCGAACAACTACGGTCCCTTCCAGCATGTGGAGAAGTTCATCCCGCGCCAGATCACGAACATCCTGGACGGGCAACGTCCGAAGCTGTACGGCAAGGGCGAGAACGTGCGCGACTGGATCCACACCGAGGACCACAGCTCGGGCGTGTGGACGATCCTCACCAAGGGCCGCATCGGCGAGACGTACCTGATCGGCGCCAACGGCGAGAAGAACAACATCACCGTATTGCGCATGATCCTGAAGATGATGGGACAGCCGGAGGACGCGTTCGACTGGGTCAAGGACCGTCCGGGCCACGACCGCCGCTACGCGATCGACTCGACCAAACTGCGCACCGAATTGGGCTGGACGCCGAGGCACACCGACTTCGAATCGGGTCTCGCGCAGACGATCGAATGGTACACGCAGAACCGCGCGTGGTGGGAACCGGCCAAGGCCGCGACCGAGGCACGTTACAAGCAGCAGGGCCAGTGAGGGGATGGATTTCATGGATTTCGAAAAGGACCTGAGGGCCGTGGAGACGAACATTCCCGGACTGGTCGTGTTCGACCTGCCGGTGCATGGCGACAACCGCGGCTGGTTCAAGGAGAACTGGCAGCGCGCGAAGCAGACAAAACTGGGCCTGCCCGATTTCGGGCCGGTGCAGAACAACATCAGCTACAACGCGAAGAAGGGCGTGACGCGTGGCATCCACGCGGAGCCGTGGGACAAGTACATCAGCATCGCGGCCGGCAGCGTGTTCGGCGCGTGGGTGGACCTGCGTCCGGGCGAGAGCTTCGGCCAGGTGTACACGACGGTTTTGGATCCGTCGAAGGCGATTTACGTGCCGCGTGGCGTGGGCAACAGCTTCCAAGCGTTGGAGGACGGTACCGTGTACACGTACCTCGTGAACGCGCACTGGAGCCTGGAGCAGAAGAAGACGTACACGTTCGTGAACCTCGCCGACCCGGACCTGCATATCGACTGGCCGATCCCGCTGGAGGACTCCGAACGATCCGAGGCGGACCTGCACCATCCCATGCTGAAGGATGCGAAGCCGATGGCCCCAAAAAAGACTTTGGTGCTTGGCAGCAAAGGCAAATTGGGACGTGCAATTCGTGAATACGCTGAAAGCCATTCATTGGAGAATTTCGAATATCACGATGCCGATACCTTTGATATCTCGGACACCGCCTCTTATGAGAATATCGATTGGGATTTATATGGCACCATTATCAATGCGGCAGCCTATACTTCCGTCGATGGGGCAGAAACGCCTGAAGGTCGCAAAGCTGCTTGGACTATAAACGTTCGCGGTGTTAGGAACCTTGCGAAGATTGCCACAGAACACAGAATCACTTTGGTGCATATTTCCAGTGACTATGTATTTGATGGCACTCTCCAATTCCACAAGGAAGATGAGAATTTCGCGCCACTAAGCGTTTATGGCCAAACTAAAGCCGCTGGCGATGCATTAGTAGAGAACGTTCCCCAGCATTATCTGATTCGTTCTAGCTGGATTATTGGAGAAGGTCGTAATTTCGTAACCCGAATGCTAGATCTTGCTCAATCTGGAGCTACGGCAGAAGCTCCGAACGATCAGTTCGGCCGATTGACTTTCACTGATGACATGGCAAAGGCCATCTTCCATCTCTTGAATAGCAACGCTTCTTTTGGAACTTATAACATGACAGGTTCGGGGCGCATCGTGAGCTGGTACGATCTTGCCCAAATTATTTTTGATGCAGCAGGCGCTGACAGTTCAAAGATCGTCGCGAATTCTGTTGAAGAATATGCCAAGGAAAATAACGCGGCTTTGCGCCCACATAATTGCTCACTCGATTTAAGCAAAATCGAAGCTACCGGTTATCGGCCAGCCGATTGGGAGACCTCCCTTCACAACTATCTCGCAAAGGAACTCAACAAGTGAAAGGCATCATTCTCGCAGGAGGATCAGGTACACGTCTGTACCCTCTGACCACTGTAACTTCTAAACAATTATTGCCTGTCTACGACAAGCCAATGATTTATTATCCGCTGAGTGTGCTGATGATGGCAGGTATCCGAGATATACTCATCATCAGTACACCACAGGATTTACCCAATTTTGAGCGTCTTCTTGGCGATGGTAGCCAATATGGTGTGAATTTCAGTTACAAAATTCAGCCTTCGCCAGATGGTCTTGCTCAAGCATTTGTTATTGGTGAAGACTTCATCGATAACGATCCATGTGCGCTTGTTCTAGGCGATAATATCTTTTACGGCAATGGTTTGGGAAAGACTTTGCGCCGTGCAGCAGCAGTCGAACATGGAGCTACGGTATTCGGCTATTATGTCGATGATCCCGAACGCTACGGTGTCGTCGAATTTGACAGCAACCATGAAGCTATCTCAATCGTGGAAAAGCCCGAGCATCCAGCATCTAATTATGCTGTTACCGGTCTCTACTTTTACGATGCTCGTGTTACCGAATTCGCTAAACAAGTTAAACCAAGCGCACGCGGCGAATTAGAAATCACGGATTTGAACAAATTGTATCTTAAAGACGGCAGTTTACATGTGCAAACTTTAGGCCGTGGCTATGCTTGGCTCGATACAGGCACCATGGATTCTTTATATGAAGCAGGAGAATTCGTGCGTACCGTTCAACGTGCTCAGGGGCTGCCAATTGCCGTCGCTGAAGAAATTGCTTTCGAAAATGGCTGGATTACTGCAGATCAGCTCATGGAAGCAGCTATCAAATACGGAAAATCCCCATATGGAAAGCATCTTAAGGATGTTGCCAATCATAAAATCATTTCACAACCTGATGATGATCCATTAAAATAATCCACATGGATATTATCTATGTGGATATTAGAAGCGGAATTCGGTCTGAAAACTGAATTCCGCTTCTAATATCTATGGATTTACAGAAGTAATAGGATGTTGTATTTTTCTTCTATTTTTAAAGAAAACTAAATTCCATATTTTATCAAACCAAACTCCACGATGCCGATCAATTGTCACTCTAAAAAGTGAATCCCTTAATAAATCAAGAACACCCGCCACTGCGCATATGATAATGACATATGAAATAGTCTGTACTACTGCATATTTTGAATCGTAAAAACCTGACAACACAACCCATTTAGACCATAATTGTTCTTGAATAAACGGTTGTTCAGTAATAAGATAAACTCCAAAAGAAGATGCCGCAATTATATTGACTATCCTGCTATAGAACACCATCCTTCGAAATATTTCAAATAGGCCAAAACTAATTAGCATAATTGGAATGGACCATTCTTTTTCAACCGGCCATAAAAGATCAATAAGAAGTCTTGAATTATTAGGAATTAACATGGGAAGAACCACATTCCAGATTAAAATCACTATCGCACCTAAAGTAACCATCCAAGCCGCATAATGAATTGGAATCTCCTTCATGTACCACTTGTAATACGAAATAAGCACAAATACGTATTCAAATCCCACTACATTGAGACCATTATTCAAATTAGAGCCAGGAACTAAGGCTAAAATGCCCCATAACACAAATAGCACTACACAGCACTTCTTATGGTTATTTTCCCCATACTTTTAAGAGCTGGAAAGACAAACGGGAGCAAAATCAAAAAAACCGCATAACTACTTACATACCACCATTCATTCCGAGTCAAAGGGAAGAATAAATTCAGCCAACTGGACCACCAATCATTCACAGACATAGGCTCAAAAGAAGGAATAAATAACCGGCAACACATACCCACAATATTCCCAAAAAATAATTCTCTCCATAAAAGCCAAATTTTACGACATGCACTTCGTACCGTTATATCTTTATTTGCAAGGAACCAAACTGAGATAAGTAAAAAAGAGCAATACCTATCTTTCCTGGAGCAAGGTACAATAATTGAAAAAACACTCTTTTTCTACAAAAAGTCTCATCAAATAAATCAAGCGATGAATGACAAAGCAAATGATGCGAAACAATAAGGACCACTGCAATAATTCACAATAGCTCAATTCCTGATTCTCTTATTTTGGTACGTTCAGCCATTCGTCTCCCTAAAAACACTTTTTCTCACAAATATTCTCTAAACACCAAATGCATACGTCTTAGTCTCAGTCAAAAACCCGTCAGAAGTGTACAGCTCAAAATGCGTCCAATATATTCCCTTTCTGGGATACCAATGAGCCCATTGTCCATTCCAACCTGCTACCCACGTCTTTTTTTGAGTATCATATATTTTGATTTCATATTTTCCCTTTGGATTATTTGAATTGACCCCAAGCAATATACCATTCCCCTCATATCCGGCATATGTTCCATTAATTCTTCTATAGCCAGGAGCATACGCAAAGGCAATGGTCTGTTCGCCAATTTCTTTTTTCGAATAAATATCTCTCACCTCACAATGAAGCCAATAAGTACCCTCATTGTCAGACCACCCAGCCCAATTTGAAGTTGACCAATCCGAAATCGTCTTCCATCGGTCTGCGTTCACATCATAAGACATCCACTTGTATTCCAAAGCTCGAGTAACATCTTTTACAGCAGCACCAACTGCTATATCCTCAGATCGAACAATCCAAGTCAGATCAATGCTGGATTCAAACTCTTTATTCCCAAAGGCGCTCATATCCACACTGCCGCTGATGCCGTTAATCTGGCCGCTTTCGGTGTACTGCCAACCACGATCATTAGTGCCAAATGCCGTGAATTCTATCCGCGCACCGTATTGCGCCACCCAACGCGTCTTCGCATAAATGTTCGCATTGTTCAGCGGCCCTTGCAGGTAGCTCGTGTAGGAGTACACACCGAGATTCTGGTAGCCGCCAGACTGCAACGCACCATACCAGGCATTGACTATACCGTTGTACACGTTCGGATTGGTCGGTGGCGTGTGCCCGGTCCATGTCCACCGCTCAAGGTCGTAGTACACAGGGTATTTCAGATCGCTTGGACTCACACCCATCTGACGCAGCTTGGACACCACATCATTGCCTTCATGTTTCGCGCCGTCCACATCTTCCGCATATGAATACCAGTAGATGCCGAACGGAATGCCCAGCCGCTTGCATTCGGCAATGTTGCGTTGCGCTTTGGCATCGGCGTCATTGTCCCATCCAAAGCCTAAACGTATAATCGCACCTTCCACGCCGTCGGCTTTCGCCTTAGCCCAATCGATGTCTCCCTGCCATGAAGAGACATCAATCACGCCCTTGGCCTGCTGGGCGAACAGGTTGTTTTTGTAGTCGAAGAAGGCCTTCGTGTTGTTGTAGGTTCCCCAATGCGCGCCGTAATCGTTGCCATCGAATTTGGCAAGCTTCACGGTGGCTCCGTTTTTTGAGGACGATTGCTCCGCAGACTGTTTCACAGGTTGTTCCACAGCATCTTTCACATCCGAGGCACTCACCGGAATGAATGATTCGCCATCCGTTTTGGCCAGTGGATCAGGTTGCTGCGATTGCGTGCCGACCAGCTGAGCGTCCGTCACGGTTTCGCCGGTCTCAATGTTCTGTACATCACCTTCCGGCGTAACCGCAAGGTTCTCCGAAACCACAGTGGAATCGTCCGAAATGTTTTCGCTTACCGTTTCCGGCAGCGTCGCGTTCGGATTGTCCGGCATGCTGTTTGACGAATTCTGCGCATCATCCACAGTTGCGGCAAAAGAACTTGGCGTATCCTCAATCGCAATATCCTGCATGGCGTAAGCCGGCACCACGGCAACGGAAACCGTCATTGCAACCACGGAAGCGGTAGTCGCAATCTTCATCAAGCTTTTCGGCGATATCATCGTCAGCCTCTCTCACAAAACGCATTTCACGCGTTGACGCAATTGCACACGTAAACTTAAGTGTATTCTGAGATGTCCCCACTCAAAATAAAGCAGATGGACTCCAGACCAAACTTCACATTTACCGAATATGTCACAACATGAAGTGCTGGCATTCGGAAGTGGAACGGGTAACATACCTTATGTATTGTCATTTGGGAACAGAGGACCTTGTCGGACCACCTCCAATAGACAACATCAGAACGGTATCACGGACTCCTGGAGGGAAGCATGGCACGGCACGAAAGGCAGCCAAATAAAGCTGACAGTCAAGCAAGTAACGTCCGCAAGCCCCGAACGTTCAGCAGTACCGCGACCGTCGAAACCAGCAAACCCGACAATTCCGTTAACATCACCAATCGTAACGGAAAGCCTGAAACAGACGCATCAGGGGTTTCCTATCAAACAAACACCAAAGATCCATTCCAAATCGCCATATCGCAAGGCGTGCAAGATGGCGACACTTGGGTACATAACCATGTCAAGAACTTGATTCGCCGTTCCATCATCGTAGCCGTTATCGTCGTTGCGGTATGCATTGTGGTCTTCGGCGTCATGGGCGTGAGAACATCGCAGAAAATGCGCGAACTGAATGCCATTAACGACTGCAGAGACGCGGTTGCCGCCATGAACGCTTCATATTCCAAGGATTTCCAGCTCAAGGGAAAGATTGTCGACGCATTTTCCAGCATGGATTCCTCATATGATCTGGAAAAGCTCAGCACCTTGTATCAGGAAGAAGTCAAATCGCCGAAGGCGCTTGACTGCAAAGCCGACCCGTCCGGGACCACCAGCAAAGCCAACACCGAACGAGCCGCATATGACAAACAGGCCAGAACCTTCGAGCGGGCGTTGACAAAGAACGAGGCAAATCAAAATTGAATACGAAACGATTGGCAAGAACGGCACTTGCCATTATCGTAACCGTAGGAATAGTCGTTGCCATCATCGTCGGGTGCGGCCCCAAATGGGGCAACGGTTCAGCATTGCACCAAAACGAAGAAACCGCACAGTCCTCAAATTCGCAGGTTTCCGTGACTTTGCCTTCCTACTACATGGAAAATATGGTCTTCCAGCGCAATCAGCCGTTAGTGGTCAAAGGAACCGTCAAATTCGCGCATGCCAGCAAACAGATTGACGCATCGAAACTATCCGCAACACTTGCCCAAGGCAAGATGACTGCGAGCGTCACTGCGAAAATCGCAAAAAATGGTTCGTTTACTTGCACGTTGAACGCACAGAAAGCAAGCCTCAAGCCGTATTCGTTACAGGTGAAGTACGACGGCAAAGTCGTAACGGAACTGGCGAAAGTGTATGTGGGCGACGTGTTCGTGGCGGCCGGCCAATCGAACATGGAACTCAACTATGCGCAGTACTATGAGGGGAATAACGATGCCTACAACTTTGGGAAGGGTCTAGTTAAGAAAACAGACCTACCGAAACCACTCGTCGATAAGAACGTGAAATTCGTCATTGCGGATCATGATGTGAAGAACACTGATTTTCCGCTGGCCAACGTCAATCTGAACGCTGGCGCGTGGCTGAATGCGGATTCCACGAATTCACTGCATCTGAGCTACTTGGCACAGCAATTCGCCCTTCAGTTGCGCGCGAAGCATCCTAACGTACCAGTCGGCATCATCCAGACCGCGTGGGGCGGCACGCCTATTCGCAGGCATATACGTGGCGGAGATATCTACGCGAACCATATTGCACCGTTGAAGGATTTTCATGTGGCAGGTGTGCTCTGGTACCAAGGATGCGATGATGCGATGAACTTTTCGACCGCTACGGAGTATGAGTCGCAGATGACCGCGCTGATTAATCAGTACCGTAGCGTGTTCGGACGGAAGGATCTGCCGTTCCTGTACGTGCAACTTGCGCGATGGCCGAACTATCAGTACACACAGAACGTGCGAGAAGCGCAACGGACCACGCTTGACAACGCGAATCTGCAAGACCGTTCCAATGTGGCGATGACGGTTTCCCTTGACACCGATAAAGGCACATCCGCGCTGATTCATCCACTCGGCAAGGATATTCTGGGCGCGCGTATGGCCGCGCAGTACCTCGCCATGGAAAACGGTACGAAAAACGCTGTCAGCGTACCTAACGGACCGCTTATTGAACGTGCACGGCATACTGTGGACGGCAAAATCGCCCTGTCTTTCCAAATCGGCACCGCAAGCGGACTGAAAGCGATGCAGCCGAACTATACGAAGAGCGCAAGCGCGAGCGCACCCGATTATACGAAGAATTCGAAAGCGACCCCTCTTGACGGTATCAGCAATATCGTAATCCCAACGACTGCGGCATTGCAGGGATTCGAGGTTGCCAACTCTTCCGGGCAATGGGTACCGGCCAACGCCATCATCAGAGGCAACCAGGTGGTGCTCAGCGCGGCCAATGGAACGCCACTTGACAATCTCAGCGGTATAACCCAGGTGCGTTACCTGTTCAGCGGCAATCCGAAGTGCGCGAGCATCCTGTACAACGACTTTAATCTGCCGGCTAGCCCATTCATCACTATTGTTGAGTGATCTTTGTTGGGGGCCGCCGCTAGATAAACCAATACGGGCGGGATAAGTACGGGCGGTCTGAGCCGTTGCTGGGCCTGCTTGGTCATGTTTTGAGCAGGCTGTTCCGGCTTCTGGTTTGGATTCTGGTTTCCCGCTTAAACTATGAAGACTGCTGCAGCATCGCAGAAACTAGACAAATGTCATTTTTCCACCGGTTTATTTAGGCACATTCCCCTCCTACTATGGCATACGGAACGAACGCGAGCGCACAATCACAGATCGAATGCAAACGTGCGCAGGAGAGGAATCACCATGAGGAATCGTATTGCAGCAGCTGCAGCGGCGGGAATATTAACCATCGGCATGGCCGTCCTGCCTTCCGCGGCTTCGGCCAGTGAAGTCGCACCGTCTACGGACGGATTGGCCGGCAGCACCGCCATCAGCGGGCAGATCGACCAGGATATGGCCGTGTGCACCGATCAGGCGTGCGAGGCCGTGCAGCACTTGAACAAGACGAATCAGCAGATCAAGTCGGATATGGAAACCGCCAAGCAGCACGCCGAGCAGCTGCATCAGAACGCGCACGAGGACGCCGACGCGCTTCGCCAGTACGGCGAGCAGGCCTGGAAGAACTACCAGGAGGACCGCGAGGATATAAAGAATGCGATCGACGGCGCGGTCAAGCGCGGTCAGGAGCGTCACGACGCTCTGCATCAGGATATGCAGGACACGCAGGCCCACCTCAACCAGATGCATGCCGATATGAAGGAGACCCACGACGAACTCAAGACGAGGCATGACGCGTTTGCGGCGAGCAGCCACCAGTGGCATCAGTCGTTCATCGCGGCGCTGAAGGACGCGAACTCCAAGACGGGTCAGCAGGGCGGCTCATCCGTTGCTACCGGCACGCATGGCATCACGGCTGGAACGAATGCCGGTACGACCGTTACTGGAGTCAACGGCACCACTGGCACTGTGCGCACGGCTGCCGACACTGGCGCGAATGGTGCTGCAACTGGATCCGTCACAGCGTCCGGCGATCAAACCGCCGCGTCCACCGGCGCGCTGACCAAGTCGGAATATGGACAGCTTGCACAAACCGGCATCGGCATTTCCCTTGCCTGCGCAGCCATTCTGCTGCTTGCCGGCCTTGCCTACGCCATGAAGACGTTCGTGCAGTATAAACGCGAAACCAGCGAAGACTGAGCCGGCTCGCTGCCGGACAGCGTTTGCTTCATCGACTCATGAAAAACGGTCTCGAATATATCGGGACCGTTTTTTCATGCGCGTTTTTCGTATGTGCTTTTCATCTGCTATACGCATTGTTGCGATTCAATTGGAATGACGTAGTACAGCGACGTACAATGCAGCGCGAAGCGCGCGTACCGTGCGTGAACCGCGTGTATGTCCAGTATTCCCACTGATTTGTTACGTTGGCCGTTCTGATCAGCCCACTGGTCAATTCGCATAATGGGGAGCACTGCTGGCGATTCGCGGCGACGGCGTATCGCCATTCCCCGCCGTCCGTCCGGTACTACCCGCGCTCCCCACATCGCCGGCCTTTTCAGCATTGCCGATGTTGGTTCTACGCAACGACCCCGCGGCCAACGAGCGGATGGATCGCCTGCGCTGCGCCTGTTCCGTCTGCGAAGCGGACTGAATTGCGGGAAAAGCGCCCGTTACGGGACGAATACGACCGGTTGCGGTCGGAATAAAGCTTGGTGGCAAAACCTGCGTTGTGATGGCGCTTATGGATGCCATTTGCGGCTGCTGCGTATTATCAGGACCATCCGCAGCGTCTTTTTCTTTCACGGTTTGCGATTCTTCCGCACGATTCGCGTCATCATTCGCATCCTCGCCCGTTTGCAAGGCAGACCCAGCTTCGCTCTGCTTTTCTTGTTTTTCCTGCTTTTCCTGCGGAGCGGCCTGCACATCACTCTGCAATACGATTGGCGATGAATTCGAACGGCGTCGGGCAAGCGCCGCCAGAGAGTCACGAGTATCAGCATCGCGTTGGTCAGTCTGCTGGCTGCCGGCAGCCGTCTTGTCAACCATCGTCGTGCTTCTTTCTCTCAACGTCACGATTTCGAGCGTAACGTAGCGCAGCGCAAAAGTGCGCGTAAAACGACGATGTACGCAACTCCCCCACCGAATCGCAATCAAATATCGACATATGAGGGCAAACAATCCCATTATTGAGACCACAGACTGGCACCAATAAGCCGCAGCATGGCAATCAGGGACTTTCCTGGATGCCGGCCCGTACACGCGAGACTTGCGATACGGGACGATTCAAAAACCGAGGCCAATGAAAGAAGCATTCGGAGGGAATCTGGAAGGAACCGGAAAACGGAGTGGAAAAGAAGGAACCCCAGAAACCGAATGATTCCAACGGTTTCCGGGGTTCCAATCCGGGCGGAGAATACGAGATTCTGTGCAGAATGCGAGAAAAGCCTTATTTTCCGCCAGTTTTCGAGACTGCAAGGTGACGACGCCACGGTAATTCCCACTGTTTATACGGTCCAACATGCCCCTTCTAGTAGTGCTACAGTTAATTCCACGATCATTCCGATCGTCGTCTGCATGACGTTAAAGCAATTACCCATGGCAAGGTCTGCCTTGCAGGAAGGAAGATTATCATGTCAGCAACGGTCGCTCCTTGGAATTTGGAACCTATCTCCGTGACTATTGCCGAGGCCACCCGTCTTCTAGGCTTCAAAGACTCCAAAACTGTCTACAATCTCATTTATCAGGGAAAGATCAAAGCCCGCAAGGTCGGGCGAGTATATCTTGTCTCCTACGCGTCCCTCAAAAAACTCATTGAAGGCTAAGTATCCGTACTTGGAAAACGTGAGATCGCGTCAACGGGAATTGACGCGACCTCAAAGAACCCATGTTCATGCGCGCTGCTGTTTGCAAACCGGCGCGAGACAAAAGGAACCTTGCAATGATTGATTATAGTGATGTACGCCCGGAGAGGGGCGAATTCGTCGGGGACGGCATAGCGAGAACCGCGGGGAACATCCCGTACAATCCGGAAACCGATGACAACGCGTCGTTCCCCGACGACGAATTCTGGAATTCAAGGGAGAGCCTGCAACAGATCAAAGATTATGCGGTCAGCAGGTTCGTTTCCCCTTACGCGGTACTCGCCGTCACGCTCTGCCGCATCATCGTGGCGACGCCACCCTATGTGGTGCTGCCGCCCACCATCGGAGCGGATTGCGGATCGTTGAACTTCGGCGTGGTGATCCTCGGCAATCCAGGTTCGGGCAAGGACGCGGCCTTCGGAGCCGCGAAGGCGCTGGTGCCGGACATCCGCGACGCCCCAGTGACCAGCGTGGCCAGCGGGCAGGCCATCAGCGCGTTGTTCGGCCAGCGCGTGCAGGAGGACGACAGGTTCAGGCTGGAGTGCAAGACTCCCCGCGCCATGATCAGGTATTCCGAGGCATCCAATTTCAAGGCGCTGTCGAGCAGGAAGGAAAGCAACCTCCAGGCGGAGGTGCTGTCGCTGTTCTCCGGCCAGCAGATCGGCGACTACACCAAGAACAGGGAACTGTCCGTGACCATCCCGGAACACGGGTACAGGACGGCCGTGGTGATCTCCGCCCAACCGTCGATGATGGGCATGTTCGAAGCCGGCGTCGGCGTGGGATTCCAGCAGCGGTTCCTGTACGTCTCCGCGTACAGCGACAGGCTCAACGTCCGCGCTCTCGACGAGGAACCCATCGCGTTGTCGTCATTGACGAGGTTCCCCTACGACACCGGCCGGCTGCCCGCGGACTATCCCATCGAGCAGATGAACCGGCTCTATGAGTGCGGCAGTTATGCAAAGGCCAATGACTCCACGCCGGATTCCAGCCATCTGGAGAAGCGCCCCATGCGTTTGCCCCCGATAGCGATAGCCGAGATGAGGGCCGACAAAATACGGGTCAACAGGGAGCATGGCGGCGATCCGCGCCGGGCCCACGGCATGTTCCTGCGCTCCAAGCTGTCGGCGGCCTTCCGTCTGCTCGAGGACCCGCTGTCCTCCGATATTATGCAGGAGGACTGGGAGCTCGCGGGCATGATGATGCGGTACTCGCGTCGATGCTACGAGGAGAACCTGCGCGAGTACAGGAACGAGAACCTCAAACGGCGAGCGGACTACAGGGAGGAGGACGAGCTGGTCCGCGAGCAGGTCGATATGCGTTCCCAGCTCGCCACCGAGGCGCGCGTCATGGAGGTGCTGTCCAGCTCGCCGAAGCCATCCGTTTCCAAAGGGGAATTGACCCGCTCCCTGTCCAAAAGACAGAAATCCAGTCTGGATGCCGCTCTGGAGAACCTGATGGCTTCGGGGAAGATCAGACACAGGAAAGGCATGAAAGGCGGGCACTGGTATTCGCTTGCCTAAGCGAATACCGACCTACACGCCTACTCACTACTGCCGTAAGGGTTTCCGCGACCTACCGGCCCGAGCCTACCGACCTACTTTGGATTCCCGTAGGTAGGTCGGTAGACCAACTCGATAGGCGACCAAATCCCAATGATTCCAACGGGTAGGTCGGTAGGTTGGTAGGCGCGGGGAACGAGAGTGTTTCGATGGCCTCAATGTCAGTTCTTATATCGCATCTTAAACTTTTAGCCTGTAAGGGCAGCCAGCTTTGTCGAGACGCTGCATGAGATTGACAATAACTGCACTTTGCCTATCAGTTGGAATTTTGGCGGGTATATTAGCGGCAACGTTCACGCATCCGCGTTCCTTCTCGTCTCCTTCATTCTCCGCAATAAGCCACTGTGCGACATCTTTCCAGAACTGTGGGCCGGCATTCACTACGGCTGCAGTGTATTCTATGCCATTTGTCTCGCGTTGTCTCTTTGAGCTGTTGCGATTACGCGACCATGCCTCGCGTGGAGAGATCAACTCAGAGAGCCAAGCTTGGTTCCAATTCACATGTAGCGCTTTAACAGCGTCCCAACAACGTGGCTGTTTCGCCCATTCGCTGATATTGCGATATCCCTGAGCGGGATGCATCAGAACGGGGTGCACTGCATCAGCTGCTTGCCGTATTGCCTCGGTGAATGGCTGATCAAGCGCTTGAGCATTCCAGATTCGTTCGAAGTCGACCTTTTTCTTCAGTTGTCGGGATGCCTCAGCTATAAGGCCTATGGCAAGTACAACATGCTGTGCGCGATAGCCCCCTGCTTCATACCATTCCATTTGAGGAACAATCTTTTCAGTGGCATCCCAGATGATTTTCTGTGCAATGAGTGTCTTGTAGTAGTACTCATTGAATTGCAGCTCATCCTCGGTCCATTGCTCCGCAATGTCTTTGGCGAATTCTGCGAAGTTTTTTTGTGCGCCACGATTTACAAAGTATGCTTTGTCGGTCCAGACCATTGCATATTTGGCCAAATCAGTTTTAGCGAATTTTTGGTTTTTGGGATATTCAGCCAAGAACTTATTTTTTTCGCCGCGAGTCAGATATGCTTGAGCGTCGCCATATTGTCCACGTGCGCGCTCGTAGAACCACTTGGTCTGGTTGAAACTCCCTTCCTGCGCTGGTGCCAAGATGCGGCGTGAGAACTTCTCCATACGCGCATGAAAGGGGTGGTTGGCGAACAGATCTGCCTGAGATACCTTGTTCTGGCTATTGGCATACTCAGAGATGCGAGGAACCAGATCCTCAGCTTTCTTTGGATCCACGATGCTGAGCTTCATCTGAACGAAAACTTTGCTTAAGTCTTTGTCGGCTCGATAAGCTGCATAGATGGAGGCCGTGGTTTGTCCGCCATTGACGATTTGCAAATTATCCAGTGAGAGGATGTCTAAGCCGTCTGGCGTCATCTCAGTTTCAATATGTTCCGCGGTAGCGGTCAAGCCGTTATTGAATGAGAAGAAAAGCTCAGGCTCGCTTTCCAGCGTGCGTTTGATGCCTTTGTTGACATTGCTGCGAGCCTGCAGAAAGACGCGAACATTCTGCTCAAGCAGTCGTGCTCCCCAACGGTCGTAAATATGCGCAAGATCATTGCCGGGGACTGCGGCAAGATAGACAGGATTTTCCGCATCCCTAGTGCTGGCAAGCAATGCTCGCAGAGGATGCAGAGGTTTTTCATCGAATCGAACGCATAATGGTTCCTGACCGGTTGCGGCTTTCGTCAGTGCGAGAAGACGTTTGATGTCCCAAACGCTATATACGACGGAACGTCCCTCATAGTCCCCTGCTGTTTTGCCGTCCACGCGACTGCTGAGCACTTTATTGGTCAGCAGGTATAGACGGATTTTGGTGATTCGATTCCAACGTGTAGCAATCAGGTCAGCGAGGCCGAAGCCCGGGTCGGAAGCTTCCAATGAACGACGCCATTGTGGGTTAAGAGCACTGTTAAGGTAGCGCATGAGCCGATTGAAAGTTGTGTTCATATCGCGAGTATTCAGAGTCTCGAGATCTCCACCTTGGTGAAAGTCGAGGACGATGAGCCCCAGCGTGAGAGGCTCTTCTGGGTCTCCGGTGGATCTACTCTCGAGGGGGTCTCCGCAATATCCATCGACGCGCAGTAGCCCGTTTGCGGGCTGGTAACTGGCACGTATTGCTTCGTTGAATTCTCCAGCGTCAGTAAGGTAGTCGGTGAACTTATCAAAGAAGATGTCTTCTTTCCAACCGCCGTTTTCAGCTTCATTGATGATGTCTTGGAAGAATTCTTCCGAGAACTGTTCCAATTCGGTCGTATCAGGCATTGCTAACTCCTAGGGCTTCTAGCAACGTATCTTTGCTGATTTCGAATGTGCCGCAATGGTTCAGGTTCACTTTGTATGTGATTCCGGAAATGGCGGGATTTAGCAAGGTCTCGTCGATGTGCGGGAAATTTTCTGTGACCTTGAAGTGCCGGATAGAACCTGTGCTCCAAAATGTTCCGGAGTAGTCATCGGATTCTTCATATCCGACTTGCGATAGCTTGAGATCAAATTCCAAGGCGTCAAGAGGAGACAGCAATAGCTTACGGATTTGCTGAATATAGTCCGTGAGCGTAGAACCGCTTGCTGGTGAGGTGGCATGGTTTACTTCGACGACATATAGGAACAGTGACTCATGCTCGTTCACGCTGAGCTGCGATGCTGAGCTGATGGTGATATTCGGTGTCCCGGATCCTCGGTTGGATTTGACCTCTATAGCAGTTTGACCGAAGGAAAAATCGTGCACAGCTTGTTGCGGTCCTGTCCAGCTTTGCAGTGCGGCTTTTGAGCTGAACACTCTGAGCACGATGTCTTGGAGACATGTCAATTCAGCAATCAAACCTTTTTGCCCTTCATCGGAAAGTTTGGTTTGTTTGCCTTGGAAGAAATATGCCCAACGTTCCAATCGGAGAATGACGGCATGACGTTGTTGCTGTTCCGAAACTTCTTGAAGAACGGTGATGATGTCGATGCATACTTTCGGGAATGCTTCGCTCATGACTGGATCTTGTAGTGCGATAATCAGAAGATGGCGCTGTCGGTCTTCTCCAGTGATAATGCCCTTAAAATGCGGTAACGATTCGCTTGTCTGTTCTGCCGGATTGTATCCAATGAGCAGAGCAGGACTACCGGTTTCATTAAGAGACCAATGCAAATCGCGCTGGTGTGGGTTGATTGATGCATCAACACGACGGCTGACATAGTAGTTAGACGACGACATGTTATGCATGCCGCTCCATGGATTGAAGTTAGAGGTCGGGGGCATCATCGTCATCCTCTTCTGTATCGAAATCATGTCCAATTTGGTTGAGCATCACATCGTTGTAGACATAAGTAACTTCTTCTTTGATTCCCACTTCCGGGAAGCTGATGCTCCAGCCGACAGTTGTCTCAATATGATCTGCAGAAGGCCAGATAGAAGCATCGCCTCCGTTTTTTTTAGGCTTCAGCCACGTATTATAAGTTACTTTGCTCTTAAACTGCATAGCAATAGGATGCAGAATCAGCAGGGGACGGCGTCCTGGTATGTGACGGTAATAAAGATCAGCAACATTGGACTTGGCGGGATTCTTGGCCTTGAACTGTTGCTCGGCCTGCTGTATTTGCTGGTCATTCAGCGGCGCCTTTTCTACACCGCGGCTGGAAAGGCGCATACGTGAAATAAAGAAGGTGGCTTTATTGGTGCCTCGTCCAGGAGCACGGCGCTCTCGATAGACGGGCTTTCCAAACAGATCAAACGTGGCGGTGGTTTGGTCGGAACTTCCAGCTGTGATGAATACGTCCCAATTTGGGTAGCCATGGTCATCAAGAAGGCTGATGTGTCTGAGCAAATAACCGCTGCTTGACTTTGGCGATTCGCTGGAATTCTTGTAACGACTGATGTAGTCGCGGATCAGATCGCTTGATACATTCCGAATAAGCGTTCCAGACGGTCTTCCATTGGAAGTTGAGTATTCCGAGTCGGGCATGCAGTGATGTGCTTGAAGCTGCACTAAAAGATCTTTGGCAAGGTCTTCATTGTACTGGAGTGTCAAGGGGTTGCGATCAAAAGCGGTTGTCTCGATAAAAGCTCCATCCAGCTTTACTCTTGCGGGCTTTACCTCTGTTCCGGCCCCCATCTTGTTGCGTGCTGTGATCATCAGAGTGTCGGGACTGCTCTTGATTCTTAATCCATAATCCATAGGGGTTGAGTGTGCAGTGCACATGGCTCTTACTTCATTGGTGAGTTCTGCAGTGGCGTTGGCGACATATGCATACCAACGAGCAGATTGTTCAGTCATCCAAATGCGGCATAGATTCTCATAGCCGAAACGGTAGCCAAACCATCGGGCCATCTGCATGAGAGAGTCATATGCCCTCGCATTGCGGGCATAGTAAGATACTAACAAACCTTCGAGGGTCAGTCCTCGAGAAAGTCGGTATCCTCCGATTGCGATGACTCGCTGAGGCGTCCGTGTATAGTCTAAGGCATCTTTGGACTGGGAATTGATTTCTGCCAAGGTGATGGGCCGAATGGTCTCTTGTAGAGTTTTGAGCACTTCTTCCCAAGTGAATGGTGCATCGGAATACTCTTGTTCCCAAACTTGTTTCAGCTCGCGTAACTTGGCTGATGAACTGAGGGCTATTGAACTCGGTAATCCTGCGTAGGAGTTGATGGATCTGCGCAACAAGTCCACGTAGTCTTCAATCAGGTAGTAGATGGAATGCTGCACAGTTCTGAATGGAGACATGTTGACCATCATGGTCATATGTTCATCGGCGTCACCTGAAAGAACGCGGATTGAACAAGCGATGATGAATGTATCTATAGCCTGTTCCAAGCTTTGGGGAAGCTCTTTTAGGGTGTCTCCGCTCCGACGCTTAATGCCTTGACTTTCATCATCGTCAAGAATCCAACGTATGTATTTGGGATTTGTCTCATCGATGTCTCCAAATATTTTTTCGGCACCGAAATAAGCGGTTGATTGCTCTAGTGTGTAAATGAAGCTGCGTGGGAAGATGTCATCGCCAGCTTCATCATCGGTACTTTTCGAATCAATCAGGACATTGGCAAATGGAGTTGCAGTGTAGCCTATATAGGCACTTTGGGTGAATAATCCTAGAATTTTGCGAATTTGTCCGTTGATTTTGGAGATCTCCCCTTTGCCATATTTGACGTTGATAGAGGCATTGTCGGCCTCATCGTCGATTAGCAACAGAGGACCATCGTCTTTGCAGTTGTTCTCAAGCCACAACGATATTTCGCGTAAGGAGTTGGTATTTTTCTTGATAACGAAGACCAGAGGCTCGCGAATATGGCCAGAGGTCACTCCACGCATGGTGTCTTCAGTGGCCTTATTGAAATCGCGGATTCGTGATGTTCCTAGCAATGGACGACGCTGCCTGCTGCTGCCGACGCCGACGTACTTTTTGCTGACGAGATCATATCCGACGAAGCCGTCTTCAATACGTTCTTGTGTCTGATTACGCAATACGTTATATATGCCAGCCATCACGATGATGATTTTGTAGCCGGCGTCGGCTGCTTTGGATATCAAGCCAATGTAGTTCGCGGTCTTTCCGGATTGGACCGAAGCAACCACCAGCCCCCGTCTATCAAAGGGGTCTTTTGTCTTTGGATTGGCAATGCCATTGAGAATATTGTCAGTATCCCTGTCCATAGAGCGCAGGGTATCCCTTGACCAGTGCTTCTTATTGCGGAGATAATCTCGATACCGATCCCAGTAAAACCAGTTGATGTCTGGTTTCTCTTGACTAAGCCAAGGCTCGATTTTGTCATCTTGGTAGCAGAAGCCTACTGGTTTCAGAAACTCTTCTTTGGTCTTATATTCTCGAATTAACTTTTTGATGAAGTTCATCGGGTCTTTAGGCTGTACGTCTAAGAAATCCGGATAGATTTCAGCCATCTTAAGCCACGTTAAGAAACATTGTTCGACGTCGTTTTCAGTGACCGAATTTGGTTCGGAGTTGCGTTTCTTATCGAGATCGCGCCCAGCATTCTCGTAAATCCACTCGGCCATGAGTTTAGTGCTGCTCATTGTTCCTCGATTCCTAATGCGGACAACGTCTCATTCCATCGCGACTGATAAGGCTCGATTGTATGCATGGAGTCTAATGCATCGTCATCGCTTTTGAATTGTTTCAAGTTGGCAAAGAATGTTCGCGCATTCCTAGTAAAGTCTTCTGCCTCCATGGTCGTGGCAGAGACATTCTCGGCATTGTTGGACAGGTCGTAGAATAGTGCCTCCGTGGGAAGCATGGATCCAATAAGCGCAATAAGCGAATCGAATTGTTTCTGGCTCACTGAATCTAATCCTTCTCTGAAGCTCCGTAGCACAGGATGTTCGTTGTTGATACTGTATGTAGTTTTCTCGCCATTTTCCGTCCGGTTCCAGACTGGATAGACAGTTGGGCTAGTCAGACGTGCACCTCTGCGCTTATAGACCTTGCGAGACGGTGCTCCAATTGCTTGAATTAGTGATTTCACACGTTTACGCACAATTTCTGGCATCTGTGCAGAAACCTTTTTAACGTCAATTTTCCAGACTTCATCTTGATCTGTGCCGATATCGATTTTTACTCGAGTCAGCTGCGTGAGGGCGGTCTTTTTGGCTAGACCAAACCAAGTGCCAAAAATAATGAGTCTTTTCGCGCGATAAAGATAAACGCCTTGATTGCGCAGATAACCGCCAGATAGGCCATATCGGTCATATTCACGTTTGTCCTTGTACGTGGAAATATGCGGCAATGTAAAAGACCTTAGAGTCACACCAGGGCACACAACTTCCTCAGGGGAGGCTTGAGTAGCGTCGTTAGCAACGTTGAAAGGGTCGATTGGCTCGAGGGCGAGACCATTGACTGATATATTTACTTTTTGAATCCCTTTTTCGCCAGATAAGAATCTGTGAAAGACGAGGGATAAATGGTCTTGAGCTTCGCTGATTATACGGTCATAGTCAACCTTGCCTGATCCATTGTCGCCTGCGAGCCTGTCAACTTTTTCCCACATAACAAGAGTGCCCGTAGCCGGTAGTTCATCGAAGGCAAAGATTTGGTCGAAATCTGTTCTCTCTGTCACAGACCATGCATTATCTTTGACAACAGTGTCGAGATCCCATGTGAATCCAGCTGTTTCATTGTTTTGCCTTGACAATACAGTCAGGCGTCGGCATTGAGAGAAGGAGGCAGTCTTCATGCCTAGGCCAAAACGCCCTAAGTCGCCTAGCGCACGTTCCTGCCGAGGGTTAGTGCTGCCTAATCTCATGGCTTGCAGGAGTTCTTGGCGACTCAGTCCATTGCCATTATCAATTATTGCGACTTTGAAGGAATCTTCGATCGGTATCGCAAAGATGGAGATTTCTCGTGCATGAGCCGTAATGGAGTTATCTATGATGTCCGCAAGCGCACTGTTAAAGGAGTAGCCGATATCGCGAAGGCTTTCGATTAGAATCCTAGGCTCAGGGGTCAGCTCAATCTCATCTGTCACTTTGTCGCTGCTCCTTCCCAAGTTCCTGACCTTTTCAGTATAAACTCCGTAATGATTGTAATTTAGCGCCCTTTACCTGTGTCGGGGCCAGTTTGATCTGGACGAATTCGAATTTCCTCCCATGCGTGATCCAGCTGATCAAAATAGTTATCTGCCGGAATTCCTAGGCACCGTGCAACGACCTTCGCAATCTGATTGGCTAGTAGGGGCGGGACTGCGTTGCCAACCTGTTGATACTGCGCAGTGCGGTTTCCTTCAAAAAAGTAGTCGTCTGGAAAGGTCTGTAGGCGTGCAGCTTCCCGAACAGTCAAGCTACGGCACTGTTTGAAGTCGGGGTGTATGAAGTAATGTCCGTCTTTGGAAATATGTGATGTGACGGTGGTGGACGGTCGATCGTACATCTGGACTCGGAATCTGTCGGAGAACTCCACGTCTTTCAGGTCTTTGGAATTTGCAACATTCTTGTGTTTCGGCAGCAGATATGCGGGGAAGTCTTTGATTTTAGCTGGCATTCCATGAACTTGTGCGAAAGCGGCGCAGAACAGGTAGCGGTCAAGGTCCCTCGCCATGTGGGAGCGAGCGGCATGATTAGTGAGTATATTGCTGCCAACACGGATCAAGCTTCCTCGATACCAGTCGGTGAGGTTGTTGACTTCCTTGGAATTTCTCACGTGATCTTCAGAGGTCAATGACGGCAAATCGCTGCTGGCGATTTCAGACAACTCTGCGGCAATTCCCGCATCCGGATAACGGTCCGCAACTAAGCGGGCGGCTTTGAGAATGTAATTCGCCCAAGTGATGTTTTCTTCTTCCTTTCCGCGGCGAGAAAAATCACTGCGCAGCGGGGGGATGCCAGCTAAGGCGTCCCGGACAGTCTCTCTTGGCTGTTGCCTAAGTTGCGTCGGGTCAACTGCCAAATCGTTGCGAATGCCGAGAAGAATGACCCGATGTCTGGCCTGAGGTATGCCATACCGCTCTGCTTTTACCACATAGTCAGAAGGCTTATTCGGCTCTCCAACTACAAGGGAGTGAATGGTGTAGTCTGCTTCTTCGATATCGGCTCGTATCATGCCGAGCACGCCTTCATTGTGCAGCTGTGCCGAGAGAATGCCTTTGACGTTTTCCATTACGAACACTTCGGGTTTAATGGCATTCAGGAACTGTAGATAGCATTTGTAAAGGGTCTGCTTGACGTCTTTCTGAAGATTTGGGTCGTGAGCGCGGCGGGAACGTCCAACAAGCGAATACGCTTGGCAGGGAGGTCCGCCAATGATGACTTTGGGGCCTGCATAGCCAGCTAGCCTTTTGAGTGCTTCTTGAACTAAAGTATCGTCGCCTTCTACGAGAGTGGCTTGAACCGCTTCGTGATCTGCTTCATTCCACTGATCGGGGAATGCGTTTTGCAGCTTGGTGAGCCGTGCAGGAGTTGGGCTGGATATGTAGTCCAAATACTGCTGCGGAATCCTATCCTCAATGTCGTAGATTTTGCGGAAGAAGGAACGCAATCGGAGGGTCTTATGGGCTGAAGTCTCCATTTCGACCGACATGAGAATCTGAAAGATACGTTCACCGGTGCTGTCGGTGAGCGAGGAGAAGCCTTCCCCGAGGCCGCCGGGACCAGCAAACAGGTCGATGATAGGTATCCTCTTGCGCATATTCCGCCTTTCTGAGCATTTCCAGGATAACGGCTAGCCTGGAAAATTCCAGGAAATTAGCCGTTGGCCTCTTAGCTTGGTTTATGACAGGATTTTTCTCTGAATTCAGTGTTCTTTCTCTGAATTCAGTGTTCTTTCTCTGAATTCAGAGAAAGAATGTATAATTCAGAGAAAGATTCAGAGATTCAGAGCAGGCGGTGGCGAATGGCGCACGAGTATGGCAAAGAAACCCTGTCCAAGGAATTCAAAAGCGATCGCGATAAAGGTCTGTCGGATTCCGAATTAGTGGAGGCTGTTGTCGCCTTAGCCAATACGGACGGCGGGCGCGTGTATCTGGGTGTTGAGGACGACGGCACCGCGACCGGTGTCCAGCGCAAGCATCAAGATCCTGTTGGGTTGTCAGCGATGATTGCCAATAGGACTGTGCCCCCGATATCGGTTCGCGCGCAATTGGTGGGTGATGGCGTCACCGTCATCCAAGTCGATGTGCCCAAGTCACATAGTGTGGTGTCAACCAAGTCGGGGAGAATTCTGCGGCGTATGATGAAAGTGGACGGTACGCCCGAAAGCGTGCCTATGTATCCGTATGAGATCGCTACCCGGCTTTCGGATCTGGGCAAGCTTGACTACTCTGCCCAATCGGTTCCGGGAGCCACGCGGGAGGATTTCGATCCGTTGGAGCGCGACCGCCTGCGCAAGATCATCTCCACCTACCGATCCAGCGACCGTAATCTTCTAGAGCTTTCAGACGAGGATCTGGAAAAATCATTGCGCCTTGTCGTGTCGGTGGATGGGAATGTAACGCCGACCTTGACAGGTTTATTGCTCATCGGCAGTGAGGAGTCACTGCAACGTCTTGTCCCGACAAGCGAGGCGACTTTCCAAGTTCTAGTTGGCACCGACATCAAGGTGAACAATACATATCGCGGCCCGCTGCTCAAGACCATAGAGCAGATAGCGGAGTCGTTCGCTCCTTGGAATCCAGGAACTGAACTGACCGTGGGTTTGTTTTCCTCGGTGGTGCCCGAATTCGACGAGAGGGCGTTCAGGGAAGCGTTGGTCAATGCGTTCGGCCACAGGGATTATTCAGTTCTTGGCCGTGTGCGTGTGCTGGTGGATGACGCGGGACTGACGATTGCCAATCCCGGAGGATTCGTGGAAGGCATCAACGTTCACAATCTGCTTACCGCGGAACCGCATGGACGAAACCCATGCCTCATGGATGCGTTGAAGCGAACTGGGCTAGCCGAGCGAACCGGTCGTGGAATCGATCGCATTTTCGAGGGGGCCTTGAACTATGGTCGGCCCTTGCCTGACTATTCGAGATCCAACGGGCGGGGTGTTTCGGTGCTGCTACCTCGAAGCGCGCCTGACGAGGCGTTTGTGGAATTATTGGCCGAGGAACGCGAGCGTAGCGGCAAGTCGATGTCGCTTGATGGTCTGCTTATTCTGGATAAGCTCAAGCGAGAGCGGCGTTGTGACTTTGGCGTGTTGTCAGAGTCCTTAGATATGAGTGATCAGCGTCTGCGCACTGTATTGGGACAGTTGACGGAGTCTGGGCTCGTTGAAAGCTCCGGCACTGGTGTCCGTCGCACATACACATTGGGGGCAAAAGTGTATCGGCGCAGCGGCAAGACGGTGGAATATGTCAGGCAGTCAGACATCGACAGGGTGCGTTACCCCGAATTGATCATGAAGCTGATGCGCGAGCAAAAGTCGGTGAGCAAAAACGATGTGATGGAACTGTTGCATCTTGACAAGAACCAGGCATATTACCAATTACGAAAACTGGTTAGTGAAGGGCGCGTCAAAAAGGTGGGCGGAGGTCGCAATGTACGATATGAGGAAATGCGACGAGACGACGGCGGAATATCGGGTGAACAATTCTGATTAGGGCCTGTCTTCTGAACGCATAAGGCCGGGATTCAACATAGCAAGAAGAATCTCATCGACTCGTTCGTCAATATGCAGGAATCGCCATGGAATTTTTCCATGGCGATTCTCTGTTGTCTCTGGATGCTCATCGTCCAAACCAGTTTCGCTGATTCTGTTCCACGATTGAAGTGTGGGCGATCTTTTTTGCCCCTACTGATGCCGTTGGAAAGGAGCCAGCATGCCGATATATTCATTCCCCGAACCGCGCCGTATTCGGGGCGCGGGCTGTTCCCAATCCATTGATATGAATATGGGAGTAGCAAGCGACGCATGTGTGGCCACACATGCTCGCTCCACAGGCGTGGATCGGCTTGCCGGGAGACCCGGACCCCATGGTCGGCAAGGCCTCCGGACCGCTGACGCGGCTTATGGAATGAACCGTTCCGGCTCCCGTGGGGAGGTGTTTCCTTATGGGCTGGCGTGACAATCGCAGGCGCAGCATATGCAGGAAAATCATGTTCACGCCGGAGGAATGGGAACAGGCGAGGAGGATCCACGAGCGTTGGGCAAGGAACATTCCGGTGTATAGGCGGTGGGGTGATTTCGCCCGTCAGACCCTCATGCATGGAGCGTTGATGAATGTCTCGGTGACGCTGGCGAGCGATCCGGAGGTGTTCAAGGCCGAGCTCCACCACATCGGCGTGAACGTGAACCAGATCGCCAGGATCGCGAATCTGACGGGCTCCGTGAGTCCGCAACAGATGCGTGAGCTGCATGATCTGCTCGCCTTGATCGATGAGAGGATGACGGGGATGGAGCGCGAGAAAGCGGAGATAGATGCGGTACAGGGGCTGTACTGATGGCCGTGGTCAAACTTGGGAACAAGGTCAAGACGAATCTTCCGGACACGATTCGTTACGTCATCAATCCCGAGAAGAACGATGGCGGCAGGCTCGTATACGCGAGCTACAGCAGTGAGCGGCATGACGCGAACACGCTCGCCGAACCGATGATCCGGGATCTGGAACGATGCGCGAATGGGCTGCGCAAGGATGGCGTGCTCGCCCTGCATCTGAAGCATTCGTTCAGTCCCGACGAGCATGTGAGCGCGGAACAGGTGCATGAGCTGGGCGTCATGCTGACCGAGGCGATCACGGGCGGCGACTACAAGTATGTGGTCTCCACGCACATGGATCGGCATCACCTGCACAACCACATCGTCATCTGCGCGGCGAACCGGAGGACGGGAAGGAAGATGCGTCTGACCCGCAGAAGCATCGACCGGTGGCGCGCGGTCAGCGACGAGCTATGCCGTCGTGAGGGCCTTGCCGTATTGGAGAACCCGAAGGTCGAAACCGCCGTGGAACACGATGAGATGCTCAAAGCGATGCGGCATGCGCCCGGCCAGAGCAGCGGGCGGCAGTTCGGAGTCGAGTCCCCTGTCATCGCGTCCACGGGCGTGGGCGCGGACATGGGCGAACTGTATGCGGCGGCGAGGGGCGTGGGCGTCAAAGAGCGGCTGCGCATCCTGATCGATCTCGATGCGGCCAGGGCGAACAGCATCGGAGAGCTCGCCGAACTGCTCGACTCGCACGGCGTCGGATTGACGTTGCACGGTGGCGGCGTGACCTTCATGGACAGGGCCACGGGCCGTAGATTCCGTGGCGCGCGTCTCGGCCCGGCGTATTCGCTCGACGCACTCGGCATGCGGCTCTCGGACGGTGGAAGCATGCTGCATCTGACGTTCAACAACCGTCTCGTGGCCGCCGTGAACGATCGTTTCGTAAGCGTGTGGCTGCCCGGAACCAAACGGCGGAGGAAGGTCAATCTGCCCGTGAGCATGCTGCGCCGCGATGGCAGCACATGGCATCTACTCATGCCCGCAACGTTCACCGGCATGCTCATGGACCAGTCGAACAGGTACGCGGCCCGTTTCGACACCGGCACGCTGTCGGAGGCGTTCGGCCACCCGAGGCAGCGCGTCGAATCGTTGGCAGGAGACGATTCCACGATGCCCAGACGTTATGCGGCGAGTCCCGCGCAGTACCGCTACTACCAAGTGCAGGCAAGGAAACTCGACGAGCTGAGGACGATGGCCGAGGGGTTGAACGCGGCGTGCAGACTCCAGCGAGAGAACGGTGGCGGCCTGGCCAAGGGACTGCGTGACTTAAACGCCAAGGCCGACTGGGCATACGGCGAACTACGTGCCGCGGTCGTCGCGCTGAACGACGTGATCGACAGCCATGACCCCGATCTTGTGGTGGAAGCGCGTGAGGAGATCGAACGTCGCGAGCGAACGCTGCTTGAATGCCGGAGACAACTCGACGCCATCAGATCAGTCGCCCGTAATTCCGGAGTCGGACTGCCCAAATGGATATGCAAGGAACGGAACGATGAACCAGCCAACGAACATGAACAGCGGAATGGAATCCGATCCGATGGGCGGCATGTTCTCCCAGATGTTCGATCGGATGCAGCCGATGGAGCCGGCGAACACCATGCCGGCGTCGGAGGCCGATACGATTCGGGCGGAGGAAGAGAGCCGGAGGCTCAACCGGCAGGTTGCGGAACTTCGGAGCGAGAATTCGACGCTCTCATCACGGAATCAAGAGCTTCAATCAACGAATCGGCGGCTCTTGTCGGCGAATCAGACGCTCAGGAAGCAACTCTCCGAAGTCAACGAGACGGCCAGATTGCTCAAAGAGACCAGGAAGAGAGAACGCGCGTGCATAGAAAGGGAAAAACGTTGTGACCGCATTCTCCGTCGCGAGGCGGTTCTTGAAGCCGACGAATCCAGAGTTCGGGATGAACGCGAACGTCTTAAAAACGAGCGGAAGCGGATACGTGAGGACATCGCCGAACAAGTCGAACGGGAATCGGAGCGGATGCGTCGATGTCTTAAGGAGAGCAGCGACAGGCAGCGTGAGCGTGACAGGCGCATCCTCTTTGCCTTGTGCCTGGGCGTGTGCTCGTCCATGGTGCCGATGCTCGCTGTCGTCATGCAAGGCCGCTGGCAAACCTTCACCGACTCATTGTTCGACTGGCTTCATATGCGCGGGAAGCAGCTCACGGCGGTCGGCCAATGGCTTGCGGGCATCAATGCGCGGCTGAATGAGATCATCCCCAGCGGATGGTGGGATCGGCCACTCGTGTTTCTGCTCATGCTGCTGTTGGCAGCCGTGGTCTGCGGCATGCCTCTGCTCGCGGCAGGCGGATACGTGATGGTGGTTTTTACGACGATGAGAGGCTGGCTTACGGAAGGAACCCTGGGAGTCCATATCGTTCTTTGGACGTTGGCCGCCATGGTGGGCTTCGTCCTGGCTGGCCATCTCGCCATGATCCCGCACAATCCGATGGGCTGGCCCACTTGGTGGATCCTTCTCACTGTTGCCGCGCACCTGATCTATCTGGCAAAGCTGGCGGGCCCAATCAGCCGATTCATTAGGAACAGCTAATGCGATGGACCACGCGGTACATGAGAGAACGCCTCGAAACGAGTCGTTCCCAAATTGTTGTCACCATGTTGTCATACAGGACTGTAAACCACTGACCACACCCAAACGGCTGCCCCTGCGCTACGGGGTGAGCCCTATGACTGTCGATGCGGAAACGATTAAATGGGGAGATTGCCTGGACGCAGTGTCGCGAACCACGCCGCGACCTGTGGTAAAACGTTTCACACAATCCTCCGGCACGGAAAATAATATCGAAGAAAGGAACGACGATGGACGAGATGACATGGACCGACCCGCAGCTCAAGGTGCGCTACGAGAGGAACCTCAAGGCGATGGAGCAGCGCCGGGCGGCGCATCCGGAACTGCTCAACAAGTGGGCGGTGCCGTACAAGGTGTTCACCCGCAGCAGCCTGCACGGAATCCAGAACACGCGCATCAACTGGCTGATGGACAACCATCCGCAGCAGTTCAGGGAGATGATGATGGCCAACGTGCTCGAGGAGCATCTGCGGGACATCGAGAGGCGCACGAGGGAACGCCAGGCACAGATTGTGGACCGGCTGATGGAGTCCAGACACCTGCTCAACCGGACAGACTGCCTGAAGGCAGCACCCCAGATGACCGACCTGGACCGGCTCAATGGGATGAACGAGGCGCAAGCGGAGTCGATGAGCATGGCAATCCACGAGATTGTGGAAAGCTTCTAAATGCAAACGCAGATGTTCATCTGGGTAGTGTTCCGAAACGGCTCTGTTTGATCGTACCGGTCTTTCAGAGTCTGCGGCTCTTTCCTAGGTGAGGCATGGAGTGAGCTTTATTAACAGACTTCCAATACAGCTCGATATCGCCGCTATAAGCCGCCTTGACATAGCCCGGCATGGTCTTCCTGTCTGCTATGCCGGACTTCAACCAGCGGTTGTACTCGTGGATACACGAGTGCCAATACTTAGTGATTCTGCCCTCATCAACGGATGAGCCCGACTTCGCCAAAGTTCGTTTCAAGGAGCTGTATTGGCTGGTCGCATAGAGATGCGCGGCAATATATGCACCAAGCTTCAGAAAGAACGATGGTGCTTTTTCAACTCCGATGGATTGCCCCCACTCGCGCTCAAAGAGGTCAATGTAGGCTCGCGAGAACATCACATTCCAATCATCAGAGGGACGAATAGACTCAAATAGGGATAGGAAACGAGTGATTTCATCCAATAGCTCATGGCTTTCGTGCCAGAACTGCTTGTCATCATCGTCGTGTTTTTGCCACTCCATATCCTCTTTTTCAACAAGCAGCTCGCGAAGCGCGTAGTCATCTATAGCTCCGTCCTTTTTCAACGATTGACGTGCGAATTCACGTACAGAGGGCGGCTCCATCCAACCCCAGCTCCAGAGACGTTGAGGATCGGAGACCGGAATAAAGTACCAAGTGACGGTCCGCATCAATAAGTTCGTTTCAATGGGAGCGCTAGTATTCGGACCATCATTCACGATGGTCCGAATGGTGCGCTCGGCGCGGCGACGAGTGGTATCAGTGAGCTGCCAGTGCATAAATCTAGGCTTTCTCGGACATATGGGCAAGGATTTTCTTAGCGACGCCGAACGGAAGCACATCCAGAATCGCCGTGCGTACGTCATCCGTCATGGCCTCAAGAAACGCTACCTGGGTATTCAGCGGCATACTCTTCACATACTCGGACATCAGCTCAGGCGTGCTCTCCGCGTCGTCTATTGGCGTCGCCGGCAACTGAGATGTCATCCCTAGCTGTTGCCTCGGTGCATCTTCGTAGACGACCTTCTCGCTGTTCGGGGATCGATGCAGACCGCGTATGTCATGCTCCATGCCTTCGAGAATCTTGGCGTTCTCGCTATCGATCGCATGCTGATAATGCAGGTCCGTACTGAGCTGCGTGTGGCCCATAACCTTCATGATTGTCTTGTCGGAGTTGGTGTAAGTCTTCATTACGCTGGCCGCACGATGCCTTAGATCGTAAAGACGAAGGCCACGTTGTTCAAGACGAGGCACACTGCGACGCGCGTTGTACCAGGCATTGCGCAAGCGTTGATCGTCCACTACGGTATGCGTACGTTCGCCGGTGAACAGGAAGGAGTCGGGCGCGTCGAGAACATAGGTGCGTATGTGTTTGTCAAGGATTCCAGCGAGTGATGCGGGTATCTCTAAATCGCGTACGCTACCACGGGTTTTCGGCCGTCCAATGAGGATATCTCGATGTCCGCCACCCGTCTCGGAATCAGGCACGCGTATAGGCTTAGCGGTTTTGGTGATGTGGATGATGCCGCCAGAGAGATCGTCAGCAAGCACGATATCTTGACGCTGGAGCGCTGTGACCTCGCCGGGGCGCATGCCCATGATTCCTATCAGATAGATGACCGGTGCGAAACGTGGCGTCATGGCTTGATAGAGCGTCTCAAGTTCTTCCGCCGACACATTGCCATAGGCCACGTCCGAGCGCGGCTTGCTGACTTCAATCAGTACGGGAGATTTCGTGAGCAGCGTGGTGCCGTCCATATCCAAAGGTGTTTCCACAGCATGATTGAAGATGGCGCGCAAAAGCTCCCACACTTTGCGCTTGATGGCCCCGCCCTCTCCCGCAGCCCCCAGCGGCATGGTGCCAGCCCAGGCCTGAATGTCTTTCGGAGTAATACCGCCCATCAGTTTGTTGCCCAACACGGGAATCAGATAGTCCCGCAGGTACTGTTCGTACTTCTGCTTGGTGGTGATGGCCAGTGGCTCGCCATTTTTCTTGCGGCGGTTCTCCACGAAATTCGCAGCATATTCGCCGAAGGTGACTTGGAAGGCAGCACTCCGGTTTGACGCGATGACTGGCGGGATCCACCTTCCATCGTCGATCTCGCTTTTGGCTTCAGACAGCCACGCCTCGGCCATGTGGCGCTGGGGGAAGTTCTTGGTGATGTACTGGGGCAGATTAGGCCATTTCGCGCGCGCTTCGATCGGCGGGCGGTAACGGGCCTCATAATACTTGTGGCCAGTGCTTTTGCTTGTGCGGGCATTGACTGAACCGAAGTTGCGCCTGTTGCCCATGTCGCCTCCAAGAGTGGTAATCGGACAATCCGTGGTAAAAATCCGGTGCATCAGAAAAGTACCACGCTATTTACCACTGATTGTACATGGATAAAAGGCACTTCACGTGCTTCTGGGGAGATTATGTGAAGGTGACAGATTGGCTGAAATCGTTGAAAATTCCGCCATTTTTGAGAAAGAAAAAGGGCTTTGGCGCGAAGCCAAAACCCTGATGGCGGAGAATACGAGATTCGAACTCGTGAGGCTGTTACACCAACACGCTTTCCAAGCGTGCGCCATAGACCACTAGGCGAATTCTCCAATTATTCAACGCTTCCCGGTGTCTATCCGTGAAACGCAACTTGACTAGAATACAACAGGAGCAGCAAAAAGCCAAATCGGCGTGTCGCACTGCTGGTTTGCAGAGTTGGGCATACGTGTCAAGGTTGTGCAACAGGTATGAGCGATCGGCTGCCTTTACTACGGATACTTCTTATTTCGCACACTGTAGATGCTATATTGCCGCCGATGGAATCCAATAGGCAACGGGATTCGGTAAGCATGGGAAAAGATACGAAAAAAGGGTTCCTGGAGCGACGCCCGCCGGGAAGCCCGGAAAAAGAACATGAAAAAATGGACCTCCCGGGAGCCAAAGGCTCGACCGGGAGGCCCGATACGTTTGAAGCGGCGGCGTGCTACTCTCCCACACCCTCTCGAGTGCAGTACCATC